>LXNI01002465.1_pt1 | contig 12728 bp, 9 predicted proteins | sample 809091 | NCBI WGS metagenome assembly LXNI01 (sample SAMN04870527, study PRJNA318959) | sponge metagenome | biome: 01000161; feature: marine sponge reef; material: water | host: Sarcotragus foetidus | place: Greece: Milos, Mediterranean Sea | collected 2013-05-29 | depth 5-7 m | reverse complement strand
ATAGTAAATAGGATCGTGGGATCGTCGCTAGGGATTAGCGGTGCAGAGGGAACCACCCGATGTCCACGATTGGCGAAATGTGCCAAATAGGTCGAGCGTATCTCGGCCGTATCCATGGTTCTGGGGTGTTGGAAGGCGCGGAATTATAAAAACGAAGACTAATTCAAGGATCTTCGATCGGCGAAGATGCACCTAGTTTCCGACACCGCTATGAGCGAAGACGTACCGAGGCGTAACTCTTCAGTCCTGCAGCACCTTAAATAGCGGGTGCATTCGATCTCAAACCTAAATACTTGCAATTACCGCACGCTAAGTGTAGTATCTTTCTATACCGCTGCTAGACACTGTGGCATAAGGCGGCCTCGGACGGTAGCTGCGTATCGTTACCGCGCGACAGGTCTTATCCGTCGACCTAGTAGGCATTCCACCCCCATCGTGGGAGCAATGTCATGCGCAAACTGACAATCCTCTGCACCTTGCTCTTTGCAGCACCAGCTTTAGCGGAACCGATCCCGCTATGGAAATTCTTCGAACCGTTCGATATGCAGGAAGTTACGATCTCACCTGGGGGCACGTATCTTGCGGCATCTCTACTTGAGGGCGACGGCGAGGAGCAAGAAAGTAAGTTCCAAGTTCTCGACCGTGCGTCGGGAGAGCGCGTTCTCTCATTTGTGATGCCAGACAAACAGCGAGTCGCGAGCATCAGGTGGACTGACGACGAGACCGTTATTTTGTCACCTTCGCGGAAGGTAGCCAATGAGGATGCGTACCGACCGACCGGTCAGCTAATGAAGGTGTTGGTTGAAACCGGCAAGACGATAGACCTTCCTGCGGGTGGTGTCTTTAACATGCTTGCCGATGAACCCGACCATGCTCTAGTAATTCGTAGAGAAGGTCGCTTTTTCGAACTCTTCAAAATGCACATTCAGTCTGGCGCGACATCAAAACTCACTAAAGCACCAGCGCTTGGATTTGGCTTTGTTTTAACACCTGATTTACAGAACGCCGCTTTTCACGTTGGAACCAACGATGAAGGCGATCAGGTAGTCCATGAACGATTGGAAAACGGTGATTGGGAACTTCTGACCGTAACGCCCTATGACCAGCGCGGTTGGCGACCTATTGCGGTTGCTTTTAAGCCTAATGAGTACTTTACGCTTGATACACGCAATACAAAGGGCATCGCGTCCCTAGGGACGTACAACCGCGTCACTCGAGAGCACACCGAGGTGTTTACTGACGATACCTATGACGCCTCAGGTGTACTTTCGGATCAGACCGGTATGGTATGGGGCTTAGTGATTAATCACCACTTCCCACGTGTGATGTATCTCAATCCGACGCATCCGCTCGCTCAAGCCCACAAGATGATTCGACTTCAGTTCCCCGAGCGCACCGTTTTCCTGCCAAGCTATTCACACGACCACAAATTGGTGGTCGCAAACGTTAGCGCTGCGAACGCTCTCACGGAACTCGTACTACTAGACGCTGATAATGGCTCGATCGATCAGATAACAAACCGCGTCGAAGAAATCGGGATCGCTTCCGAGGATCTTGCGCCAATGGAGCCATTTGGTCTCAATACGCGCGACAAGCGCGTAATTTACGGGTATCTCACATCAAAACCCGATACGCCACGACCAGGACCCATGGTGGTTTACGTACATGGTGGACCTCTTGATGCAAGAGACTCATGGGGTTTCGACCCAGTAGGACAGATTTTGGCGTCACGTGGCTACCACGTTTTACAAGTGAATTTCAGAGGTTCAGGCGGCTTCGGCGTCCGCTTCCGAAATCGCGGCTTCCGAGAATACGGCGGCAAGATGCAGGACGATGTGACCGACGCTACATTGTGGGCAATTGCACAGGGAATCGCTGACAAGGAACGGATTTGCATTGCGGGCGGTAGCTACGGAGCATATGCGGCGATTGTGGGTGCCGCCAAAGAACCGGATCTATACCAATGCGCAATCGGCCAATCAGGTATCTATGACACCGCCGCAATCGAACGGATGGGCGATATGGCGCGTACCAAATCATCCATCAATTGGATGCGTTTGACTATGGGACGAACCCGAGAAGAGCGTCAAGCGATTTCTGCGATCAATGTCGCAGGAGACGTAAAAGCAGCAGTCATGCTTATCCACGGCGGACAAGATCGAAGGACACCTCCTGAACACTATCACCGCATGAAAGAAGCTTTCGACAACGTTGGTAAGTCGGTCGTCACGCATTACAAAGGCAACCAAGGTCACAGTTGGATCGGTCGCGATACGATCATGGACTTATTTGGTCGACAGCTCGCATTCCTCGATGAACACATTGGGAGTGGTGCAGGGGAAGTTCAAGCTGTCTCCGCAACGAATTAGCCCTTGATGTAGTCACCTCAAAGATAAGCCGCAAGCGTCCTAAAGCGCTTGCGGCTTTTTTGTTTATTCTCGTCGAAAGTTCCCGAGCGCCACACCTACGACGTGAGCAGGAAAACCGCGATTCATCAATAGATTGCGGCGCTTCGTCCAATCCGAGAAAGGCAACCGCTCTTGACCGCTTTCTAGCTCAGGGAACCGTTTGCAAAGAACTTCGCGAGCGTGTTCGACCCAGAATTCGTCGTCTGACGTCACGAATCGCTCGACTAACTGACGGTCAACACCACGTTTTTGCAGGTTTGATCGAATTTTGAGTGGACCATCGCCTTTACGTGTTCGTTCTGCGACGTATGCCTCCGCAAATCGCTCATCAGATAAATAGTCGAGCTCGATTAGGTACGCAACGATCGCTTCGATCTTGTCTCGTTCGATATGTCGCTTGACGAGCTTTAGACGTAATTCTTGCGATGAGTGTTCGCGCGGCGTAAGAATCTGTATCGCTCGTTCAAGCTCGGGCGAATTGCGTATATCGGTCATGCGCTCAATATAGCACCTGTGACCTGAACTCAATCAGCGGTTAACGCTTTCGAAGCTCATATATAAGTGAGATCAGGCTTGCCGCTAACTAAGACGCGCGAAGAAACCCTTTATTTAGGCTTCCTCGACGTCGGATGCCGATTCTTCGTTGGCGGCTTCTACGTCGTCAGGCGCCTGCTTTTTCTTCGGCAATAAACGAGCGCGAAGATCCTTTTCAAGTTGATCCCGCACATCTTCGTGAAGGTTCAACCAATCCGAAGCGTTTTTCCGTCCCTGGCCGATTCGTTCGTCTTTATATGAAAACCATGTGCCGGATTTCTCGATTAGACCTTCCTGAACACCAAGGTCCAGAATCTCGCCGTTCTTGTGGATGCCTTCGCCGTACAGTATCTCAAACTCAGCTTGACGAAACGGCGGCGCGACCTTGTTCTTCTGAACCTTGACGCGCGTCTGATTTCCGACAACTTCGTCTCCCCGTTTGATCTGGCTGATACGGCGAATGTCAAGACGTATCGACGAGAAGAACTTGAGCGCTTGACCACCGGAGGTTGTCTCGGGGGAGCCAAACATCACACCGATTTTCATACGGATCTGATTGATGAATATGACTAGAGTATTGCTTTGCTTGATATTGCTCGTCATCTTGCGCAGTGCTTGACTCATCAAGCGTGCCTGCAATCCAACGTGCGTGTCTCCCATTTCGCCTTCGATCTCTGCCTTGGGCGTCAATGCCGCAACCGAGTCGATCACGACAACGTCGACAGCCCCTGACCGTACGATGTTGTCGCATATTTCTAAGGCTTGTTCACCTGTATCAGGTTGCGAGACGAGCAAGTCATCAATATTGACGCCTAATGTTTCTGCAAAAATCGGATCCAAAGCATGTTCTGCGTCAATGAACGCACACGTACCGCCAGCTCTTTGAGCCTCTGCGATCACGTGTAAAGTTAGTGACGTCTTACCGGACGATTCAGGTCCGTAAATTTCGACGACACGACCTCTGGGTAGACCGCCTACACCTAATGCAATATCCAATCCAAGGGAACCGCTCGGGACCACTGGAATCGCTTCCGCTTCGTGATCACCCATACGCATGACCGCGTTTTTACCGAATTGTCGTTCAATTTGCGCTAGTGCTACTTTAAGTGCGCGATCTTTAGCTGAATCTTTCATAGTATCCTCCTAACATGAAGCAAAGTATATACAAATCATCAGATTAATTGAAACTAAAATCCCCTACTTCTCTATTGTGCCAAATCTCGTAGGTTTAACTCCCTAGCCGTGCCTAACACTGAAGATACGCCGCTCATGCAGCAATACTGGGCGATCAAGGCACAACATCCTGACATCCTGCTCTTCTTTCGGATGGGCGACTTCTACGAGCTTTTTTATGACGATGCCAAGCGCGCATCGGAACTCCTTGAAATCACTTTGACCGCGCGCGGGAAGAGTCGCGGTGAGCCGATCCCGATGTGCGGCGTGCCTTTCCATTCAGTTGACCGCTATCTCCGCACGCTGGTACAGCTAGGGGAATCCGTTGCCATATGCGAGCAAGTGGGTGATGTCACGTCAAAACAGCTCGTTGATCGTGAAGTCACTCGCATCGTCACGCCTGGTACGTTAACCGAGGACGCACACCTTGCCGAAGCCGAAGATAGTGTGCTCATGGCTTTAAACGCACCTAGTAGTGATGGAGAGTCATACGGGGTCGCATGGATTAACCTGTCGAATAGTGAATTCAGCGTTGGCGAAGCTCAAAACTTGCAGGCGGTGCAAGCGTTGTTCGCGCGCGTACAACCAGCGGAGGTGCTCGTACCCGAGACATTTGAAACCCAATTCGCCGGTGCGACCATCACGCGTCTCGATTCGTTCAAATTCGAACCATCCTTGACGCAGCGAACACTGAGAACCCATTTCCAAACACAGGACCTTTCCGGATTCGGCCTCTCTGATAAGCCAACGGTCACTGGTGCTGCGGGCGCCGTCCTAGACTACGCCAAGCAAGCGTGCAGACAGGAGCTTGAATTTCTGTCCAGTATTCGCTGGGAGCGAAGTGACGACCGGCTACAGATCGATGCGCAGAGCTTGCGGAACCTTGAGATCACCCAACGAACCGTCGAAGGTACGCGCCAAGGGACACTCGTCGAAACCATGGACTATACGGATACTCCTATGGGTGCGAGGCTCTTAAAGGACTGGTTGTCTTCGCCGCTCCGCGATCTGAAAGAAGTAGATCGTCGCCAAAGCGCTGTCGCGGAAATACTCGAACGATTGTCGATGAGCACCCTGAGCGTCTCGCTGAAACCTGTCGGCGACATGCATCGAATAGGTTCTCGTCTCGCATTAGGTCAACCATCACCTCGCGATCTGGCGCGACTGGCGATAGGGCTCAAATCCTTTACCGAGATTCGCGAGATCATCTCGGAGCTCTCACCGACGGAAGAGTTCGACGCGATTGGTCAGATCGAAGATTTAGTAGATTGTCGCACGTTGATCGAATCCGCCATCGTTGACAACCCGCCGCCGAACGTGCGCATGGGTGGCATGATCGCGAGCGAGTACAACGACGAGCTTGCAAGCATAAGAGCGTTACGTACCAACGCTTCAGACGTTCTACAAGCGTATGAGAGTGCGCAACGTGATTGTACGGGAGTCGCGAATCTGCGCGTCGGATACAACCGCGTGCACGGCTACTACATTGAAGTACCGAAATCTGCTTCCTTCAACGTCCCCGAGGAATACGTACGTCGACAAACGTTGAAGAATGCAGAAAGATACATTTCGCCTGAACTACGGGAGATCGAGGAGCGTATCCTCAATAGTGAAGAGCAGGAACGTGTAATTGAGCGCGAGCTATGGGATGAGTTGGTCGCCCTCTTGCAACAGGAAGTTCAAGCTGTCCGAGCGATCGCCCACGCATTGAGTCGTCTGGACGTATTAAATTCGTTCGCGCAATATGCATACCGATACCAACTCGTCCGGCCTACATTCACGGACGTATCCACGATAAAGATCCAAATGGGACGACATCCCGTGTTAGACGCAGACTCCAGTGCAACGTTCGTACCTAATTCCATTGAGTTGACGCCGTTACGCCGCATGTTAATTGTTACCGGACCAAACATGGGTGGCAAGTCCACTTACATGCGTCAAATTGCCTTACTTGTCATCATGGCGTACACAGGATCGTTCATTCCTGCGGAGACGGCGGAAATAGGACCAGTCGATCAGATATTCACCCGAATTGGCGCAACTGACGATCTCGCGGGAGGACGCAGCACTTTCTTCGTCGAAATGAGCGAAACTGCGAACATACTTCACAATGCGACGTCGAATAGCCTGATCCTGCTTGATGAAATTGGTCGTGGTACAAGCACGTACGATGGTCTCTCACTTGCGATATCCATCGCCGAAGATTTGCTGGAACGAGTTGGCGCATTCACGTTGTTCGCAACCCATTACTTCGAATTGACTGCGTTGGCGAACGACCAAAATACTGCGGCGAATGTGCACATGGACGCCGTGCAACATCGTGGCAGCGTCGCATTCCTGCATACCGTGAAAGACGGGGCTACGTCGAAAAGCTACGGTATCGACGTTGCGAAACTAGCTGGCGTACTGCCCAGCGTCATACGTAAAGCGCGCAAACGGCTTACTGAGCTAGAGCGCCTCGCGATGCGTCCTGAAGATGATGCGCTTGGGTTTTTTACAGTGGACGACACGACGACACCAAAACACGAGGCGCTCGTGGCACAACTTGCTGACGTGAATGTGGATGAGTTAACGCCTCGCGAAGCGCTAGATTTGCTTTATTCATTGGTCGGTCAAGCGAACGACGCGGCTGCAGAAGATTGAACCGTAGCGAATATACGAGGTAGACATGAGTCAGGACTTGCTTGAGAGAAGAGAACAGATATTCGGTCGCGGCGCCCACCTGTTCTATCAGAAACCGCTCACGATTGTGCGAGGAGAAGGCGTCTTCCTATACGACGAAAACGGCGAGCGTTTCGTCGACATGTACAACAATGTACCGTGCATCGGCCACTGCCACCCACATCTGGTCGACGCGATCAATTCGCAGGTCGCCACTCTTAACGTACACAACCGTTACTTGCACGACGGCATCCTCACCTATGCCGAACGATTAGTAGCAACGCACCACGACGGTATCGAAAGCGTCGTTATGTCCTGCACCGGAACGGAAGCCAATGAGGTAGCGATGCTCATGGCGCGCACCATAACCGGCGGCGAGGGTTTTATCTGTACGGACGCCGCGTATCACGGTAACTCCGCTGCAGTGCGTCAATTGACGCGAGCGCGGGGTTCAAATAACATCAAACCAATTCCTTTCCCAGAGTCTTATCGTTGCGACGCGAACGATCGTGCGCAGTTCTTTCTAGATCGAGTTGAAGAGCAACTCACAGCCTTCAAGGCCGAGAGCGTCAAACTGGCAGGTATGTTGATTTGTTCGCTCTGCGCGAACGAAGGACTCCCAAATATCCCACAGGGTTTTATGACCGAAGCGGCGGACATGGTGCGCAACGCTGGTGGCGTCATGATTGCCGACGAAGTACAGGCGGGTCTGGGTCGCAGCGGCAACTGGTGGGGATACGAAGCTAGTGACTTCGTACCAGACATCGTATCAATGGGAAAGCCGCTTGGCGCTGGCGTACCACTTGCAGCTACAGCGTCCTCGCGTGAATACGTTGAACAATTTCGTCGCGGCAGCGGATACTTCAATACCTTCGCCTCTTCTCCGCTTCAAGCCGCCGCTGGCAATGCTGTTCTGGACGTGTTTGAGTCCGAGCAGCTTGTGGATAACTCAACCGCAGTTGGCGCATCCCTTGCGCGACAACTTGAGGAAATCAACTCGAACGTAGCGCAAGTCGGTGACACGCGGAATCAAGGTTTATTCATTGCAATCGAATGGGTCGAGTCGCGAGACTCGAAAACACCTGATCGCGAAGGAGCGGTTCACGTCGTAAATCGACTAAAGGAACGCGGCTTCCTGATCGGCAACGCGGGCGCATTCGGAAACGTTCTCAAACTACGCCCGCCTTTAGTTTTTGCGAAAGAACACGCAGACGCGTTTCTCGATGCATACGCAGACGTAGTCAACGCCTAACGTGGAAATCGATTGGCTCGCGTGTGCGCGAGAGGCGTTAGCCTACTTCCCAATCTCGCTCAATCAAATCCGTCTCATCTCTAAAGCTGAGAATGTCAGTTTCTACGTCGAAGCGACGAATTCCGATCGATATGTACTTCGAATACATCGTCCTGAATATCACACGCTTGAGGAGCTTATTTCAGAGCAACTTTGGACCGAAGCACTCCTCGACCAAGGCATCGACGTACCAGTTGTCGTGAGAACCAAACGGAGCGAACGCTATGCCCGGATACAAGTGGGCGACAAGCTGCGAAACGTCGGATTGCTCCAATGGGTGGACGGCAAATCATTGCGGGAATTGTCAAGTGAAGCGAAAGACTTGGACAAACTCATAATGATTTACGAAGACGTTGGCCGATTGTTCGCAGTCCTACACGAGCAAGCATCGACGTGGGAACCGCCACCGGAATTTGTCAGGCACGCTTTCGATGATGAAGGATTAATGGGCGAGCGTCCGTTTTGGGGTCGATTTTGGGAAGCAAGTGACTTCACGGATCAGCAACTTGATCGATTGTTCTTAATGCGCAACAAAATCTACGCGCTACTCAATCAATTACCAAGGAATCCAAACGTCTATTCGTTAATCCATGCGGATTTACACACCGGAAACCTAATCTCCCACGGCGACAGACTTCACATCATCGACTTTGACGATGCCGGGTTCGGATGGCACACCTATGACTTCGCCGTAGCGTTGAGCGAAATCCAAGATACTGAGAGGCGCAAACCATTACTGGATGCGCTGTTCCGAGGATACGAGCGAGAGCGCCATTTAGAAGCTTGGGAGAAGGATCTAGTGCCTCTCTTCAACGTCATCCGGCACCTGGCACACATCGGCTGGATTGACGCGCGTCCAGATTTAACGAGAGATCCGACATATAAACATCGTTCGTACGAATATGCCAACAATCTACTACAGGATGCCGTTGCCGATGCAAAAACAGTCATCTCTCGTATGTCACATGCGAAGGATTCGCACTAGCATGCAGTCAGAATTACTTCGCCAACTCGCAATTTACACACAAAAACGCTGCAATTCCTTCGAAAATGCATTACTATGACAGATTGAGATTACAGCAATCGATCCATCAGAAAGTGATTGGCTACAGTTCGAATGACCGTTCCAACGATAAGTTTGGGGTGCGCCTCTATTAGTCTCATGTTAGGCACACTTACTAGCAAACGTATTGCGTTCGTGTCTGTGTTTGCCGCACTCTGCGTGACACCCACGCAGTTCGCACCGGCACAAGAAGACCAAGTAAGACCGATTCGGAATGCGTCAGTCGTTACGCCGATCTACACGTTGCTCGCCTATCGCCCGCAAGAAACCGCGCATCTTGCGGATCTTGACGACGAACTGATCATTGCCCAAATCGCCAGTTTCACGGATGTCTCCCAAGCGCGCCTTTTTATCGAGTTTCATTCAAGCATTCAACTTCATGGCGTTCGTCTTCGATATGACGACACCATTCATTACATCGTCTATCTAGGTCTCTACGAAGATGATGACACTGCACGCTGGGCTCACGAAAGCTTCGCCGAGGAGAATCCGAAGTACCTCGTATCGAACTTCAAACGACTAAGACTTGGCGATCTAAAACCTAACATTTTCCGATGAACAGAACCCGCTAATCAACAAAACTTGCTGCGCGCAGACTCTTGACCCAATGGCGAGTCCGAAGTGTTCTCTCGAACTAATCGTCGGCTAGCGATATAGAGTCTCGCTGACCACAAAAAAATCGACTCTTTCGCCTCATTTCAACTGTAAAATTCCGCGCCTTTCTCGCAGAGTGTAACGCTACTTCGCACTATGACTTTCGTTATTGGAGATGCCTGCATCAAGTGCAAGCTCACTGATTGTGTGGAAGTTTGTCCAGTGGATTGCTTCTACGAAGGTCCGAACATGCTCGTTATTCATCCGGACGAGTGCATCGACTGTGCACTTTGTGAACCTGAATGTCCCGTAAATGCCATATTCTCCGAGGATGAGTTACCACCGGACCAAGAGGAATTTCTCGAGCTCAACGCCGAGTTAGCTGAAGTCTGGCCAAACATCGCAGAAAAGAAAGACGCATTAGCTGACGAGGAGGAGTGGCGTGAGGTGCCAAATAAGCTGCAGTACCTCGAACGCTAGCCAGACATCGTAATCGACACCTTGTGAGGCAGGTCCACATCCGTTGCCTGACCTTGCTCAACTCCTCTGTCTCTATGTTACGCGTCATCGATCACTGAACGGCGCCAGCCTTTGCGCATCGGGTCGTTCGTGAAAAAAGCAAGCATCGCGTGGTTTTCACACCCGTTCCTTACGAACTTGCTTCTGACTCGGTTCATCTTCACCATCGTTGCCTCCACGTCGCTAGCTCAAATGACTGATATCAAACAAACATCCAATCCGCCGATTGCGGATCGTCGTGAACACACGACGACCATCCACGGGATCACGATTAGTGATCCTTATTTTTGGATGAAAGATCCGTCATATCCACGAGTGGATGATCCGGATGTTCTGGACTATCTAGGTGCCGAAAACAAGCACTTTGACCAGTATATGGCACCACTTGGAGAACTAACCAAACGCTTATTTCAAGAAATCAAGGCGCGCCAGGTCGAAGATGAATCATCGGTACCCGTTCGTGATGGCGAGTACGTCTATCAATCTCGCTACGTTCCCGGCAAACAATACCGGCAGCATGTACGGTGGTCAGCAAAAGGAGACACTTTCCTCGAATACGGAACACCACCTGCGAGCGCGACGCAACTAGTCTTGGACGAGAACGTTTTGGCTGAGGGTGAGGACTACTTTCAACGACGTGGATTCTCGATTGACCCTACCCACTCGCTTCTTGCTTATGGTGTGGATTTCTCTGGTAACGAACGGTTTACGCTGCAAATCCGGGAGATAGCGTCCAACAATTTACTACCTCTAGCTATCCCCAACGCGACGGGAGAAGCGATTTGGAGCAATGACGGCAAATCGTTGTTCTACGTAGTTAATAACGAGAACTGGCGCCCTTATCAAGTCGTACGACACACGCTCGGGACCGATACAAGCGAGGATGTCGTGATTTACGAAGAAAAAGATGATGGCTTCTTTGTTGATATCGACCGTTCGACGTCTCGAAGCTACTTACTCGTCCGAGCAGCATCCAATGTCACCAGCGAGATTCGTGTGCTATCGCTTAATTCGCCAAAGACTGAGTTAAAACTGGTCGCACCGCGACGGCACCAGCACGAATACGACCTCGACCATCACGGTAATCAATTCGTAATCCGTACAAACGATCGGCACAAGAACTTTGGGCTCGTGCTCGCGCCGGAAAACGATCCATCCGTGGCAAACTGGAAGCCATTGCTTGAACCGTCCGACGAACGCTACATCACTGATGTCATGACCTTCGCTTCGCACGTTGTGATCGCCGCACGTGAGAACGGTCTAGAGACGGTTTCGATCATGACACAAGCCGGACAACCGCAATCGATTCCGTTTTCGGAAGCAGCCTACAGTCTCAGGTTTGGCGGCAACCCGGAGCCAGATCCTGAATGCTTGCGTATCGAGTATTCGTCGCTCACTACACCCGAGACGACTTACGACTACGAGTTCGCGACTGGAGAGATGCACACTCGAAAAGTCCAAGAAATACCAAGCGGACATGAACCAGCTCACTACCTAACAGATCGCATACACGCAACTGCGCGCGATGGCGTCAAAGTGCCAGTTACACTCGTTTATCGCAAGGACACAAAACTCGACGGTTCTGCGCCTCTATATCTTTACGGATACGGTGCCTACGGCGCAACGATGGATCCTTATTTCCGCACAACGATTTTGTCATTGGTAGATCGAGGTTTCGTTTACGCGATTGCACACATTCGCGGTGGCGCGGAACTTGGTTATCACTGGTATGAGAGCGGCAAACTAGGTCATCGGACCAATACCTTTAATGACTTCGTCGATGTCGCGCGCCATCTCATTGATCAGCAATATACGGCCGCGGGTCGCATTGCGATAGCAGGCGGAAGTGCGGGCGGTTCACTAATGGGGGCTGCGATTAATCAAGCCCCGCAACTGTGGGGTGCCGTAGCCGCACATGTGCCGTTTGTTGACATTCTCAATACCATGCTCGACGACTCGTTGCCGCTAACGCCAATTGAATGGCCAGAATGGGGCAATCCCATCGAGAGCAAGGAAGATTTCGAATACATCCGTTCATACTCTCCTTACGACCAGCTCAAACCCGCCACTTACCCACCGCTATTCGTCACTGCGGGACTGAACGATCCTCGAGTCACCTATTGGGAACCCGCAAAGTGGGTCGCCAAAATCCGACATCTAAAACTTGACGACAATCCACTCGTCTTAAAAACCGAGATGGGTGCCGGCCATGGTGGCAAGTCAGGTCGCTATGAATCGTTACGCGAAGTAGCCGAAGAATATGCCTTTATTCTTAATGTGATGACGCCGAAGGAATAAACAACGATCAATCGTTGTGGATCAGTTCGTTGCCGCAACACCAATAACAGTGTCAGGATTCAGCGGTTTGCCGTTCGCCCAAATCTCGAAACGAAACTGCTGATAACGCGCAGTTTCACTCGATTCATCTACGTTGCGAGGCATGATCCGAGTAATCGTGTCGCCGCGACTAATGCTTTGCCCTTCC
>LXNI01002464.1_pt1 | contig 12736 bp, 14 predicted proteins | sample 809091 | NCBI WGS metagenome assembly LXNI01 (sample SAMN04870527, study PRJNA318959) | sponge metagenome | biome: 01000161; feature: marine sponge reef; material: water | host: Sarcotragus foetidus | place: Greece: Milos, Mediterranean Sea | collected 2013-05-29 | depth 5-7 m | reverse complement strand
GTTGCGATTGCGAACAGAACCTACATGAAGGCGCAGAAGCTTTCAGAAGAGTTTTCCCCGCGGTTTGACGGAGTTGGGTTTTCCGCGGCACCGCTTGACGACGCGGACAAGGTTTCTGAACTGATGACGCAAGCGGATATTGTTATTAATTGCTCGTCTGCCGGAATGGGTGATATCGAACCGCTTCGTCTCCCGCTTGACTTGCTGGGTGAGAGTTGTGTTATCTACGATCTTGTCTATAAGCCCCCGGTCACTCCGCTTGTCAGGGACTCCAGGGCTTTGGGGCTAAGAGCGGAATCCGGGCTCGGCATGCTCCTTTACCAGGGAGTTGACGCTTTTGAGATCTGGACCGGCGAGGACGCCCCGGTTGAGGTGATGAGGGAGGCCCTTTCGATTCCGGGGTGAGGGGTCCGGTTTTTTGGTATAATGAACCCAGAGTTCTTTAATCGGTCACGGGAGAGTTTTAATGAAAGTAACCAGCCCAGCCGGGGATTTTGAAATAACGGTGACGGAATCGTCCGTGGAGGGCGACTTCATAGTGGTAAGCGGGCAGATGGGGGTTTGGGATTCGCAGATCTACATGAAGCCCTCCGACCTTCTTAGTTTTGCGGGGGTGTTGTTTAACCTTCAGGTCGTTTTATTCCTTGCCAAGCAACCGTTTAGATGGATCTTTGGCAGAAAACAAGATTAGCAGCGCGGTTTTTTCGCAAATTAAGGTTTTTGAAATTTCTTAAATCTAGCTCAATATGTCTTGAACTTTTTTTCTGTCCATTCTCCTTGTTAGTCATCAAGGAAAAAACTTAAAAAGTGTCTCTAAGTCAGTCATGTAGCCGCCTTGCTCCTCTTTAACAAGTTTTTTCTCTATCAGAAATTCAATGTCCCTTTGAATCGTTCTAATGGACTTCCCCGAGTACTGCTCTGCGACTTTCGGGCTTATTTCTCTTGCTTTATCAATTTTTACGGGACTTTCGGAATCCAGGAATCCTAAGCACAGGGTTCTTCTGCGTGTATTGATTTTGCTTGGACTGTCGCCGAAGACTTCAAATATATAATCCCGCAGGAAAATGTTCTGCTGCTCAAAATCAATAAATTCAATCTGTTCCTCTAACTGGTCTACCAGACCTCGGACTGCGTAGTATATGAACTTGTAGATATCTCCGCCTGACTTGCTAGCGTAGTCCAGCTGACGGTAATATTCGCTTCTGGTTTTGTTGTAGTGATTGCTCAGCAGATGACATGCTGGAGCGGGTGCGCCGGAAGCCAGCATTATTTTCAGTTCTAACAGCCTTGCGGTTCTCCCGTTACCATCACCGAACGGGTGAATCCAGGCTATGTATAGGTGGGCAAGCACGGCTTTAATAATTGCGAAAGCGATGCGGTTTTCACTCTGGTTGAACCGCGCGTCATTGAGCCACTCGCACATTTTGTCCAAAAGGTGCTCGCAGTCTTCTTCCGGCGCGCCCCTGTATCTTAAGACTCCGACACTGTAATTCCTGATTTCTCCCGCAACGATATTGTCGGATAAAGGCAGACCCTCCAGTACCATTTTGTTGTAATTTTTTATCTCTTCCGAACTGATTTTCGCCGACCCGCCGTTTATTGATCTTTCTCTTACGTAATTATAGGAGTCAAGTATGTTGTCAACCTCTTTGACCTGATATTCCATTGAGTCCAGCAGCTTAAGCGTCCCTTCAATTCTTTTTTTTACCTCTTCCTCAGACAGTGAATTTCCTTCAATCGCAGTGGTGCTGTGAACCCCTTTTGCCAGATAAGTTTCATATAGGGTTTTTGAAAGTTCGGGTTTCAGTAGAGCATTGGAAATACGCATGCATTTCGATGTGGCTTCGCCAAGCAACATCCATGTTTTATAGTCAATTTTTCTGAAGTCGATGTTGAAAGTTATCCAGGGATGCGTTTCTTTATATTTTTTTGCGCACATTTTGGCAGATAATTTGTAAGCGTTATTTCCTCTAATTACTCGATAAATATATATCTATATATATAAATTGCAATCATTCTGTCATAAAAACTGCCAGGTTTTTGTCATATTTCTCCAGCGATCAGTTGATCGTAAGGAGTTTTTTGACGATAGTGCTCACAAGGGAGCCCGTGGATTTCTCAAGTGCACTACTGATAGCATTCTTCTCCCTTGTCCTCTTTGTTCGCAATCAAGGAACGGAAATGCTCCCCACTTTTACCGGGATGCCGTCTGCACCGTACCTGCTGATCTCGTAAATTCCTTCCGTAGGATCGCCTGCATCATCAAGTTCGATAGTGCCGGATACTCCGTCATAGTCTATATCTTTACCTTCAACCACTAGATCGAGGCATTCCGGGAAGCTCTGGCACTTCTCGCCATCCCTTGTCACATCGCTTATTTCACTTACGTATTCCGACGGCTCCACAGTCCGTGCGCTCAAAGCTGCAAGAACCATGATAACGGTGGCATCATAAGCATGTCTTGGGCAGGAAGGACATCCTATCTCCGGGGCAAATTCCATTATGCGGCGGGCAAAACCGGGTTCTCCGGAAAAAAAGTAGTAATACCCTTTATTCCCTCGACTTGGACTTCGTTGCCCGATATTTCCAGAAGGTTTCTTACGCTTGCGTCAAGGTTCGGTGGCGTGGCTCCGGCAAGATATGTTTTTGTCTGGGATGGCCCCGCGTCTGCGGCAATCAGCGCCGCTATCACGTCTGAGCGCTCCGCCCCCAGGGGAAGGATGACTACAGCGTCGGGGTTAGAGGAGCTGGCTTGCCGGGCGGCTTCTGCGTACTCCGAAGCCGAAGCCTCCGGAGAGTAAGGAATCTGCGTGATATTGGAACTGTTTCCTGCCGTTTCTATTAAAGCATCTTTAAGAGCGTTGCCGTAAGCGTCGTCTATATGAATTACGGCGATGCTGTCGGCCCCTCCGTCTTCGGCTATAACCTTGGCGATAACTACGGCCCTGAACGCATCGGAGGGCTTGGATCTGAAGAAAAACCCGTTACCCGAGGTCGGTTCCGTAGTTAGAAGTGGAGAAGAACTGACCGGAGAGATCATTACCATTTCGTATTTGTTTATCTCATCAAAGAGTCCCAAGGAAACGCTTGAACATCCGGCTCCGATAATGCCATGTACGCCTTCATCCATAAGCTGACTGAAGGATCTTTCTGCAGTGTCAAGACTGCATGCGCTGTCTCTCTCCGCGAGAATTACATTTACGCCCGCTTCCTGTATTTCCTTAACCGCCAGCCTGACTCCCGGTTCGTAGTTATGCCCTATCTCCGGTTCTCCTGTCTTAGAAAGAAGCATTCCCATTTTAAAGATGGGGAAGGCGTCGAGGTTAAGGTTTTCGTCATCCGAACCACAGCTTGTCGAAGCAACAGCAAACGCGCCTACAACAAGCAATGTCATGAGTAACCCGAAAGTTTTTTGTAGTTTGTTTTTTCCCATTTTATGCGGCCTCCGGAATTATATCGGTTGAAGGATTATGAGAGATAATGCGTAGAGTTACTTAACTGCCCGAAAACGGATCAGGAATATCGGGATGCCAGCGCGCGAAATGATTTTTGTGTGCCTCCGTGTAAGCTCCGGGCGGATAGTACTTGTCGTAGAAATCCAGATCCAGATGATGGGCCTGCACCATGAATCGAAGGAACATCGGGTCGGAAAAAGCCGGAAATCTCCCGTATGTATCGTAAACGTAGTTGCATATGTCCTTTACGACCTGAATTTCATCCTTGCTGGGTCTTTCAACTTCGGCAAGCACTCCGGTCGGATCCTTGTAGGGAAGTTTGTGCGATTCCCAGTTTGTCCATTTCATATCGTTAAACGCCTCCACAGCTTCCCCCATGTCTTTGTAGTAGGGCGGACAGAACGCCTGGAACAGATTGTCCCGGCCTACGGCCACGGGGTTCGGGTTTCCCGTGTCGCCCTGTATATCGGGGGTTGCGAACCGGAAGCCCAGCCCTCTGTTAAAAGGGGTTCCGCCGAGCATGAACATGCTTGCGAATCCGCTGAAAAGCCATCCTCCAAGACCCAGGGTCTGAAGCGTCAGGACCATGTTCTGTCCCATAAAGGCCTGCTCTGCTATGTAGCCGTTTGCGAAGCGAAGTTCCGCCTCGACAAGCGGCATTCTTTTCGACTTGTCGAGAAACCCTTTTTCTAGCCACTCTGCGGTTCCGGGTGGTCTCAGCTTGTGAAGCTCATCGACGAAATTAAACCTGTGGTCGGGTCTCATGTAGAAGAAATAAAGATTGATTATGCATGCCGAGAGGTCGGTCACCGGCATGAACACCGTCGTTCCGGGCTTGTTCACGTTCCAAAGATTATGAGCGGCGATTCCCGGGGGTTTTGACGGCAGGTCCGCTCTTCCGTCAGAAAGCTTGATCTTGGATTCGCGGAACAGCTCAAGTATCCGGTCCACTCTCTGGTGGCGGGTCATTTTCTCAAGACCTTCGAAATCCTCGGCGCGGCGGTCGTGCATTTTTATCATGTAGAGCCCCTCGTCGTTCGTATAGAAAAGCTCCGTTCTGTGAACATCCCCGAGGGCCGGGATCGTCTTGCTCGTGAACTGCATCTCAAGGTCAAGACCAACGTGCGGGGGGAAATCGGAGAGGTTTATATTCTTTATGCCTAGGCCCGTCCACACCAGTATGGCTTCCTCAAGTTCGGAGAGCGCTACGGGGTCGTGCTTGGACTTGTATTGCAGGGGTCCTCTCTCGATCTCCATTCCAAGACCGAAACGCCTGGACCTCCTCTGGAAAACGGCGTCGTAAAAACCGTGATTTATGGCGTGATCAAGACCTTCTGGGTATTCGCTCATGAGTTTCTCCTTAATTTGGTTTCTCCGCTTGCGCGGACAATTTCATTCCTCCTCCTCGGGATCGGATGGGGCCATAAGTTTCATATATTCATTTTCCGTGACTATCTCAAGCGAACTCTCGACCCTGTCAAGAAATACCACTCCGTTTATGTGATCGTATTCGTGCTGGAACACTCTCGCCTCGAAATCCGAGAACCTCTCTTCGACGAGGTTGGCATCCCTGTCCCTGTAGACCGCCCGGATTGACTTATGTCTCGGCACAAGGGCTCGGAGTCCCGGGATGCTGAGGCATCCCTCCCAGTCTTTTTCCAGCTCATCGGACACCGAGACTATTTCGGGGTTGATTATCACCTTGGTCTCTGTTTCCGGGGCATCGGGGTAGCGCGGGCTTGTGATTCCGGCAAGTATGAAGATGCGAAGAGCCTCGGATACCTGAGGAGCAGCGATTCCGACGCCGCTTGCTTCGGCGGCCGTTAGGATCAAGTCGTCAATCAGTTCCTGGATTTCTGAGTCGCTTATGTCCTCGACGTTCTCGGCCATCTGCCTGAGCACGGGATTTCCCAGTTCGGTGATTTCACGTTGCTGCGCCATGGTTTTGACTGACTGAAAACAGCCCGCTTACAACTGATTGCGGGCCGGTGCTTAAGGTCTTATTATTATAGAACAAAAAACCGGGAGGTTAAAGAAGCTTCGTGACGGAAATCGAGCTTATACAGAGGACGGGAGGGTTCGGGGAAAAGACTGCGGTTGAGGACTGGACGGGGAGTTTCACTTACGCCGACCTGCTTCGCGTCTCGCGCTTTGCGGCACTTAACCTTCTCGGGCGAAAAGAAGATCTCGGGGAGAAAAGGATTGCCTTTATCGTTCCCCCCGGATTCGAGTACGTTGCGCTCAAGCTCGGCGTATGGATGGCGGGAGGCGTATCCGTTCCTCTGGGTCTTGCCCATTCTCCAAGAGAAATAGAATATGTCGTAAGGGACTCCGGCGCGGAGACGGTGATTTTTCATCCGGATCTTGCGCATAAGCTCGAGGGGGCGAGTTTCGGTGCCGAAGTGCGGCTGCGGCGCCTCCCGGATGTTCTGTGCCCCGCCCGCGGAGAGCTTCCCACTGTCCGCGAGGAAAGAAGGGCGATGATCATATACACAAGCGGCACTACCTCGAAACCGAAAGGGGTCGTCTCGACGCATCTTAACATAAAGGCGCAGATAAACAGCATGACGGAAGCGTGGGAGTGGAGCCCCGGGGATTCCATACTCAATGTTCTGCCTCTTCATCACCTCCACGGCATACTGAATGTTGTTCTCTGTTCCCTCTGGTCCGGCGCCAGGTGTGTTATGATGAACGGGTTCAGTCCGCGGGACGTATGGAACAGGTTCGAGAGAAAAGACCTGACCCTATTTATGGGCGTCCCCACAATTTATTCCAAGCTGATAGACTTCTGGGAGGATTCTTCTGCCCGGGAGAAAGCGCAGATGAACGATTCCATTCGAGGGTTACGCCTTATGGTCTCCGGTTCCGCGGCCCTTCCCGTGTCCGTTCTTGAGAAATGGAAGGAGATAAGCGGTCACGTGCTCCTTGAGAGATACGGAATGACCGAGATAGGTATGGCTCTTTCGAACCCTTACAGGGGCGAAAGGCTTCCGGGGCGCGTGGGATTCGCGATGCCGGGGGTAGAGGCGGGTATTTTCGATGGACGCGATGAACCGCTCGGGGAAGGAAGTCAGGGTGAGATCAGGGTAAAAGGAAAAAGTGTGTTTCTTGAGTACTGGGGAAAGTCGCAGGAAACGGAGGACGCCTTCTGCGAGGGATGGTTCAAAACGGGAGACATCGCGTTTTTGGAGCGCGGGGGTTCCTACAGGATACTCGGGCGGGAGTCGGTGGATATAATCAAGTCGGGCGGATACAAGATATCCGCTCTTGAAATCGAGGAGGTGCTGAGGGAGCATCCGCTTGTCGAGCAGTGCGCTGTGGTCGGAGTGGCCGACCCGAGCTGGGGAGAGAGGGTAGGGGCCGCGCTCGTTTTAGGTGAAGATTCTTCGGTTGAGCTTGAGGAACTTCGCGACTGGGCTTCCAGCAGGCTTGCCCGCTACAAGCTTCCGACCCGTCTTCTGCTTCTTTCTTCGCTTCCGAGAAACTCCATGGGCAAGGTTACCAAAAACGCAATTAAACAGTATTTTCAAAATCGTTTATAATCTTCTCTGATGATCTTGCGACAGCTTTTCTGGGTTCTAAGTATAGAGTGTGGAGAGAGACATGAACCGGAACGACAATACGCCCTTGCGCTCAAACGGCCGTATCCGTTACGGTCCTGACATGAGAACTCTTATCGTGGGCGGCGGCATCGCCGGACTCACGCTTTGCGGGCTTCTCCAGCAGCGGGGCTTCGATCCAACTCTGGTAGAGAGAGCCCCCGAGTTCGGGGACGTGGGATACGTGATAGTGGTCTGGCCCTCCGGAAGCAGGATACTCAAGGGGCTTGGCCTCTACGAGCGGCTGCAGGAGCAGGGCTGCGCTTTTACCAGTTACAACATTTCCAACTACAGGGGCAAGGCCATAAACAGCTACACGATTGACTCCGTGGTGGAAAAATACGGTCCCATAATAAGTATTTACCGCCCTGATCTCATAGACATACTGATGGGGGCGGTAAGAGGGGATTCAATCAGGATGAATACCACGGTCGTCTCCCTTGCTGATACGGACAACGGGGTCGAGACGGTGTTCAGCGATGGAAGCACGGGAACCTACGACCTCGTTATAGGATGTGACGGGATAAGGTCCAAAGTCCGCAAGGATATCTTCGGAGACATACCGCTTCGCTACAGCGGCATGTCCGGATGGGGCTTCTGGGTCAACCCGGATATTTGCCCAGGCGAAGGGATAATCGAGTACTGGGGCAAGGGAAAATTTCTCGGGATGTGGCCGACGCGCGGTCGACTTGCCGTTTTCACAAGCGTGAGGAGGAAATCCGGTGTCGGAGACAGTGTTGATACGAGAATAGAGAGCATACGGCAGAATTTCGCCGAATTCGGAGGGATAGTGCCGGAAATTTTGCATGGCCTTGATGACCCGCGCGATATTTACTATGACGAATACAACGATCTCAAGATGGACCGCTGGTCGCACGGAAGGGTGGTGCTTGTCGGAGACTCGGTTCATGCAATACTGCCAAATGCGGGTGCCGGCGTATCGATGGCGATGGAATCGGCCGCTGTCTTGGCCGAGGAGCTCTGCAGGACCGATTCCGTGAATCTCCCCCATGCCTTCCGGCAGTATCAGTCAAGAAGAAAGGGCAGGGTGAACAAGGTTCAGAACCAGTCAAGGATCATGGGGAAATTCATATATGCCGAAAGCGGCATTGTATCGTCGATCCGAGATTATCTCGTGAGGGCATATTCAAGCCGGCAGCTTTTCAGATACTGGGACAACATGCTGAAAGATCCCCTGTGAAGTCGATGTCGGGCAGTTTCTAAGATTGTTAATTCCGGAGTGTAAAATTTAATGAGATTACTTAAATATTTCATTTCCTTTGTCGTCGTGGCGGCGGTTTTCTCATTTCCCCCCTCAAAAGCTTTTTCCCATGGCTCCTCTGAATCCATTTCTCCCACGGTAGAGCGTCTTACCCCGTCGGTCGTCAATATAAGCACGACAAATGTAATAAAAACTTCACCGTTTGCCTCGCCGTATCAGGATGAGCAGTTCAAGAAATTTTTCGAAAAATTTTTCTCCGACCAGATGCCGGGGAGGGAGTTCAGAAACAAGGGACTCGGTTCCGGCTTCGTAATGAGTTCCGACGGCTACATAATTACCAATAACCACGTCGTAAGGAAAGCCGAAGAGATCGAGGTGATACTGGAAGGCGGCAGGAAATACACCGCCAAGATAGTCGGCACCGACCCCGTAACCGATCTGGCGCTGCTGAAAATCGACCCCGAAGAGCCTCTTCCCGCGGTGGAAATGGGTGATTCCTCGGCCCTTCAGATAGGAGACGGGGTGTTTGCCATCGGAAACCCCTTCGGCCTAGGTCACACGGTTACCGCCGGGATAGTCAGCGCAAAGGGAAGAGCCCTTGGAATCGGGCGATACGACAACTTCATTCAGACTGATGCGGCCATTAATCCCGGAAATAGCGGAGGGCCGCTTTTTGACTACGAGGGCAAGGTGGTGGGAGTGAACACCGCGGTTATGGCACGCGGCCAGGGCCTTGGTTTCGCCATACCGATAGACATGGCGAAGCTTGTCGTTGAGCAGCTCAAGGCTAACGGGAGAGTTGTCAGAGGGTGGCTCGGAATAATGATTCAGGATATAACCCCGGAAATTTCCGACGCGCTCGATATTAACCGCGACAAGGGAGGGCTTGTATCCGAGGTCAAGGGCGGAAGTCCTGCGGACAAGGCGGGTCTTCAAAGGGGGGACGTGGTCGTTTCCGTTGAGGGCGAGGAGATTCCCGACGCCGCGACGCTTGCGAGAAAGCTGGCGCTTACCAAGCCCGGGGTCGATACGAAATTTGTCGTGCTTCGCGACGGGAAGGAGAAGACCTTCACCATAAAACTTATCGAGCATCCCGAGAGCGAAAAAATCAAGAAATCCGAAGATAAGCTCAAAGCCGAGGAAGAGCTTGGCATTAAAGTGAGCGAGATAACGCAGCAGCTGAGAAACCGGTTCAAAATTCAGGCGTCGGGCGGAGTGATTGTCGTGAATGTTGCGCCTGGGAGCCTGGCCTCTGAGTCAGGGTTTCGCACGGGCGACATAATACTTGAGGTAAACGGAGACTCCGTTGACGGACTCAAAGATTATCAGGAGGCTCTTGAGAAGCATGGAGCGGGGAAAACCCTGCTCTTTCTGATTGAACGCGGGGGCAGGACCATCTATCTAGGCGTAAAGACCGGTGGCGACTCATGATAGAGGAGAGACTCAGAGAACTTGGAATAAAGCTCGCGGAAGAAGTTCCGGCCCTAGGAAGCTATGTTCCCGCAACCGTGTCTGGCAACCTGATTTTTATATCGGGTCAGCTTCCCGTCGAGAACGGGGAGCTTCGCTTCACGGGTAAAGTAGGGTCTGACCTTACGGTTGAGCAGGGCTACCAGGCGGCTAGGCTTGCGGCGATAAACGGCCTCTCCGTAATCAGCCATACTCTGGAAGATCTTCGGCAGCTTGGCAGAATCGTGAAAGTGACGGGTTACGTGGCAAGCGCCCCCGGTTTTACAGAACAGCACAAGGTGGTTAACGGCGCCTCCGAGTTTTTCTCAGACGTACTCTCCGAGAACGGACGTCACGCCAGGGTCGCAGTGGGGGTTCCCGGACTTCCCATGGATTCCCCGGTAGAAATTGAGATCATAGCCGAGTTCTCCCCCGCTGCTAAAAGAGGCTCGGATATTTCTCCCTGATGTTTCCAGTATTCCTTTATTCGGACAGTCCCCCGCAATCGCTCGTCATGGAAGACGTAACGGGCTTTCTCTCAGGCCTCGGTCTTTCGGTTGAGTTTCGCGGAGATTTTCTAAGTTTCCTGTCCCTTGGAGCCGAGGAAACGGCTGAACTTGAGTCACTTTTACCGAGGGCCAGGGTATTTGATATTGAAAGGCCTGTTGATTTCTTCGAAACCCCTTCTGTGTCCGAACCGTTCGAAAAGGAGCTTTATGACGGTTTCTGGGTCCAGAGAATATTCTCGAGGTTTTTTCTTAGAAGGCATCCCGGCGAACTTGCGAAAAACGGCTTCCATGCGGTTATTACGGGCAGGCTTTTTGGCACCTACGGATCCCGAAGATACCACGCGAGGGCTATCCTCTCGGGGCTTCCGTCCTTCGTTTCAACCTCGGGAATGGTGGAAGGCCCCGCGAGACCCAGGGAGTATTATTTTCTCAAGGCGGAGTTTATCCGGTCTGGAAAAGATCCCTCGGAGCTTGACGAGATGTTCCGGGGAAAGTTCGTCGACTACGAAGACGAGAGGATGACGAAGATAGCCAGTGCGTACGTGCTTCAGCCTCTTTTGCATCATTTTTCGGGAAAAGAATTCTGCGAAAACAGCAGATGCGCGCTTTTTAATTCGCACTGGCAGAGGGAAGTTCTTGATATCCAGTACTCAGGCTTTGTGTGTGCCGAGTGCGAAAGCGAGATAAGCAGGATAGCAAAAAGGCGGTAGAAGCAACGCCGCGGCGCATGACAAAGAACAGGGGACTGCCGTGCGGTCTCTAGTCCATCTCATCAAGTATGTTTACCGCAACCTGGGCTACCTTTTTCCCTGAAAGCAGCATCCCACCGAAAGTGGGCCCCATTCTCGGAAGTCCGAAGGTGGTGTTGACGGACATTCCGCACGCAAGCAGTCCGGGGTGTATTTCTCCTGTGTATTCAACGAGGGCTTCTTCTGATTTTTCTACCCACATCGATCCGTGACCCGGAAGCTTTTTGTAAAGACCCTGCTGGGAGAGCCTGGAAATGCAGTAGGCGTCATGGCCCGTGGCGTCTATTACCAGTTTTGATTCAATCGCTATGGGGTCAAGACAGGTTATCTCTTTGGGCATGTTCGCAATGGGCGTCCAGTTGATCACTATTCCCGCGACCCTTCCGTTTTCTCTGTAAACCAAGTCGTCAAACAGTGTCATGTTCCTTACTTTCGCTCCGGCTTCGCACGCCGTCGCTATCAGCTTTGAACAGGCGTAGGGACCGTCAGCGACGAAAAGCCCTTCTGACACTTCTTCATACGGCACTTCAATTTCGTCTAGAACCGTCTGTCCTGGGGCGCGTACGGTGACCTTATTCATAAGGTATCCACCGATCCAGAATCCGCCTCCAAGGTAGTTCATTCTTTCGACGAGCAGCACCTTGTATTTTTTCTTTGCTATGTCTTTTGCCGCCACGAGTCCACTTGGCCCCGCACCGACGATTATGACGTCACTTGTAATGTATTCGCTGAACTCCTCTGAAAATCCCTCGACTATGGCCCGGGTGACCTCTTTTTCTCCCACCGGAGCGAATTGCGGGGTTTTTAAACTGTCTGACATAGCGGTTTCCTCCGAAAAAATGCCAATAAGTTCCTAATTCTTTTCTACTCCTCTTCCTTCACGACGTTTACGGTTATCTGCGGGGTTACGTCCGTGTGAAGCTTCACCGCAACCGAGTAAGTTCCAAGTGCTTTTATGGTACCGTCAAGCTCTATATCCCTTCTTGAGATCTCAAATCCTTTTTCCCCCAGCGCATCGGAAATGTTCTGCGAAGTGACTGATCCGAACAGCCGGTCTTCTTCCCCGGATTTGGCGGGTATGGTAATTTCAAGACCCTCGAGTTTTTCCGCAAACGCCTTGGCATTCTCAAGAACTTCGGTTTTACGCAGTCTTATTGCCTCTATTCTGCTTTCCCAAGCCTTCAGGTTTGCTTCGGTAGCCTTTATCGCGAGCTTACGGGGAAAAAGATAGTTTCTCGCCATTCCGTTTTTTACGTCTTTTACGTCTCCAACGCTCCCTATGTTTTCCACGTCGGAAATCAGAATTACTTTCATTGTTTACCTCCGCGTATCGGTTAAGCGGTATTCGGGAATCACTTGTGAGTTACCGTGTATGGCAAAAGCGCCATGAAACGGGCTCTTTTTATTGCGATGGCCACCTTCCTCTGTTCCTGCCTTGAAAGCCCGGTGTTTCTCCTGGGCAGTATCTTCTTTCTCTCGGTTATGAACTGCGAGAGAAGTTCGGTGTCCTTGTAATCTATCTGCTTGCCTTCCTTGGCAAGGTCTCTGGGTTTTTTTCTGCGCGAGTAGAACTTTCTGCCTCCCCCACCCATTGGTCTTCTGCTCATGGTTTGCTGCCTCCCTCGGTCTGTTTTTCGTTTTCCTGGGGTTGTTCCTGACTTTCCTCGGTCCGCTCCTTGCTTTCCTGAGCTTGCTCTTTGGCTTCCTGGGGTTGCTCCTCAACCTCCTGAGGCTGCTCTGCGGCTTCCTGGGG
>LXNI01002463.1_pt1 | contig 12759 bp, 10 predicted proteins | sample 809091 | NCBI WGS metagenome assembly LXNI01 (sample SAMN04870527, study PRJNA318959) | sponge metagenome | biome: 01000161; feature: marine sponge reef; material: water | host: Sarcotragus foetidus | place: Greece: Milos, Mediterranean Sea | collected 2013-05-29 | depth 5-7 m | reverse complement strand
ACATCCAAAGCTGCTCCAACTGCCGCCAAGCCAATGTCCGGATAATTGCTGAAAACCTCTTGCATGCTTATGAGCTGTCAGTTGTGCCGTCAGGCTCCGCCAATAACCCCTCCAGCCTGAATGCAGCGATGCGGAAAACCTGTTCCAGGCACTCGTTAAACTCATCTTCCATGTTGTTTTCCAGGCGTGTGCGAAAATTCTCTATTATTTTATCCAGGGTGAGTCCTTTCACTGCCAGGATGAAGGGGAAACCGAATTTTTCCCGGTAGCGCCGGTTGAAGTCGGCCAGCATGGCGACGCGCTGGTCCTGCTCCTGTTGCAGGCCTGCACGGGCCTGTTCACCCGCGGAATAGCCGGCCAGGGGTTTCCTGGCGCCGAGTTCCGGGTGTGCGCGCAGCAGCTTGAGTTGCGCTTCCCGGCCTGCATTCACCACGATATCGACGAATGTCGCGACCAGTGTGTCCTCACTGCGGAAAGGCGCGGCTTGCCAGGCGGTCTCGGCTATCCAGGGGGAATCTTCGAAAACGCCGCCAAAGGCCGTGACAAACGCATGGCGATCCATGTTGTTGATCTGTTCGAGTTTATAGTGATTGGTCATAGGCTTTCATAGTTCGACGTGCGGCTATCAAAGTATACAACTCATTCATACCCTGATTTACAATACATTTGACCTGTCCCTGCTCCACAGCCACCTGCCTGTGGCGAACAGGATGAATAACAGGCTGACCGCGATAAACACCAGGGGAAAGCCGTCGGGATCGCGCTGGTCCATGGCAACGCCGGTGAGCGGCGGCCAGAGCAGGCTGCCTATGCCCCACAGCATACCGAGCGAGACGTTTGCCGTTACCAGGTCCCGGCCCCGGAAATGTTGCCCGATGAGGGTCAGCACCACGGTGTAGATGCCGGCAAACGCGCCGCCCCAGCCGAACAGCAGCGGGTACAGGAAGATGCCTGAATGCATGGCATACGGCAGCAGGATGGCGCCGACCAGGCTGCCCAAGCCGCAGCACATCAGCACCCCATAGCGATTGAAACGGTCTGCCAGCCAACCCATGGGATAAGCCAGGACCACCCCGCCAAGACCGGCCACGGTCAGCATCACCGCAGCGCCGGCCTCACTCATGCCGCTGCGTATGCCGTACACCGGCAGCAATGAATTGCCTGCCGTTTCCTTCGCGGAGAACAGCAGCACCGCGGCAACCAGGGTCGGCGCCACCCACACGAAGCTGAGGATATTGAACGAAGGCTCATCATGGGCGGATAAACGGTGGGAACCAGTCCACAGCAAAGGCAGCGCGGCCAGGGTGATGGCGCAAGCCCCGACCAGGAACGGGGCCCAACCGTGTATGCCCACAGCAGGGATTGCCAGTGGCCCCAGGGCAATGCTGGCGGCAAGCAAGCCGTTATACAGGCCCATCAACCGGCCCCGGTTGGCATCAGCGACTATCTCATTGATCCAGGTCTCACTGCTCACCAGCAAGCAATTGGTCATCGCACCCAGGGATATGCCCAGGGCAAACCAGGCATACAGGTGATCGAAGCGCGGAAACTGCAACAACGTCACCAGGTCCAGCGCCAGCGCCAGTAACAAAAAACGTCGCATGCCCAGTTTCTCGACCAGCGCCGGAATGAACGGGGTGGACAGGAAGATACCGATGGCAGGCATGGCGGCATTCAATCCGATGATGCTGCGATCGACGCCGCGCGCATCCAGGATCAAGGCCAGCAAGGGCCGGCTCAATCCCAGGGTGAAGCCGTACATGGCCACACACGCAAAGATCGCGAACAGGGCCTTGTGTTTATTTTCCAGGATACGGGTGTGTGTCATACCAGTGCCTGGCCAGCTCCACCCGCCGGCAGATCCAGACTCCTTCATGCTGTTGTACGTAATCCAGGAAGCGTTCCAGCGCCGCGGCGCGGCCCGGCTTGCCGATGAGGCGGCAGTGCAAACCGACCGACATCATTTTCGGCGCACTCTCTCCTTCCCGGTAGAGCAGGTCGAAGGAATCCTTGAGGTAGCTGAAAAACTGTTCGCCGGTGTTGAACCCCTGGTTGGTGGCAAAACGCATGTCGTTGGCATCCAGGGTGTAGGGCACGACCAGGTGCGGCTTGCCGTTGACCGGCTCCCAATAAGGCAGGTCGTCCGCGTAGGAATCCGCGTCATACAGGAAACCGCCGTGTTCGACGACGAGACGGCGGGTATTCGGGCTGTCACGGCCGGTGTACCACCCCAGCGGCGGGCTGCCGGTCAGTTCGGTCAGGGTGTCCACCGCCAGTTTAATATGCGCCCGCTCGGTTTGTTCATCAACAAACTGGTAATTGATCCAGCGCCAGCCGTGACAGGCGATCTCGTGGCCGTCCGCCAGCATGGCCTGCACGGCCTGCGGGTGGCGCCGCAAGGCCATTGCCACCCCGAACACGGTAACCTTGATAGCCCGTTCACGAAAAATACGCAGCAGGCGCCAGAGTCCGGCCCGGCTGCCGTACTCATACAGGGATTCCATGCTCTTGTGGCGCACACCGGTAAACGCCTCGGCGCCGATGATCTCCGATAAAAAGGCTTCGGATGCCGCATCACCGTGCAACACGGAATTTTCCGCGCCTTCCTCGTAGTTAAGTACGACCTGCAAGGCCAGGCGCGCGCCGCCGGGCCAACGCGGGTCGGGCGGGTGGGCGCCATAACCGATTAAATCACGGGGATAAGCTGTATCACTCATAACCATGTAAATTCATGCTTCCTCATTCGGAGTTCATAACTCTACAGGTGATGCATGGAAAAAACCATTATAATGGCTGGGGCATACCAACCTGAACACACTTCGAGTAGGCAAGTAGTACCAATGACTGAAGACTTACGACTGCGTGACATCAAGCACGCGTTTGTTGACCTGGCTGATGAACGCATGGGCACCAAGGTGATCTATTGCACGGATGAATTCTTTGCACCGGTAGAGAACCTGCTGAAACCGAAGGAACCTGTATATATTGCCGGCAAATTCACCGAACAGGGCAAGTGGATGGACGGCTGGGAATCCCGGCGCAAACGTAGCAGCGGCCATGATAGCTGCATCATACAGTTCGGTATCTCGGGAATTATCAAGGCCGTGGACGTGGATACCCGGTATTTTACTGGAAATTATCCGGCCCAGGCATCGCTGGAAGCCTGTTATTCGGAACAACGACCAAACGAAACAACCGAGTGGACGGAGATTATCCCCAGGTCCAACCTGGAAGGCGATTCCCATAACCTGTTCGATTCCGATGACACCAACATCTGGACCCATGTCCGGTTGAATATTTATCCGGATGGAGGGATCGCGCGCCTGCGTGTGTACGGCAACGTCTACCGTAACTGGGCCGGGATTAACAACAGACAGTTGCTGGACCTTGCGGGCGTGGAAAACGGCGGGCGCACACTCGCCTGTAACGATGAACATTTCGGTGATATGGGTAATATCATCATGCCCGGACGCGGCATCAACATGGGAGATGGCTGGGAAACCCGCAGACGTCGGGATCAAGGCCATGACTGGCTCATCCTGCAACTGGGCCATGCCGGGGCAGTTGATATCATTAACGTGGACACCGCTTTTTTCCGGGGGAATTACCCCGACCGGGTCAGCCTGGATGCCTTGTACCTGCCCGGGTTCACCAAGGATGCGCCGACCCTGGAAGAGATTGCCTGGCACGACGTGTTGGGACTGATACTGGAACAGGACCCGGATGCCTTGCTCAAGGATGGCGCCACCTGGCAAACACTGCTGCCTGAACAGAAACTGGGGCCGGACCGGGAACATATCTTCAAGGAAGAACTGCAAGACATCGGCCCGGTCAGCCATATCAGGATCAATATGCACCCTGACGGCGGCATCAGCCGGTTTCGTGTTTATGGCTATAAACATACGGACTGAATGCATGGAAAAATTTTACATTCGTTCCCAAGAGTTACTGGAAGATTCCTTCCGGTTGGCGGCGATGATCCATGCCAGCGGTTTCCGGCCTCATTTTATCATGGGCATCTGGCGCGGAGGTTCCCCGGTCGGCATTGCGGTACAGGAATACTTTGAATTCAGGGGGATGGAGACGGATCACATTGCCATCCGCACCTCTTCATACACCGGTATCGGCAAGCAGTCGAAAACCATTCGGGTGCACGGCCTGCATTACATTATCGAAAACGTAAATGCCGAGGATTCCCTGCTCATCGTTGACGATGTATTCGATACCGGCAGGAGCATCCGGGCGGTGCTGGACGAACTGGCTGAGAAAACCCGGCGCAATATGCCCTCCGACCTGAAAGTTGCCTGCCCCTGGTACAAGCCCGGCAGCAACAAAACCAGTATCGTGCCGGATTATTACATCCACGAGACCGACCAATGGCTGGTCTTCCCCCATGAACTCGCGGGACTGACGGTGGAGGAGATCAGGGCCGGGAAAAAGGACCTGGGTAATATTTGTGATTTGCTGGAATAAACTGTAGCAAGGAACCAGTCAAGGACGCAAGCTGACCGGTTCCACACGGTCACTTTCAGGCAATACCCTGCCGATAATCGCAGTGCGGGCATAGCCCAGCTTGTGCAATTCCGCGACACAGGCGCGGGCGCGCTGTTCCGCTACACCTGCAAGCAGGCCACCCGATGTTTGTGGGTCAAATATCAATGGGTAACGTTTGTCTTTTGAAGCTGTTTCGAGATTATGCACGGCGCGGCGCAGGCGCAGGTTCTGAGGTTGCAGGGAACTGAAGATACCGGCGCGCACGGTCTGTTCTGCGCCGGGCAGCAAGGGAATGGAGCCGAGGTTAATCTCAACGTCCACGCGGGAAGGTTTAATCATTTCCACCAGGTGTCCGAGCAGGCCGAACCCGGTGACGTCCGTGCAGGCATGAGCATCGTGTGCAAACAGGCATTCCGCCGCGGCGCGGTTTGACTGCAACATGCACGCCAGTGCGCTTGCGATCCAGTGACCTTTGGCCTGGTGGCGCATATCAGCCGCGAACAGGGTACCGGTGCCGATGGGCTTGGTCAGGAGGATACAGTCACCCGGGCGCAGACCGCTTTTTTGTAGTATTTTATTCTTGTCAATCAATCCATTAACAGAAAAACCCAATGATAGCTCCCCACCTTCGGAAGTATGCCCGCCGACCAGCGCGGCGCCGGCCTCGTTGAGCGCGTTAAGCGCGCCTTGCATGAGTTGCGCGAGCAGGTCCGTCACTTTCCGTTCCGGCGCATAAGGCACGGTGACAATGGCCAGCGCAGTTTGTGGCGTTGCGCCCATGGCGTACAGGTCGCTCAGTGCATGGTTGGCTGCCACCTGGCCGAAAATATAGGGGTCGTCAATAAAGGAACGGAACGCATCGACCGTGTGCACCATCAGCTTCCCGGCGGGGACGCTGACCACGGCGGCATCGTCCGGTTCGTTCAAGCCGATAAGGACGTCATCCCTGGCCGCCGGGTCCAACCCCGCCAGCGCGTTCTCCAGTGTGGTCGCGCCCACCTTGGCGCCGCAACCGCCGCAGCGCATGGCCAGGGCGGAGAGTTCCTTCAGCGCCTCTTCATCAGCCAGGCCGCGCGGGATGGCCTGTGTTTGCTCCTCACTCATTGCGGGAAGGTGGTTATACTTGCGCATGAAACGACGGTCGATCCAGTCCTTCCAGCGCCATACCCAACGCCCTTCCAGCGCCCAACCGGCGCGCGCGGCGACGGCGTATTGATTGCCGGTGGAGATCAGGCTCAGGAATTCCTTTTGCGGAGTAAAGGGTTGGAGTGAACGGCCCAGCAGTTTACGCCGCAGGTTCGACGCCAGCGGCGCGCCCTGGCGCACTGCAAAGACGCCGGATTTGGGCCGGGGATGGTTGACCACGTGGGCAATATCACCGGCTGCGAAAACGTCCGGGTGCGACACGGACTCCAGCGTATCCCTGACCTTGATAAAGCCCTGCTCATCCACGTCCAGGCCGGCCTGCGCCGGCCAACTCTGGGCGCGGGCCATGGTCACCCACAGGATTTCATCCAGCGCAAAACTCGCGCCGTTGGCGCATTGCAACGCGCCGGGGCGAACTTCGACCACCTTGTGTCCGGTGTGTACCCTGACGTTGCGCTCAGCCAGCACGCGGCGGAACCTGGCGCGTACACGGCGGTTATGGGTAACCAGGATGTCATCGGCGTCGGTGAACAGGTGAAATTCGGGAACGGCATTGTCTGGTTGTTTCCCGGCCAGCAACTGTTGCAGCCGGTACTGAACCGCCAGCGCCAGTTCAACCCCGCCGGCGCCGGCGCCGACGATACCAACGCGCGCCCTGCCCGGCCCGGCTGACAGCCGGTCACACAGCTTGTGCCAGCGCCGCACAAAACCGTCGATGGGTTTGACCGGCGTGACCTGCTCGGCGGCGCCGGGGACGGCCGCGACGTCGGGCGCGGAACCGGCATTGATGGACAGCAGATCGTAGGCCAGGTCAGGACGGCCGTGGCAGATCAGCTTCTTGTTGGCCGTGTCCAGGCCGGTGATTTCATCGTGGAAAAACCGGGCGCCGGCGAAGCGGCACAGAGGTACGAGGTCGATATGGGCCTCGTCATAGGTGTAATGGCCGGCGATATAGCCCGGTAACATGCCGGAATAAGGCGCTTGCAGGTCGCGGCATACCAGGGTCACACGCACGCCGGGTATGGGCCGCATGGCAAACTTCTTCAATACCGTGACATGGGCATGACCGCCACCCACCAGTACCAGGTCTTTCAATACCGGTACGTCACTTCCCTTCATCAACCTGCCTCAGTGCGCCACACTTACACAGCCAGCCAGTCCCGCAGATAGCGCGCCACGCTGCGGTCTGTGAGGAGGCGGAACTGCGTGGCGGCATCCAGCCTGTGGATAATGACGGCAAGGTGTTGCAGACGGGTCAGGGCATAGTGGCCGGGGAGGAAGGCGCGTGCATCGAAATCAAGTGAGCAGCCTTGCGCCAGTTTTGCCGCGGCGACAGCGCCGGACAGGTCGATAACGCTCCAGGCATCGCTCACGTCGGTGACGGCGCAGGTAACGTGGGTGCAGGCGTCCTGCAACGCGGTCTTGACGCAGTCGGGGTCTGCCGTCGGATTGAGCAGGAGCCAGTCATTGGGGGACAGCCAGTAGCAGGCATTTTCCGGGCTGGTCTGTTCCTGCGGATTGTCCGGCAAGGCGCTCCCGAGCAGGCGCTGCAGCGGTTCCGGGTTCAACTTGGCGCCCGGGCGGACTTGCAGGCGCAGTTTGGGTATGCCGGCTACTGCCTGTAGTGTGAGATGTTCGTTTTGCATTTATAGTGCGAGAGACAGGTTGAAACCTGTCTCCGGTAGACTGTATGGGGGTCTCTTTGCGCAATCAGGCATGCAGGCGTTCTCCTTCCGGGTCCCAGGCGGTCGGGGGCGTAATGCGTGCGGGCTGGACCTGGTCGTTGTGGTAGATATTGACTGTCTCGTCCAGGCGTTTGCTGCCGTCGCGCACCAGGCCCAGGGCGACATAGCGTTCGAGATTGGGACTGTAGCAGGCGGATGTCACGTAGCCGCGGGTGGGGGCCGGCGCGCCGGTGTGGTGTGCGTCGATGACGTGCGCGCCGGCGCTCAGCGTTCCCGCTTGTTCCATGGGTGTCAGGCCGACCAGTTCCATACGTCCGTTAGCGGCGTTGAAGGGACGGCTGAGTGAGCGTTTGCCGAGGAAATCCCCCTGCTTGCGTTCCACTGCCCTGCCCCAGCCGACGTCGCCGGGCGTGGTGTAGCCGTCGGTGTCGCTGCCGACGTGCAGGTAACCTTTTTCGATGCGCAAGGTGGTCAGGGTCTCCACACCGATGGGCATGACTTCCAGGTCTTGCCCCAGCTCAAACAGGCGTTGCCACAGGGCGGGCCCATAATCGGCGGGGACGTTAAGCTCATAGCTGAGTTCACCGGTGAACCCGGCCCGAAGTACGCGTAACGGCGCTCCATCCAGCGTTCCGGCTGCGCCGGCCATGTGCGGCAGGGCGCTGGCGCTGAGGTCAATATCGGTTCCCAGCCGTTCCAGCAATTCCCTGGCGCGCGGGCCGGACACTGCCAGGTTGGCCCACTGGGTAGTGACGGGGGTAAGCAACACGTCCAGGTCGGGCCAGTCACCGTATAACAACATCTCCATCCAGGCATGGATGCGCTGCGCGCCGCTGCTGGTGGTGTGCAACAGGTAACTGTGGCCGGAGAGCCGGAGGAAGATGCCGTCGTCGATGATAACGCCGTTTTCGTTCAGCATCAGGCCGTAACGGGCGCGGCCGGTTTTCAGTGACGGCACGTTGTTGACGTAGAGCCGGTTCAGGAATTCGGCGGCATCGGGGCCTTGCACCTCAAACTTGCCCAGCGGCGAGCCGTCGAAAACAACCACGTTGGTACGAGCCGCCACGGCTTCCCGGTTGATGGCCTGTTGCTCGGTCTCCGCGTCACGCAAGTAGACCCGGGGGCGCTGCCAGCCACCGTATTCATCAAATCCGGCGCCGGCCTGTTGCTGGCAGTCAGCCAGGGGGCTGCGGCGTAACGGCGCGTAGAAGTCGTTATGGTCGCGTCCTGCCAGCGCGCCCAGGGTAACCGGCAGGTAGAACGGGCGAAAAGTGGTGACACCTACCTCAGCGGGTGTGCGTTCGGTACGTTGCGCCAGCGCCAGCAAGGCGTTCAGGTTGCCGGTCTTGCCCTGGTCCACGGCCATGCCCGCGCTGGTATAGCGCTTCATGTGCTCCACGGAGGTATAGTTCTCCGCGGCGGCGATATCGATGTCGCGCAGGGTGACGTCATGCTGGAAATCGATCCATTGACGCGCCGGGTGGTGCTCGTTCCAGACCCGTTCTACGTGCGGGGAAGCGCTTTTCGAGCGTCTCCGGGGACGGGCTTTACGCCCCTCACCGGTCGCGGCAAGACCGGCCTCCCGGCCCTGCTCCAGGGCCTGCTCCAGGGTCATGGCGCCGTGCGCCATCCCGGCCACGTGCAGGTGTGGCGGCACGGTATCCGGCACGAACGCGGCGCGGGCCTCATCGTAGCGCAGTTTGCCACGGGCCTGGGAGAACAGGTGCAGCGTCGGCTGCCAGCCGCCGGCCATGGCGACACAGTCACAGCGCAGGCTTGCCGTGCTCTCTGTCCCACCCCGTTTTGCCACGGACACGCTGTGCACGCCGCGCGCGCCGCGGCAATCCTGCACTATGGCATTCGGGAATACCGTCAGCCCTTGCGCCAGCGCCTGGCGGGTGTGCTTGCCGCCCGGTTTGGCGCGGGCATCGACGATGGCCGCCACTTCGATACCGGCATCGGCCAGGGACGCGGCCGTCGCGTAGCCGCTGTCATTGTTGGTTGCCACCACGATACGCTTGCCCGTCGCCACTGCATAGCGCTTGCAATAGTGCTGCGCGGCGCTCGCCAGCATGATGCCGGGACGGTCGTTATTGGCGAACAGCAGGGGTTGTTCGATGGCGCCGGTGGCCAGCACCAGTTGTTTGCCGTGCAGTTTCCACAAGCATTGGCGGGCGCCGCCGGGCGCCGGGTGCGCGCGCCGGTCGTGCAGGTGCTCCACCGCCACCAGCAGTTGCTGATCAAAACAGCCCACGGCACAGGTGGAGGTCAGCAGGGTTATATTTTCCTGCTGCCGCAGCGCGTGCGTGGTCTCATCCAGCCAGGCGCTGGCCGGTTGAGCGTCGATAGTGTCCTCGTGATGGAGCAGGCTGCCGCCCAGGGAGGTGTCCTGCTCCACCAGGATAACCCTGGCCCCGCGTGCACCGGCAGCCAGCGCGGCGCTCAAACCGGCCGGGCCGGCGCCCACGATCAAGACATCGCAATGCGCGTTACGGTGCTGGTAATGATCCAGGTCGTCTGCCGGCGGCAGTTTGCCCAGGCCCGACATGCGGCGGATAAACCCCTCGTACCAGCCCCAGTTGGGCCAGATGAAGGTCTTGTTGTAAAAACCAGCCGGCCACAGGCAATGCAGGTAGTCCAGGGTGCGCCCAAGGTCGAAGTTGACGCCGGGCCAGCAGTTCTGGCTGCGCGCGCGCAGACCCGCGTACAGGGGTTGCAAGGTGGCGCGCACGTTCGGTTCCTCCAGCCCGCCCTGCCCCACTGTCACCAGGGCATTGCACTCTTCCGCACCGGCGCCGAGGACGCCGCGCGGACGGTGGAACTTGAAGCTGCGCCCCACCACGCGTACGCCGTTGGCCAGCAGCGCCGACGCCAGAGTATCGCCCGCATAACCGTGGTAACGCTTGCCGTTGAACGTGAACGGCAGCGGTTGGTCGCGGTCAATATGGCCGCCGGATTCGAGTCGGAATGGTTGGGTTGCGCTCATTGTTGGCGGGGCGCAGGGGACAGGTTTAAACCTGTCCCCGGTGAAGTTGGTGAGGTTGATGAATTGGGAATTATTGCGCTCATACCATTGCATCCGGGTCCAGGTTGGGACGTGGCTCGTGCAGGCCGTAAACCTGCACTATCTCGTGGCTCACGGTATGGCGCACCACGTTAAACCATTGCCGGCAGCCGTAATGGTGCTGCCAGCGCTCGCAATGCAGGCCCTTGGGGTTATCGCGGAAAAACAGGTAGTCCGCCCACTCCCGGTCGCCGGCTTGTTGCGTCGGTTCCGGTCGGACGATATGGGCCTGCCCGCCGAAAACAAATTCGTCTTCATCCCGTTCACCACAATATGGGCAGGGGATACGCAGCATGCTCAGTGCGCCACACCCGCGGCGGCGGATTCATCTACCAGAGCGCCGCGGGCAAAGCGCTCCAACGAGAATGCTTCGATCAGTTCGTGCGGGCGATCGTGGGCGATGGTATAAGCCATGGTGTCACCGCCCGCGGGGATGGCCTTGTAGCCGCCGGTGCCCCAGCCACAGTTGATGTACAGGTTCTGCACCGGGGTCAGACCCATGATGGGGCTGGTATCCGGCGAGATATCGACGATGCCGGCCCACTGGCGCATCAGTTTCAGACGGCTGAAGCGGGGGAACAGGGTCAGGAACGCGGCGATATTGGCTGCTATAGTGTTGAACCCACCGCGCTGGGCATAGGAGTTGTACGCATCAGCGCCGGCGCCCAGCACGATCTCGCCGCGATCGGACTGGCTGGCGTACACGTGCACCGAGCCGGAGAAGGTGGTGGTGTTCAGCGCCGGTTTGATGGGTTCCGATACCATGGCCTGCAAGGCCCTGCTGGTAAGCGGCAGACGAAACCCCGCCATTTGCGCCAGCACACTGGAATGGCCGGCAACGCTGAGGTTCACTTTTTCCGCGGAAATATCGCCCAGCGAGGTGCGCACACCGGTGACGATGCCCTTGTTCAGTTTGAAGCCGGTGACCGTGCAATTCTGGATGATGTCCACCCCCAGGCTGTCCGCGGCGCGGGCGTAGCCCCAGTTCACCGCATCGTGACGGGAGATGCCGCCGCGCCACTGGATGAAACCACCGACGACCGGAAAGCGTGAACGGGTATTCAGCAGCGGTTCGATCTCGTTGATCTGTTGCGGGGTAACCAGTTCCGAATCGATGCCGTTCAGGCGGATGGCGTTCTGCCAGCGTGTGATCAGCTCCATTTCATGATCGTTATGGGCCAGGTTCAATACGCCGCGCTGGCTGAACATCACGTTGATATTCAGTTCACGACCGAGTTTTTCATACAGCTTCAGGGAATGCTCGAAGAACGCGGCGCTTTCCGGGTAGAAATAGTTGGACCGGGTTACCTGGGTATTACGCCCGCTGTTGCCGCCACCCAGCCAGCCCCGTTCCAGTACCGCGATACGCTTGACGCCGTGTTGCTTCGCCAGGTAGTACGCGGTGGCAAGCCCATGCCCGCCGCCACCGATGATCACCACGTCATAGGACGGCTGCAACTCCGGCGAACGCCAGGCCGGTTGCCAGCGTTTATGGCCCCGGAGCGCGTGGTAGATGATTTTCGGGAAGGAGTATTTTTCCACGAGACCGATAGCTTAAGCAGTAGGCAAACCGATTTAATCCGACTTCACGTCACCCATCAGTCGGTACACGGCAGAGTCGTTGCCTTCAACGAACAACTCTCCCATCTGTCCTGCCTGCACCAGTTCATGGGCCGCGTAACTTAATTCAAGAACGGTCCGCTGAATTATGTCCGTGGTCAATTCATGCACCAGCAGCAGATGGGGGATTTCCCCGGGCTCCAGCGCTACTACTTCCATGATGCGATAGAGTTCATAGGCATGGACTCCGGTGATTGCATGGGCCTCCATGACGCCGGGAATGTAACTGTCTTTCAACCACTCAAGCAAGCGCTTGTAGTCATTTCCATCAGCGCAACAGATTATCTTCTGAATATAAACATAGCGCCGGCCGTCGGCTGGCGGACTGGTTGCCAGGGGGCGTTTTCCTGTGTTTACATCCCTCCATGTAACTGTTGCCGGCGGATACCCGGTGAGTTTGCGGTAGTAATTCGCTTCCGTCACCTTCAGCAGATCGGTAATACGGCCCAGCGCCACCATTTTGCGGGCTCCCACATACAAATCGATGATTGTCTTGTCAATATCCGCGCTTTCGATACCGTAGAGCGCGATGTATTTACCTTCATCTTCGCTCAAGTCGAGTTCCGGCAGGTCCACAAAGCGTTTATGTACAGCGCGGCGGGCCCGCATGAAACCAGGAACGGCCAGCACATCGGGGATGTCGATATCGTCGTACCAGGCGTTGAATTCTACTTCCCTGGCCGGGTCCGTACTTTTGGTCTTGACCACATAGAACCAGTGACCGTTAATACCGGAATCAGCGGCTGAGGC
>LXNI01002462.1_pt1 | contig 12760 bp, 10 predicted proteins | sample 809091 | NCBI WGS metagenome assembly LXNI01 (sample SAMN04870527, study PRJNA318959) | sponge metagenome | biome: 01000161; feature: marine sponge reef; material: water | host: Sarcotragus foetidus | place: Greece: Milos, Mediterranean Sea | collected 2013-05-29 | depth 5-7 m | reverse complement strand
CGGGTGGCGGTGGTGGACGCCCGCCCGCCCGTCGGAGGGATCTCGGGCCGCACCTTCGGGCAGATCCGCCAGCACTACTCCAACGAACTCATGGTGCGCATGGCACTGAGAGGCTTCCACTGCATCGGCAACTGGAGCACCGAGGTGGGCTACGGAGATCCGGGCTATGTGCGGCTCGGCTACATGCTGCTGGTCACCGGCAACCAGATCGACGGCCTGCGGCGCAACGTCGAGCTCGGGAGGCGGCTGGGCGTGGACACCCGCTTCGTGGGTCCCGACGAGATCGCAGCCATCGAGCCGCTGGTGAACGCCGCCGGCCTCGCGGGCGGCGCCTACGAGCCCGACGGCGGATACATCGACGTCACCAAGATGGTGTTGAGCTGGCTCGGCGCCGCGGTGACGCTCGGCGCGGACGTGCTCACCCCGCTCGGAGTGCAGGAGATCCTCACCGACGACGGCGCCGTCACCGGTGTGGCCACCGACAGGGGACGGATCACCGCACCGGTGGTGGTTGTGGCCACCGGCGCATGGGCGCCCGACCTGCTCGATCCGCTGGGAGTGCACCTGCCCATCGAGCGACGGCGTCTGGACATGGCCACACTCGAGCAGGAACCCGGAGCCCGCGCCCTTCAGGCCTGCATCACCGACGGCAACTCCAATCTGGTGATCCGCCCCGACATGGGCCGCCGGATGATCGCGGTGGCCTACCCGCCGGAGATGCCCGAGGTGGACGATCCGCTGGCCGACGCCCCGCCGGACGCCCACCACGAGCACTCGGTGCGCCTCGGGAAGGCTCTGACGGAACGGCTGCCGGCGCTGACCGTCTCCGGGATCGTGTCGACTACGAGCGGCGCCTACGACATCACCCCGGACTACCACCCGATCCTGGGGTGGGCCGAGGAGCTCGCCGACGTCGCCGGGCTGTACCTGGCCGTCGGGCTGTCCGGGCACGGGCTCAAGCTGTCCCCGTGCATCGGCGAGGTCGTAGCCGCCGACGTGCTCGGTGTCGAGCAGGTCGGCAGCGCCCCCCGGATCGACGCCGGAGCGCTCAGACCGAGCCGGTTCACGGACGGCGAGCTGATGCACCTGACCTACGGCCCCAGCGCCCGGGCCTGAGGGTAGGATTCTGACGGTCAGGTACAGTTGAGCTACAAGGGATCTTGCACTGAGGGAGAGTCCACCATGGGGATCAACGCGGAGCGAGTGGACGGAGTCGTGATCGCGAGGGCCGACGGCCGCATCGACAGCTCCAACTCCCGCGAGTTCCACTCCGAGCTGGAAGCGGTGGTGGCCGACACTGACTCGGCCCTGGTTCTCGACTTCGAGGACGTCTCGTATATCAGCAGCGCCGGAATGCGAGTGATCCTTCTCACAGCAAAGGGTCTCCAGCGGTCCAGCAAGAAGTTCGTTCTCTGTTCGATGAGCGATTCCGTGCGAGCGGTCTTCAAGATGAGCGGGTTCGACAAGATCATCACGATTCACAAGTCACAAGTCGGGGCGCTCTCAGCCGTCACCGCATGAGTCACCGATCCATCCGCGATAGAGGTCTCGAATGACAACGACGGAGTCTCCGCAGAAGCACAAGATCCTCGTGGTCGACGATGAGCCGGACCTCGAGCCGCTCATGCTGCAGAGAATGCGGCGATACATCCGGACCGGCGTCTACGAGTTCGTCTTCGCCAGGAACGGCGTCGAAGCTCTCGAGGCCCTCGACATGGACGAGTCCATCGACATGGTGCTCTCCGACATCAACATGCCGAAGATGGACGGGCTCACGCTCCTCGAGCGGATCCCGGACGTGGCGCCGGACATCCGCGCCGTGATCATCTCCGCATACGGCGACATGAAGAACATCAGGATCGCCATGAACCGGGGCGCCTTCGATTTCGTCACCAAGCCGGTCGATTTCGACGATCTCAAATTCACCATCGATCGCACACTGCAGCACATACGCGAATGGAAGGACGCTCTGAGCGCACGGGACAAGCTCGTCGTGCTGCAGAACGAACTGAACGTCGCAAGCATGATGCAGCAGTCCATCCTTCCCAACAAGTTCGCCCGCAACGACGACTACAAGCTGTTCGGCACGATGCAGCCGGCTCGCAATGTCGGTGGCGACTTCTTCGACGTGATCGGCCTCGCCGACGGCAGGGTGGGGCTGGCCATCGCCGACGTCTCGGGCAAGGGCGTGCCGGCAGCACTGTTCATGATGTCGAGCCGCACGCTGCTGAAGGGCGCGGCCATGCGGGCCGACGGCCCCGGCGAGGCCCTCACCGAGGTGAACGACGTGCTCAACGAGGACAACGACGCCTGCATGTTCGTCACCATGATCTACGCGGTGTACGACCCGGCCACCGGCGAGTTGACCTACGCCGACGGCGGCCATGATCCCCCGCTCGTCATACACCCTGACGGCAGCACCACCCAGCTGCCGGGGACCGAGGGGCTCGCCCTCGGTGTGCTGCCGGGATTCGACTACCTGCAGCACTCTCACCAGCTGGCGCCGGGCGACACCGTCCTTCTCTACACCGACGGGGTGACCGAGGCGATAAACAGCGAGGAGGAGCAGCTCGGGCTTCATCGCCTGCGCGAGTCCTTCGAGCAGGACCCGCCGCAGGGCGCCGAGGACGCCGGACATCGGGTCATCGACCTCGTGAACGAGTTCGCGGGGGATGTGCCCCAGTTCGACGACACGACCTGCCTGGTCCTGCGTCGAGAGAACTGAGCGGCGCCATGCTGTTCTTGAGAGCCGACTCCAACCACGAGGTGCGCCGGAGCAGCCACGATGACGCCACCGGTCTGGTGGCGGCCATCGAGGCGCTGGCCACCAAGGACGGCTGGCCGGGCGACCTGACCTTCCGGATCAGCCTGGTGGTCGACGAACTGGCCCAGAACATTGTCGACTATGCGTACGAGGACGCTGCGGGCGACGTGGACGTGGAGATCACATCGCGTGACGAGACCCTCGTCATCGAGATCGTCGACGAGGGCCGGCCCTTCGACCCGCTGACGGACGCGCCCGACCCCGACTTGACGTCGCCCGTCGAGAGCCGGCCCATCGGCGGCTTGGGGGTGCACTTCGCGAAGACCCTCATGGACGACATCGAGTACCGCAGGGAGTCGGGCAAGAACCGTCTGAAGATCGTCGCCCGCAAGAGGCCGAGCGGATAGGGAGCGGATCATGCGCCCGGCGCCAGGTTCCCGGCTGGCCCTCGCCGCCGCCTTGGTGCTGGCCGCGTGCGCGTCCGATGACGTCGCCGGAGACGGGCCGGAACCCGACATACCGGAGGCGACCGATTCGCTCGAGGTCTCCGAGGGCGCCGTGATCGGCGTGCGGGACGACCGCATCCTGTTCGGCCAGTCGGCCGCGTTCAGCGGTCCGGCCCAGGAACTCGGGATCAACATGCGTCTGGGAATCCGGGCTGCGTTCGACGAGGCCAACCGGCGCGGAGGGGTCCACGGTCGTGTTCTGGAGCTGGAACACCGCGACGACGCGTACGAGCCCGAAGACGCCATCGTGATGACCCGCAACCTCATCGAGCAGGAGCAGGTGTTCGCGCTCATCGGCGCGGTGGGCACCCCGACGTCGCGCTCCGCCGCTCCGCTGGCGCGCAACGCCGGAGTTCCCTACATCGCGCCCTTCACGGGCGCCGCCTTCCTGCGCGACGACGAATGGGACAACATCATCAACCTGAGAGCCTCCTACGGCGAGGAGACCGAGGAGATGGTCGCCCGGCTCACCGGTGATCTGGGCATCACGCGGATCGGCGTCCTGTACCAGAACGACTCGTTCGGCCGGGCCGGCCTGCAGGGCGCGGTCAAGGCGCTGGACCGCCGCGACATGGAGCCCACCTCGATCGGGATCTACCCGCGCAACACCACCGCGGTGAAGACGGCCCTGCTGGACCTGCGCCTGGGCGACCCCGAAGCGGTGATCATGATCGGCGCCTACGAGCCCGTCGCGAGGCTGATCTCCTGGGCGCGGCGCATGGCGATGGACCCGGTGTTCATGACAGTCTCCTTCGTCGGCAGCAACGCCCTGGCCCAGGAGTTGGGACCCGCCGGCGCAGGGGTGCTGGTCACCCAGGTCGTGCCGTTCCCGGAGGACGACTCGCTGCCGGTCGTGAATGCCTATATGGAGGCTCTCGCTGCCCACGACCCGGCGGCCGAGCCGGGATTCGTGTCCCTCGAGGGCTACCTGGCCGGGCGGCTGGTGATAGCCGCGCTGGAGGAGTGCGGGGCGGAGGTCGACCGATCCTGCCTGCTCGACCAGTTGATCGGCCGCGGTCATTTCGACATAGACGGATTCGAGCTGCATTACGGCGACGGCGACAACCAGGGCTCCGAGGAGGTCTTCCTGACAGTGATCGGCTCCGACGGCGAATACCACCCCGTCGAGACTCTGCACGAGACCGCGCTGTGGGTGAGCCGGTGAGCGAGGCCTCGGCCGACTACCCGGCGGACGACTCTCCCACCGCCCCGACGGCCGACTACCCGGCGGCCGACGACTCAGCGAGAGCGGAGCCCGGGATCTGGTCGCGCATCTCCACCAAGCTCTACATGGGCATCGGCGGGGTGGTCGCCCTGACTCTGGCCGCCAGCCTCGTCGGCTGGTTCTCCTTCAACCGCGTGGGCGACGCGCAGCGACGGGTCAACGAGGGCAGCGTTCCCGAACTCGCCGCGGCCTTCGGCGTCGCGCAGTACGGCGGGATCCTGGCCAACGCGGCCCCCAGCCTGGTCGCTGCCCAGACGGATCTGGAACTGTTCACGGAGGGACAGAGGATCGATCAGACCGTGCAGACGTTCGAGGAGCAGATGGCGGTCCTGGAGCAGAGCGACAGCGACGACGCCGGCGTCGGGCAGATCCGGCAGAGCGCCGACATGCTCATCTCCAACATCGAGGACATCCGCAGCGAGGTGTCGGCGAGGCTGGAGATAGAAGCGCTGCAGACCGCTCAGCAGGGAGAGCTGGGGGGCCTGCGGAACCAGGTGAGCGCGGTGCTGGTGCCCACCATCGACGACCAGCTGTTCTACACCCTGACGGGATACTCCGACCTCGACGCGCCTCCGGTTCCCCGAGCCGAGCACTTCACCGAGGAGGAGGTCTTGCGCTACCGGCGCCTGGCCGAGATGGAGGCCGACGCCAACAGCGCCTCGGACCTGCTGGCCAGCGCGTTCACCCAGTCGGACGAGAGTGATCTGGAGCCGCTCCGAGAGCGGTTCGAGGTGGCGGCCAGCCGGATCGAGCGAAACCTCGAGACGCTGGCCGGCACGCGGTTCCACGCCGACGCGGCGCCGATCTTCTCGCGGCTGCGCGAGCTGGGACTCGGCCGGGACAACTCCTTCGATCTGGCTGCCCGCGAGTTCGCGATCGTCGAGCACCACAATGAGCTGCTCGCCCAGAACAGCGATCTCTCGATCGCGCTGGTCAGAGAGGTCGACAGCCTGGTGAGCGCCTCCCAGGCCCGGGCCGAGGATGCCACCACCGCGTCCGAGCAGGCCATAGGCACCGCCAGAACCCTCCTGCTGGCCATCAGCGCCGCCAGCGTCGTCGGCGCAGTCCTCCTCGTCTGGCTGTTCGTCGGGAAGGTGCTGGTGCGGCGCATCGCGCTGCTGTCGGACTGGATGCGCCGCCTGGCCGGCGGCGATCTGGAGGTCGTCGTCCCGATCAGCGGCCGCGACGAGGTCGCTGACATGGCCGCCGCGCTCGAGGTGTTCCGGCGCCACGCCTTGGAGGTGCAGCGCCTCAACCTCGTGGAGCAGCTCGCCGAGGAGCTCCAAGACAAGAACGAGCAGCTCGAGGGAGTCCTGGCCGAGCTGCAGAAGGCGCAGGATCAGATCGTGACGCGCGAGAAGCTGGCCGCTCTGGGCGAGCTCACGGCCGGGGTGGCCCACGAGATCAAGAACCCGCTGAACTTCGTGAAGAACTTCGCCGAGGCCTCAGAGGAGCTCATCGACGAGCTCAGGGAGCTGCTCGACGACGTCGGCGACGATCTCAGCGACGACAACAAGTCATACATCAACGAGATCGCGGGTGACCTGACCGGCAACGTGGAACGCATACGCTCCCATGGCGAGCGGGCCGACCGGATCGTGCGCGACATGCTGCTGATGGGCCGCGACTCGGGGGAGTGGCAGCTCACCGACATCAACGACCTCATCGAGCAGCACACCCAGCTGTCGTTCCACAGCGCCCGGGCCCTGGATCCGGACTTCCAGCTCGACATCCGGCAGGACTTCGGTCCCGACGTCGGCTCGCTGAACGTCATCGCGCAGGACCTTGGACGGGTCTTCTTGAACATGGTGACCAACGCGGGCCACGCGACCAACGACCGCAGCCGTTCGGAGCTCGCGGCCGGCAACGGCGCCTACGAGCCCACAGTCTGGCTCAAGACAGCGCGGTCCGACGAGCACATCGAGGTCCGCATCCGGGACAACGGCACCGGGATGCCGCCAGACGTCATCGAGAAGATCTTCAATCCCTTCTTCACCACCAAGCCCACCGATCAGGGCACCGGTCTCGGGCTCTCGATCTCCAGCGACATCGTCCGCCGCCACGGCGGCAGCATTCAGGTCGAGTCCGAGCCCGGGGAGTTCACCGAGATGATCGTCACCCTCCCGCTGGAGACGCCCGCGGAGGCTTCACAGCCGAACGGCGACTCCTGGGTCTGACCCTGACGCCGGCGGATGGTGCTCACCCATCCCCCCGCCGAGGGCGAATACCGGGCGCCGAGCGCGCGCCGGCCGAGAGGCTCACCACTCGCGGGACTGTTCCGCATACACATGGTCCGGCAGCCTGTACGTGATGTCGAGCTCTTGCAGCGCCGAGACCTCCAGCAGTGTGTTGAACGCGGCGAAGCCCGACTCACGGCTCAGCCTCGGGAACCGGCGTCGCATGAAATTGTGATAGCGGCGTTGCAGACGGAACCAGGCCAGCACCCCGAACGTCCTCGACGGCGGGTAGTTCAGCTGGTCGGCCACCTCGTCGCCGATCATCGCCCGCGACACCGTGAAGATGTACTTGGCCAGCTTGCGGCGGGCCTGCGACTCGGTGATCCCCGCGACCACGGGAGCGGAGTTGACCAGCGCGTTGGCCAGGACGACCGACTCCATGCCCGGATCCGGCTCGCAGAGTCGTCCGACTCTGAACATTTCCAGGGCGTCGTCGTGGTCGCGGTACAGGATCGTCTCAGGGATCCCCATCAGATATCCCGAATAGCGCCACACGGCCATGAAGCTGTCACGCTCGGATTCGCTGTAGCCGGCGCCCACACTTCTCATGTGCTGCAGCATCCTCGCCGAGAACGCGGTGATCGCGAAGCCGACCTGGGCGGCGCTCAAAGGCTCGCCCCATGCGGCGGTGTCCCAGTCGTCGGACCTGTTGAAGAGATGCCTGACTTTGGCGTGGATCAGCCGGATCCGCACCGAGAGCCGCCAGCCGTCGCCGCGATCGTCGAGGCCGCCCGGCAGGAAGAGCTCGATCATGTGGCGGTTGTTCTGCCTCAGGCGCCGCACACCCTGGTCGCGCAGTCTGCCGGTGATGAAGAACGATCGGGCGATGGTGGTGGTGAACCCCTCGACCAGCACCCCGCCGAGCATCGCGGCCAGACACGCCGAGGAGTCCCTGTGGAAGGCCCGGATCCCGCCGGCGAACCCGGTCGGATCGACCCAGTCGGGCACGGTCTCCAAGTCCTCGATGAAGGCATGCACCGCGGGCGGAGCGTCCTTGAGGGCCGGGTCGTCGGGCTGCTCGATGGCGGAGCGGATGAACCGGTCCGCGTCTCTCACCGGCAACGCGCTGAGTTGGTCCATCAACTCGTCGCAGATCGGGTCGCCCACGGTCGTGTGGGCGATGTAGTTCCGGGCCCGTTCGGGGTCGGCCGCCCGCGCTCTCTTGTAGGGCTCGGCATAGTCGGAGGGAATGTCCAGCGGATCGCCATCGCGCCCGGTTCCGCCCTGGCCGATGCAATCGGATGCCTGATAGCTGGTCGTCAATGTCCGGCGCGCCTGTAGACGGGAACGGGTTCCACGAGGCTACCGCCCTGTGGATAGATGTGGAATAGCCAATACGACCGGGCCGGGTCAGCTCCAGGGGTAGGGGGAGTTGCTTTCTGGGTGGAGCCTGCCCTCGGCGTAGCGCGACCAGCGGAAGGGCTCCAGCAACCCCTGGGGCTCGCCCAGCAGCTCCCTGGCCACCAGGGTTCCCACACCGATCATCTTGTAGCCGTGGTTGGAGTCGGCGATGAAGTAGACGTTGTCGCTGAACGTGTCGAACACCGGGAAGTTGTCGGGCGAGAAGCTGCCGATCCCGCCCGAGGGCTCGGTGCTCATGAGATGCGACTTGCCCTCGAAGCGCTTCTGGCAGTGGGCCAGCGCCGCGCTCCATGTCCGGTAGAAGTCGGCGCCCACGATGAAGTCGGGCGAGTCGGGGCCGTAGGGGTCGACGGCCACCTGCTCGGCCGGCTTGTCCACCACGTAGGGCATGTAGCCGCCCTGCACGCCGCCGAAGTTGAAGTCGGGCTTGTAGTAGATGCCCCACGGGCCCTCGGTGACCAGCCCGTGTTCGTCGTGGAGGGGGGCGTCGGTGTCGATGTGGACCACCGGCGGCATGTTGCCGTCGTTGTCGGTCAGGTAGCCCGGATCGACCTCGAGGGTGCCCTCCTGCAGGCACATGTAGGTCCATGTGGGCCGCCGGTGCAGCCGGCCGTCGCCGCCGAGCACGTCGACAGCGAACGGGAGGTCGAGCATGGCCCAGATCTGCTGGACCCAGGGCCCCACCGCCACCACCACACGGTCGCAGGCCACCGGACCCTGGTCGGTGAGGACCGCTGTTACCGCCCCGGAGGCGTCCCGGTCGAATCCCTCGACGGTCACACCGCCCACCACGGCCACGCCCTCCGCCTCGGCCTTCTGGAGCAGCCCCTTGAGCGACGCCATGTTGTTGGCGTAGCCGCCGCGGTGCTCGTGGAGCACGCTGGTGATGCCCTGGGCCTGCCAGTCGTCGAATATGCCCCGCATGTACGCCGCCGAGGCTTCCGCGCCCTCGACGAAGGTGGAGGAGTAGCCGATGGCCTTCTGCTGGGTGTGGATCGAGGCCACGTCGGCCCGCATGGCCTCGTGGCTGATCTGCAGGTAGCCCACCGGGTGGTAGGAGAAGGCCTCCGGGTCGCTCTCCCAGACGTCCACGCAGTGGGACATCAGCTCGCGCATGGCCGGCTGGAAGTAGTTGTTGCGGACGACGCCGCAGGCGATGCCCGAGGCGCCCGCGCCCACCCCGGTCTTGTCGATCACGACCACGTCGTCGCCCGATCCTCGACCCGACGACTTCAGGTCGCGTGCCAGGCTCCAGGCGGTGGACAGGCCGTGGATCCCGGCACCGATGATCACATAGCGCGCCGCAGTAGGCAGTCCCATAGCCCTCTCCCTCCTTGAATGCTCGACCCCGCTCGAGGCTCAGTGGCCCGCGGGGGCGGTCCAACCCTCCAGCACCGGCCGTTTCCAGTCGGCGCCCACGATCCGCGAGTCCTCGACCCACGGCCCCAGCTCGACCTGGGGGAACTTGCAGTGGACGTCCTTGAGGGTGATCCCGTAGGAGTTGCCGTCGGTGAGGTGCCGGACCAGCACCTTGCGGGCGATCTCGTCCTCGCGTCCGGGAGGGATCGGGAAGTAGATCTTCAAGAAGGAGTTCGAGTAGCGGTCGAACACCGCGGGCACGCCGTCCTCCTCCAGCAAGGTGATGTCCTCGAGCCAGTTGATGTCGGGCCCGGGAGTGGCCGCCAGCAGGTCGATGTCCTCCACCAGCGACATGTCCTCCTGGTATCCGAATCGCTTGCCCGCCAGCACCTCGGCGTCGATGGCAACCGTCCGGGTCTCCCGCGGGCTCTCGCCCGTGCTCGCCGATGCAGCCATGTCAGATCCTCTCTGTCCTCCGGTATGCAGCCATGTCACAGCCCTGCGTCGATCACATGCTTGTCGAACAGGTCCCGGATCTCTTGGAGCGTGCGCTCCTCGGTGACGCCGGGGATGTAGTTGGTCCCGGCCAGGGGCACCTTGGCCATGGCCGCGGCCTCGTGGGTGAGGGCGGCCAGATCCTCGGGCTCCAGCGAATGGATGTCGGTCTTGCCGCAGGCCCGGGCCAGCATCTGCACCTCCATGGTCAGGGTGATCAGGAAGTTGTAGACCCGCAGGGCGGCCTCGTCGACGTCGAGGCGCTTGCGCAGCTCCACGTCCTGGGTGGCCACCCCCACCGGGCAGCGGCCGGTGTGGCAGTGGTAGCACTCGCCGGCGGGCACGCCGATGGTGCCCTCGTAGTCGGTGACCCCGGGGATCTCCTTGTTGCAGTTGAGCGCCATCAGCGCGGCCGTGCCCAGAGCGATGGCGTCGGCGCCCAGGGCCAGGCACTTGGCCACATCGCCGCCGTTGCGGATGCCGCCGGCCACCACCAGGTCGATGTCGTCGGCCAGGCCCACGTCCTCGAGGGCCCGGCGGGCCTCGGGGATGGCCGCCATCAGCGGGATCCCGGTCTCCTCGGTGGCCAGATGGGGTCCGGCGCCGGTCCCGCCCTCGGCGCCGTCGAGGTAGATCACGTCGGGTCCGCACTTGGCCGCCATGCGGACGTCGTCGTACACCCGGGCCGATCCCAGCTTGAGCTGGATGGGGATCTGGTAGTCGGTGGCCTCGCGGATCTCCTGGATCTTCAGCGACAGGTCGTCGGGTCCGAGCCAGTCGGGGTGCCGGGCCGGCGAGCGCTGGTCGATGCCTGCGGGCAACGACCGCATCTCGGCCACCTGCTCGGTGACCTTCTGGCCCATCAGGTGCCCGCCCAGGCCCACCTTGCAGCCCTGGCCGATGAAGAACTCCACCGCGTCGGCCAGCATCAGGTGGTGGGGGTTGAAGCCGTAGCGGCTCTGGATGAGCTGGTAGTACCACTTGGTGGACAGGTCCCGCTCCGGCGGGATCATGCCGCCCTCGCCCGAGCATGTGGCCGTGCCGGCCATGGAGGCGCCCTTGGCCAGGGCCATCTTGGCCTCCAGCGACAGCGCGCCGAAGCTCATGCCGGTGATGTACACCGGGATCTCGAGCTCCAGGGGCTTGGCCGCGAAGCGCGAGCCGATCACCGTGCGGGTCTCGCACTTCTCGCGGTAGCCCTCGATCACGAACCGGGTGAGCGTTCCGGGCAGGAACACCAGCTCGTCCCAGTGGGGGATCTTCTTGAATATCGAGAAGCCCCTCATTCGGTAGCGGCCCAGTTCGGCCTTCACGTGGATGTCGTTGATGACCTCCCGCGTGAAGATCCGGCTCTGCCCCAGGACATCGGTGCTCTTGTTCACTTCAGACATGGCGATTCCCGTGTTTCCCGCTCTTGTTCGCTGCGCTCACGGGCCGCTCGGGCCCAGGGCCTCGCTCGGTGCCTCGCGTGCTTGCTCATGAATCGCTCCCCTTCCGCTCGGCCTCTAGTGGATTACGAGCTTGCGCTCGGAGGGCTCGAGCGCGTCGTAGTTGTGCAGCTGCTTGCCGCACACGAACTTCTGGAACTCGGGCGGATCGCCGAGGCCGTGGACGCGGAACTTGCGGTCGATCAGCTCGGTGTCGGCGTCGTTCCACTCGCCGGGCACGCAGTCCACTCCGAGGGATCGGACCTTGCCGGCCACGTAGATGGCGCCGTCGTACATGGAGTCGCCCAGGTTCATGCCGGCGTTGCCGCAGATGATCTGCCGGCCCCTCTGCATCATGAACCCGGTGTTGATGCCGACATCGCCGGTCACGATGATGGTGCCGCCCTTCTGGTCGATGCCGGTGCGGGCCCCCACATCGCCCTTGACGATCAGGTCGCCGCCGCGGATGGCCGCGCCGGTGAGCGAGCCCGCGCTGCGCTCGATGGTCACCACGCCCGACATCATGTTCTCGGCCACCGACCAGCCCACCCGGCCGTTGATGGTCACCTCGGGGCCGTCGATGAGCCCGCAGGCGAACCAGCCCGGACTGCCCTCGAAGTGGATCCGGCAGCGCTTGAGGATCCCCACCGCCAGCGAGTGCTTGGACGCCGGGTTCAACACGGTCACGTCGGTGATGCCGTCGTTGTAGATGAGCTTCCGCAAGGCCATGTTGATCTGGCGGATCGTCAAGTCGGCCGCGTCGAATCGGGCCCGGTGACCGTCGACCTCGATGTTGTCGGGCATCTCGGCATGGGGCTCGACGAGCCCGCGGGCGTCGTAGCTGACGCCGCTGCGGGATCCTGAGCCGGGCATTACGCGACACTCCCAAGAATGGACTCCTGGGTGACTAGACCTGCCATACCAGCACCTCTCGCTCGTAGGGATCGCGGGTCTCCACCTCGCGCTTGACCACGGCCCGGATGGCGACCTCCTCGGTGGCCACCGCCACCAGGGCGTCGGACTCGAACAGCACCAGCGGCTTGGCCGCCATCTCGTCCTTGGCGATGCCGAGCTCGTTGCCGGTGACGCACACGTAGGTGAACACGCCGTCGAGGTCGTCGAGGCTGTGCTTCATGGCCGTCTCCAGCGACAGGCCCCGGGCCATGTACTCGGCCAGGTACACCGCGATGATCTCGGAGTCGCACGCGCTCTGGAAGCGGTGGCCGTGCTGCTCCAGGCGGCGGCGCCACTGGTGGTAGTTGGTGAGCTGGCCGTTGTGGACCACGGCCACGTCCGCGAAGGGGTAGGCCCAGTAGGGATGGGCGCTGGCCAGGTCGACCTCGGACTCGGTGGCCATGCGCACATGGCCGATGCCGTGGGTCCCC
>LXNI01002460.1_pt1 | contig 12768 bp, 8 predicted proteins | sample 809091 | NCBI WGS metagenome assembly LXNI01 (sample SAMN04870527, study PRJNA318959) | sponge metagenome | biome: 01000161; feature: marine sponge reef; material: water | host: Sarcotragus foetidus | place: Greece: Milos, Mediterranean Sea | collected 2013-05-29 | depth 5-7 m | reverse complement strand
AATGCGTGGCAGGAGCAACGCAACAAAAAGGAGAACACTGTGGACTGGCGGTTCACCACGGAGGACGCGAGAATCAGACTCAAATCCCTGTACCCATCAATACAAAACTGATGCTATACTAGTGTTTCTTAAAACGCAAATACGGGTAGAGCTTTACATCGGGCGTCGTGATATCGCGGAGAACAAGTTTCTTTTTAATGAGCTTGAAAAACGGAAGGAAGAAATTGAAAAAAACTTTGGCGAAAAACTTATTTGGAACCAGAAAGAGGACAGAAAAGCATCATTAATCCAATTCAGCAAACCTTTCGACTGCCATAACCAAGAGAACTGGCCGGAAATGATTGAATGGCTTATCTCAAACATGACTCTGCTTGAAAAAGCTTTAAAAAAACCACTTTCAGAAGCCGCTTCAAAGTTAAAAGTTCTCTAGGTTGCCGAGTTTTCAGTGAAATGAAGTTTGGTTATTCCACGCTTAGGGAGGAGTCAAGGAGATTCAGGGAAAGCTTTTATACACGTGTTTTGATTTTATGTTTCCTGATTCATCCAATTCTATAGTAATCTCTTCGTCTAATCTCAGCTCTTGATCAAGGTTTCCTGGTCGACCATATTTTAAATGAGCTTTTACAGTTCCACTCATTGCCCGTTTTTGTGGAAGACTGCTTAGTTTTCAATAGGAGCATCTACAAACCCGTTCACCAGAGGTATTCCATCTGGCTCCACTAGATCGTAACGCTTGATTTCGGAAATTCTTACTTTGATACAAGGTAGTGGTTTGTTCCAGAGGGTTTGCGCAAATACTCGAATTGAGTGAGACTGACGCCTGAGCGGCTCAGGAAAAGACAACCTGAATATCCGTGTATTCCACTAGACCTTCCTCTGCGAACTCGACGCCGAAGCCGGAGCGTTTTACCCCGCCGAACGGGGCGTTGGGCTGGATCATGCCGTGCTTGTTTATCCAGACCGAACCGCATTCCATCCGGTTTGCGATCTCCCTAGCCTTTTCTATGTCCCGGCTCCAGACCGAACCGCCGAGACCGTTGGGGTTGTCGTTTGCCTTCTCGATAGTTTCCTCGATCCGGCGATAGCGGATGATCGGCAGAACGGGGCCGAACTGCTCCTCGTCGACCAGGGGGTCTCCGTTTTCAAGATCGGCTATGATCGTGAGCGGATAAAAATACCCTTTTCCGTCCATTTCTTTTTGTATATCTCCGGGATTTCCGCCCAGCAGCACGCGCCCCTTGGACTCCGCACTTTGCACCAGGTCGGCCACGATATCGTATTGCTTGCGGTTCTGGATCGGACCCAAAACGACATCCTCGTTCGTACCTTCGCCAACCTTCATCTTTCGGGCGAACGCGACCAGTTCATCGCATACTTCGTCGTACACGTCATCATGCACGTAAAGCCGTTTGATCGCCGCGCAGGTCTGGCCGCTGTTGATGAACGCGCCCCAGAAAAGCCCTTCGGCGATCTGCTTCGGGTCGACGTCCGGAAGAACGATTCCGGCGTCGTTTCCGCCGAGTTCAAGAGTCAGCCGCTTCATGGTTTCCGCCGAGTTCACCATGATCTTCTGGCCGGTCTCGCAGGAGCCGGTGAAAACAATTTTGCCGATTCCTTCATGCGCTGTCATTGCGGCGCCCAGCCTGTCGTTGCCTGCAATGCAGTTCACCACGCCTTTCGGCAACACCTCGTCTATGAGTTCGATCAGGCGCAGAGTTGAGAGGGGCGTAAAGGGAGAGGGTTTGCTCACCACCGTGTTGCCCGAAAGAACAGCGGGAACGATGTGCCAAGTGGCAATCAGAACCGGAAAGTTCCAGGGAGTAATCGAGCCCACGACGCCGATCGGCTTGCGGTGAAGCTCGACTCTGCCCTCATCGTTGTCCTGAAGAACCTTAACCGGCAGGGAAAGACCGGCTGTATAACGGGTCCAGGCTACCGCGGCGCCGATTTCCCAGCGTGAACCGAGGCCGTTTAGAGGTTTGCCCTGCTCGGCGGTCAGGATGCGGGCGAGTTCCTCTGAGTTTTCCTCGATTTTCGAGGCGATTTCGAGACATGCCGCCCGCCGTTTGGCTTCAGGGACTTCGCGCCATTTTTTAAATGCCGCCTCGGCGGCCCCCACGGCATCGTCAAGATCCTTTTTCCTTGTCAGCGATGCAAGTCCGGCCACTTCCCCGTTAGCGGGATTCAGGACTTCGAAGCATCGTCCGGTCGGAACTTTCTCGCCGTTGATCACGAGGCGAAACGTCTGTATTGTTGTGCTCACCCGGTTCCTCCTATAACCACTGCAATAAGTGCCGACATGTCGATCACAATATTTAACGCCACGGCATTCTTACATGTTGGTATTGTTCAGACCGAATGTCAAGCGGTATTTGTCCCGTATTGTTGAGTGTATTTCTTTAGTGGGGGAGTCGTATATATACTTTGGAGGTACACTTCTGGCTTTCTGACTTTTTCATCGGGTCATGTATATAATTCATTTTCTCTAGGTTTTTTTCCGCATGAAAGACTACATCCTGAAAAGACTTCTGCTGATGATTCCCACACTGTTCGGGATCACCCTTATCACCTTTCTCGTGATACAGCTCGCGCCGGGGAGCCCGGTTGAGAGCAGGATGTCGATTGATCAGGGAATAAAAACCGACCAGGTAACCAAGCAGATAGTCGAGCAGACCAAAAAGCTCTACGGTCTCGACAAGCCGGTTCACGAGAGGTATCTCATCTGGCTCCGCCAGATCGTGACGCTTGACTTCGGAAATTCCTACAAGGACCACCGCCCGGTAATAGACAAGATAGCGGAGAGGCTCCCGATCACCCTTATATTGAACGTGCTTTCAATCTTCCTCGTTTACCTGATAGCCATACCGATCGGGGCGTGGTCCGCCGTTCGGCAGTGGAGTTTTCCGGAACGCGCCACTACCTTCGTTCTTTTTCTTCTATACTCGATTCCGAGTTTCTGGATGGCGGTGGTGCTGATCTATTTCTTCGGGGGTGGGGGAGCGCTTGATATCTTCCCCATATACGGAGTTCACTCGAGGGGATATGAGGATCTTCCATTTTTTCAGAGGACAATGGATTTCCTCTGGCACCTTGTTCTTCCGGTGTTCTGCCTTACCTACGCCTCCCTCGCGTCGCTTTCGCGCTACCAGAAGGGAAGCCTCCTTGAGGTGCTGCGGGAGGACTACATAAGGACTGCTAGGGCAAAGGGGCTTACGCATAACAGGGTGCTTTTCAAGCATGCGCTCAGGAACTCGCTTATTCCCATAGTAACGATAATCGCCTCGATTCTCCCCGCAATGATAGGGGGAAGCGTTATCATAGAGACCATATTCTCGATTCCGGGAATAGGAAGACTGGGTTTTGAGTCGGTGCTCTCAAGGGATTACCCGGTCATAATGGCCGTTGCCACCATCTCCGCTTTTTTGACCCTGATAGGCATTCTGATATCGGACATAACCTACGCCATCGTTGACCCCAGGATAGGCTTTGAGAGGAAGTCATGAAGCAGGGCTCAAGCGTCGGATACTGGGACAGGGTATGGATCGAGTTCAAAAAGGATTCTCTGGCTTACGTCTCGTTCTTTTTCATAATCCTCCTTATAGTGACGGCGATCTTTGAAAGTTTTCTAGCGGGCAACAGGCCCATAGTTCTGGTTGAAGAGGGTAAATACTACTTTCCGGTCGTTGTGGATTATCCTGAGTTCCGAGGGGTTGACCTTCGGGCCACCTATCTTGACGATCAGGACTCATTCGCTGTCTTTCCCCCGGTGAGATACAGCCCCACGGAAAGCGACTTCTTCTCCGTTCTCGCAGCTCCCGACGGAAATCACTTTCTGGGCACAGACGACAGGGGAAGGGATGTTCTAAGCAGGATGATTCACGGGGCCAGGATATCGCTCTCAATAGGCCTTGTCGCCGTCGGAATAGCCATGGTGATAGGGATAATACTGGGGGCGGTCGCGGGTTATTACGGGGGCTGGATCGATTTTGCGATCTCTAGGCTGATAGAGGTGATGATCACTTTCCCCGTATTCTTTTTGATCCTCACCATCTTAGCTTTCACCGAACCGAGCATTTATAACATCATGATAGTCATAGGGATTACGGGCTGGACGGGCGTGGCGAGGCTTGTCCGCGGGGAATTCCTTAAACTTCGCCGGACAAACTACGTGGAGGCGGCGTGGGCGCTTGGAAGCCGCGACCACAGGATTATACTAAAGCACATGCTTCCAAACGCTTTGGCGCCCGTTCTGGTGAGCGCCACTTTCGGAGTGGCGGGGGCGATACTGGTTGAGTCGAGTCTCAGTTTCCTTGGATTCGGGGTGACTCCGCCTGAACCCAGCTGGGGAGAAATAATTTCGCAGTCCCAGAAGTACGTGGATTTCGCCTGGTGGCTTGTTCTTTTCCCGGGACTCGCGATCTTCGCTACGGTTACGGCGCTTAATCTTGTGGGTGAGGGTTTTAGAAACGCGATAGACCCGAAACTAAAGGAGAGATAAAATTAAGTACCAATCGAAAAAACATGCGTAAGAGTTACAACAAACCGCAAAACTCAGAAGATTTCGAAATTCTCTGTTTAGAACTGCTACGAGCTCACTGGGCATGCCCGGAACTAGTCCGGTACGCACTCAGGGGACAGACTCAGAACGGAGTGGATATCCTTGACTTAAGCGGGGAAGACCTACTACGTGCCGCGCAGTGCAAACTGCGAGAAGAAGGATCAAGGATTACTCCGACCGAAGTGGAAAACGAAATCGAGAAAGCGAGGAAATTCGAACCTCCCCTTGACCGGTACGTAATCATGACGACGGATAAAGTGGGCAGCGAAGTTCACGACTTTCTGGTAAAGATAAATCGGGAACACAAGGAAAAGGAGTTGTTTAAAGTAGAGGTCTTTGGTTGGAGTCGCATCGAGGAGCTTCTGGACAAGCACACGGATGTCCGTGATTGGTATGAAAGCGGAGCGCCAGCCTCTTCTGACCTCCAAGAGATTGAGTCGAAAATTGACGAGTCTCTTAAGATACAGCGATCTCTCGTACAAAGCCTCGGTAGCGACAATCAGAACGGATTTGATGTCGAGATTGACGAGGCGCGAAGTTTTCTAAAAGAACACAATTATCAAATAGCAAAACTTCTGCTCCGGCGAATTAGGGAGCGGAGTTGGGACAAACTCACAGCGCGGCAGAAGTTCAGGTTGCTTACATCTCTCGGTGATGTTGAAGTATCGACCGATAACTATAAGGAGTCGGCCGATCTGTATCTAAAAGCAAAAGAGTACCAGCTGGATGACGAAGTAGCCCGGACCAACGAAGCACTCGGCTATCTTATGATTGGACAGCGCGAACGGGCTTACGAACTGGCCTGCGAACTAAAGCAAGAGTTCCCCCGCTCAGAACGCGTGCTGTTGATTTTTATTCAAAGTGCGCCGGATTCGGCAACTCTTGAGCAGATAAAAGACTCTATACCTGAAGACCTCCTTGAAAAAGATGAAGTGGCAGTCCCTTTGACTCGTAGAGCACTGAACTGTGGTGACTTGCGGAAAGCTGAGGAATTTATCAAAGCCGCAGTAGATGCTGAGAGCCGTGCGTCAGAAACTTGGTTACGCTTGGGACAAATTGTCCTTCAGATGGAAATTTCAAAGAACGTTGAGCGGTATGGAGTCAAAGACCTTTTCTGTAACGAGAAAAAACTCATGGAAGCTGAAGACGCTCTTGGCAAAGCGATTGCGTTTGCCAAAGAGAATCATTCCATTTCTGAAGAGGTCGAATCTCTGCTTACCAGACAAAGAGTGAGAACGGTTCTTGGAAAGAATACGGAGGCCCGTGAGGACTTGGAAGAGGCAAGGAGAATTGCCCCTCAGAATACTTTAGTCATTGAAGCCTACAGCGGGTCGCTCCATAGTGAGGAAAAACTTGACGAGGCGATTGACTTGATGCGTAGCATACCGTCAGAGGCGTTGTCGTACCAAGGTCAAATGATCTTTGGCCTGATGCTCATGGAACGTGGAGACCCCGGCGATTATTCTGACGCAGGAGACCTGTTTTCGCAGTTGGTAAAAAGCGAGGCAAAACTGCGGGAGAATCTTCGGGAAGATGCAATTGAACTCGGATTACAGGCGTTTGCAAGGGAAAAGCAATTCGATGCCTGTCACAAGCTTATGAAGGAGGTTTCCGCGGGAAGGGTATCAGATGTCAATTTCAAGACGCTTACTGCAAAGCTCCATTTGCTGGAAAGACAGAATGATAAAGCTTCAAATTGCGCGGATGAGGCGCTTGCGCTCACGGATGATGCGGCGACTGTATTCGAAATTCGGCGGCTCGCGTTACTGCTTTTCGAACTGAAGCGTTTTGGAGATGCTCTCCCGCTCTGGCAGCGGATAGCCGTTCCAAACGCGTATAGTTCCGATACAGTACATCTTCTACAATGTGCAGACCAGTTAAATAAGCATGGAATCATGCTTGATATTTTCGAAAAACTGCGACAAGCCGGAGCGACTGATCGAAACCTGCTATATAAGGAGCTTTCTCTCCTCGAGCAATACGACACCGATAAAGCGATAAAAATTCTTGACGAGGAAATCAGCCGTCAACCGGGTGATAAGGAACTCAAACTCGCGCGCTCATGGATGGGGCTTGCTCTTGGCAAGCCTGAATTGATAGATCAGGATCCTTCAAGCCTGCCGGAACCCGATCAAGTGAATCCGCAAATGGCTCTCAAGGCTGTGCGGGTTCTAAAAGCAATAGGTCAAGAATCGCTCGCAATCCAGTATGCCTACGAGGTTCTTCACGGTAATTTTGATGACCCCGATGCACATAAAGCATTTACAGCGATAATTTTAGAAGTCCATGAAGGGGAACCAAAGTTAGAGAATCCTGAATGTGTCAAGACGGGAGTCGTTGTGTCCTATGTTGAGAAGGGAGACTCCTTCATTCATCAAGTTATTGTCGAGGACACACCAAATCCAGATTCAAACTTCCCTGAACGCGAACTCTCACCCGATAACGAAATATGCAGAAACATGATAGGGAAGAAAGTGGGAGAAACTTTCGTCCTTGCCCAAGGCATCCAGAATCGGATCGGTGAAATCACGAAAATCGAGAACAAATATGTCCATCGCTTTCAGGATTGTACCGGACAGTGGCAAATACGGTTTCCAGAGTTACTACAGGACATGCAACTTGTCAAAATACCGCAGAACACTGGCAAATCAGGCGAACTGGAACCCGATATAAGCGCGGTCTCAGAGTATATTGACTACCGGCATGAAAGCATGTTGAACCTTCAACAAATTTACAAGGAGAAGCTCCTCCCACTCCATCTTTTCGGCAAGAATTTTGACAAAAATGCATTTGAGGCACTTCTGCATCTAGCTAACTCGAAGGATGTATTCGTGAAGTGTTGCTCTGGTTCGAACGAAGAATGCGATCAGGCTGCGAAAGCACTTGAATCATGCAATACGGTTGTTTTAGATATGAGTGCAATTTCATCGCTGTTCCTGTTAGACAGACTGGACATACTGAAGGGCTTGCCAATAGATATTGTGGTTTCCAGAAACACAGTGAATGAACTCAGTCAGATGGTGGTAAATGAAGAACTGGTTCGTAAAAATGTAGCAGGAGTATTGTTAAAAACTGAGGTCGGGCACGCCTTTATAGAAAATACGGCTGAGCAAAAAGCGGATTATATCAAGAAACTGCGTCAACTTGTTGATGCTATAGAGGATAACTGTAAGATCAAACCCTGCCAGGCACTTGCGGAACTAGATCCGCAAAAGAGGGAAATATTGATCGATGTATTTGGACAGTACGGAGCAGAATCTATTCTGTTGGCTGCTACTTTACCGAAAGCAGTGCTTTGGACTGATGATTTGGCCCAAGCGGGATTGGCCAGGGGCGAACATAGTGTCTCGCGCGTGTGGACACAGCTTGTCATTGCAAAACTCTCTGAATCAGGCGTGGTCAGACCAGAGGTGTTTTTTGATGCAAGTGCAAAGCTTTTCGGGTATGGGTATTACTTTACCGGGCAGAATGCAGACATTATTAGACATGCTGGAATCATTGCCGAGTGGAAGATAGACAGGTGGCCATTTTCACAAACGCTTTCCACCTTTGCCGATGAGGATTTGGATCTAATGCAGGTGCTTCAGTTGGCGGGAGGCTTCATAAGGCTGCTGTACCAAGAATCGCTTCTTCCCGAAAGCGAAAATACCATCATGGTTAAAATTCTTGAGAATATAGCGAAGAAAGAGGGAGGTGTTCAAGGTATTCGCTACCTTCTCGGAGCCCTTCCAGCAATCTTCGGTGTGAATGTCATTGGCCTTGAACGTGCAACTGAAACCATCAGTTCATGGCTAAAAGAAATCAGCAATAGACCATTCAGCTTATAAATTACTTCCAACTTCTAGGGTACGAGGATAAACCCTACCGCAAACCTATAAAACAAACTGTTAGAATACCCAAGAGAGAAATTCACACAGAATATTTGATAAAAGAAAGTACTTCTCAGTAGACTAAGAGATTCTGGGGCAGGATGAAATACTTATTCTTTCAACTAAAAAAGGATAATTCCCCTAATATTACGTGATGCCAAACTCAGAGCTGCTTGAAATAAAAAATCTTAACGTGTCCTTTCCCTCAGAGGGTGGGGAGGTAGAGGTCCTGGGAGACGTGAGCCTCAGGATCGGAGAGGGAAGGATAGTCGGGGTCGTAGGAGAAAGCGGTTGCGGAAAAACCCTTACCGCTCTTTCCGTTATGGGGCTTTTGCCGGTGCCGCCGGCCAGGGTTAACTCGGGAGAGGTGATATATAAGGGAGAGAACCTGCTTTCGCTCAGCGAACGGGAACTAAGGCGTTACCGCGGAAACAGGATCTCCATGATATTCCAGGAGCCGATGAGTTCCCTTAATCCCGTTTACACCGTAGGGGACCAGATAGGGGAGGTCATCCGGGTTCATGAGAACGTCTCAAGAAAAGAGGAGAAAAGAAGGGTGGTTGACCTGCTGGACATAGTCGGCATTCCCTCTCCCGCTGAGAGATATTCCAGCTACCCGCACGAGATGAGCGGGGGCATGTGCCAGAGGGTTATGATCGCGATGGCCCTTGCCTGCAGCCCCGAGCTGCTGATAGCCGATGAGCCCACAACCGCCCTTGACGTCACTATTCAGGCGGGAATTCTGTCCCTGATAAAAAGCCTTCGGGACAGGCTGGGGATGGCGGTTATGCTTATATCTCACGATCTGGGGGTCATCTCAAACGTCGCCGATGACGTTTACGTTCTTTACGCGGGAAAAGTTGTCGAGCGGGGAAGCGTTGAGCAGCTTTTTTCAGCCCCCGCGCATCCCTACACCATAGGGCTTATAAACTCGATTCCCGGTCAGTCGGAGGGCGAAGATCTTTACTCGATTAAGGGCACGATTCCATCTCCTGGGGAGTTCCCCGATGGGTGCAGGTTCAACAACCGTTGCGAGTACGCGGAAGGGAAATGTTTTGAGGCGCAGCCGGATCTTTACAGTGTTTCTGATTCTCACGGTTCGGCCTGTTTTCGCTACGAGATGTTTTTGAAAAATGGTGGGGGATAAAACGAGTGGAATTATATACTTGTTTGCCCGTATACTGTTTCAGTTGGACCGATAATAGGTCGTGTTCTATAGAGTGAGCTACAGACGAGAGAGTAAAGGAATGAATCCTAGGAACGGAATGAGGCCCGTGCATCCGGGCGAGATACTTCGCGAGGAACTTGACACGCTCGGGCTATCGGCCAACGAGTTGTCGAAAGAGTTGGGTGTGCCGGCAAACCGGATCACGATGATTCTGAACGGCCATTGGGGCGTGAGCGCTGACACGGCATTGCGATTGGCTAGTTATTTTGGGACGACTCAGCAACTGTGGCTGAATCTGCAAAAGACATGGGAGCTTAGCCGGACATAGATCAAAGTGGGTTGTGAAATTGCTGAATGCGTTACACCTCACAAAGCGGTGGTGTGACGGAGGATTGATCCATGACTATCCCATTATGAACCATGAATGAGGCAATAGTAAGCATAAGGGGACTCAAGAAGTACTTTCCGATAAGAGGGGGTGTTCTCTCCAGGGTCTCCGATTACGTCCGCGCCGTTGACGACGTTGAGCTTGAAGTAAAAAAGGGTAGCACCGTGGGTCTTGTCGGGGAAAGCGGAAGCGGAAAGACGACGCTTGGAAAAACGGTGCTGAGACTTATTGCTCCCACTGCCGGAAAGATTTTCTTCGAGGGAGAGGACATCACCGAACTTGACTCGGCCCGGCTTCGTCCCCTGAGAAGGGAAATGCAGATGATATTCCAGAACCCCTACGGTTCCCTCAATCCCAGAATGAACGTGGGTTCGCTCGTTTCCGAGGGAATAAGCATCCACAACACGGTAAAAAAAGAAGAGCGCGGCGAATTCGTGGCCCAGCTTCTGGGCGAGGTGGGCCTCGGCGCCGACGTTCTGAATCGCTACCCTCACGAGTTCAGCGGGGGGCAGCGCCAGAGAATAGCCATAGCGCGTGCCATCTCTCTCCACCCTAAGTTCGTCGTTTGCGACGAGCCCGTCTCGGCGCTTGATGTGTCAGTGCAGGCACAGATAATAAACCTGCTTAAGGACCTTCAGAAAAAACACGGCCTCTCCTACCTCTTCATATCCCATGACCTGCGCGTCGTAAAACACGTAAGTGATCTCGTGGCCGTAATGTACCTTGGAAAAATAGTCGAGATCGCCCCAAGCGAGGAGATCTACTCAAACCCCGTGCATCCTTACACCAAGATTCTTATCTCCGCCATTCCCGAAATAAACAGAACCGGGAGCAAAAACGGCAAGGAAGCATCGATATCGGGGGAAATACGGAGCCTTGCGGATATTCCCTCCGGGTGCAGTTTCCATCCGAGGTGCCCCTTGGCGACCGAGGTATGCACGAGGGAGACTCCGCGCCTTGAGAAGAAAGGAGCCGACGGGCGAAGCGTTGCCTGTCATAACGTCTGAGGGTCTGCCTGTTTCTGTGGTTGCAAAAATGGTTTGATCAAATGACAAAGATGGTTTGATCCCTTTTTCTTTATGCTAAGAGTGGCAAACAGGGGCTGACATAATTCTATTGATTCCTGTCGATCATTCGGTAAATTCCATACTGAGCATGTTTCAAATTGACAGAATCTCAAATCGGATTATCCCTTTACAAGCTAAAGGCTTCGGCGAACTTGGCTTTAAGGAAAGGAAAAATCTTCAAGAGTGGTTGGCTCATCAGCCTGATGCATTAGGAGAAGAACTCTTAATAATACAAAAAGAGTTCGATGGCTTTGCTGAGACGAGAGAAAGGCTGGACCTGTTGGCTTTAGACAAAAATGGGAATTTGGTCGTCATTGAAAACAAGCTGGATGACAGTGGCAAGGATGTTGTTTGGCAGGCACTTAAATATGCATCATATTGTGCCAATTTAACCAAACTTCAGATTGTTGAAATTTTCCGACAACACTTGGAAAAAGATGGCAATGCCGAAGACTTGATTTGTGAGTTCTTGGAGGCACCTGACATTGATGAAGTGAAGATAAATACGGGTAACAGCCAGCGACTGATGTTCGTGGCGGCTAATTTTCCTAAAGAAGTGACGAATACCGCATTGTGGCTACTCGGGCAAGGCATTTCTATACAGTGTTTTAGAGCGACACCATATGTTTTTGGCGAACAGTTATTGCTTAGTATAGACCAGATTATCCCCACGCCTGAAGCCAAAGAGTTTATGATTAGTATGAAAGTTAAGGAAGATGAAGAGAAATCTGCAGAAACCGTGCTCAAAACTCGACATCTTATAAGACTGGCTTTTTGGGAAGAAGCCTTGGAGTCATTTAGAAACTCTGAATGTAAGCTGTATAACGACATCAACGCAAAAACAGATCATTGGTTGAATGCTGGTTCGGGCGTATCTGGTTGTCCCTTTACTCTCATGTTTGGCAAAAAAGAGGTGCGGGTAGAACTTTGGCTGTTTCGTGGTAGCACTAAAGAAAATAAGTTTCTTTTTGGTGAGCTCCAACGCCAGCAAAATGAAATTGAGAACAAGCTTGGCAAAGAACTTGAGTGGCTTTTGTTAGAAGATAAAAAATCATCAAGAATCCAATTAAGCAAGTCGTTTGAAGGTCACAACAGGGACAACTGGCCTGAAATGATTAAATGGCTTGTCTCAAATATGACTTCATTTGAAAAGGCTTTAAGACACCCGCTTGCCGAAGCTGCTTCAAAGTTAAAATCATCGGAATTTACTGAATCTGGTGACTAATGACCAAGAAATCATCATAAATAAGCTTAGAAAAATAGACCGCTAGTTGTGGTTGCAAAAACGGTTTGATCAAAGAGCAACTGAACCGCATCACTGCTGTGACGGCCCATCCCTCAGCATTTTGAACAGCGGCTGACGAGCCAAGCTGAATCCTGATAAAACTATTTCTCAAACTATAACGGAGATGTTAACGTCTACCGCAAAGTCAGTCTAATTTTGCAGTCAAATCGTTTTTTTTATTTGATGAAAGTAGCTTTCAAACTATGAATGCCCCAGAAAAACAAACGTAACTTGCCTTGAATAAATGCTTCATATTGAAAATTTACATAAAAAAGCTCTCAAACAGTTACTTGTTTATAGGTACATTACCTTTCCGAATAACTTGCAATAAAGCGATTGTGGTTTATATTAGAGCATTTTTTGCAGGCGGGTTTCCGCGTGATGATAGTTAACGTATCGGAAATAAAAGACGGGGGATTGAGTCTTAATCTCA
>LXNI01002459.1_pt1 | contig 12770 bp, 11 predicted proteins | sample 809091 | NCBI WGS metagenome assembly LXNI01 (sample SAMN04870527, study PRJNA318959) | sponge metagenome | biome: 01000161; feature: marine sponge reef; material: water | host: Sarcotragus foetidus | place: Greece: Milos, Mediterranean Sea | collected 2013-05-29 | depth 5-7 m | reverse complement strand
TCAACGCCTCACCGGAGGAAATAGCCAAAGCGATAAGCCTTGTTGCGGACAAGAAGCTGGACGCTAGAAGGAAAATCAAGCTCTAAGAGTTCTAAGGTTTTGGTAGGATTGTATATAATCCCCAAACGTTAAAAACGTTAAAAAATTAAAGACGGCACCAATACTCAGAGATGACGGAAGGAGACTAAACCCCCCTTTTCTCTCCCCAGAATATCTTGTGAAGCTGCGGAAGCACTCTTATGTTTTCCATGCCGTCGCGGAGAACTCTCTCGGCTATCCAGTCCGCTTTTGTGCCGTACACAGGCTGAAATATCATTGAAGCTCTGATACGATGCTTGTCTATAACATCCCTCGCGTACTCGTAATCCGCATCATCGGCTATTACGAACTTAAGCTGGTCCTTCTCCTCCAAGGCATCATAGAGAGAAAAATCCATTCTAGAGGCCATGCCCGAACCAGGACACTTGCAGTCCATGCTCACAACCGAATTGGGGTGGGAGAAAATCCGGGGAGGTTTCTTGTTCCCGCTTGTTTCAAGCACGACTACAAAATCCCTATCAAGCAGAAATTCCGTCACCTCCTCCACCGCCTTCCGCTGGATAAGCGGTTCCCCTCCGGTTATGCAGACCCGGGAACAGCCGTATTTAAGAATCTGGTCCAGCACTTCACTGGTTTCCATTTCCCGAAAGTCGGTTCCCTCCACGGCGTACATGGTATCGCACCAACTGCATCTGAGATCGCAGGCAAAGAGCCTGAGAAAAACTGTCGGCAGCCCGATATGGATTCCTTCACCCTGTATTGAAAAAAAGATCTCGTTTACCTTCACCGCAATTACGCCTCGTATTCGGTCGGGTCGGTTATGTCCGCCTCGATAAAAGCCCTTTTTCTCTCTCTGCAGGAACTGCAGGTGCCGCAGTGCATCCGGGAGCCCACGTAGCATGACCACGTGTCTTTGAAAGGAACCCCGAGACGTGAACCGAGTCTGACTATCCCTGATTTGTCTAGATCCACAAATGGAGCGACTATCGTCAGGCGTTCGTTATCAGTCGCAAGTTTCTCAGCCTCCTCGAAAGCGGAAACAAACTCCATGCGGCAGTCAGGATATACTCCCCTGTCGGAATGATGTGCGCCGTAGAACACCGTATCGCAACCGATACCCTGCGAGTAGGCAACCGCCAGAGAAAGGAAAATGGCGTTTCGGTTCGGAACGACTGTTGTGGAAAGAGTATCGTAATTGCGCGCCGTCGCGGAGACCCTCGGAATCTCGACGTCCCGATCGGTAAGCGCGCAGGCGCCGAAAAGAGCCCTTATTGAAGAAAGATCGACTACGTTGGGGGTAAGTCCCAGATGGCGGCATACATTCTCTGAGGAACGGATCTCCTTCTCGTGTTTTTGTCCGTAGATAAAGGTAAGAGGAAAAACTTCGTACCCCTCCCGCACCGCCTTGTAGCAGAGAGTCGAACTGTCTATGCCTCCCGAAACCATTACAACCGCTTTTCCAGACACCTCTTAATATTAAAGTCGAAAAAAACAAATAACAATTCCTCGACCGAACCCCTCCTGTGACAACAGACGGGAAAAATTGAAACTTAAACGGTTTCAGTATGTTGGCAGAAACAGATGGGAATTATATACTTATTCACCCAAGAGGCTTGAGAGGAAAAACGCAGTTTTATGAGTAAAGCGGAAAAAAAACACGCACAGACTCTTCTTTTCGATGATTTTCCAAGCATATCGAAGGAAAGCTGGAAAAAAGAAGTTGAAAAAAAGATCGCAAAACCGGGGTCCTACGAAAATCTTATATGGACCACCGAAGACGGTATAGCGGTTGAACCTTTCTACACCGAGGAGGAAGCAAGAGATTTTTTCTTGGGGGAAAATCCTCTTCCGGGAGAATTTCCGTTTGTCCGGGGGGTAGGCAAAAAAGACAACAGCTGGCTTCTTACAGAAGAGATAAAGCTTGTCGCTGCGAAAGATGCGACGCACGACGCGCTTGCGGCAATCAAGGGTGGAGTGGATTCAATCACCTTCATCCCGGAAACAGAAATGAAACCCGAGGTCATCGAGACTCTTGTAAAAGATATAGACCCATTGCGGACCAGTCTCAATTTTTCCTTAAGAGCAGATCCGGAAAAAGTCTCCGCGCTTTTCATTTCCGCCTGCAGTAAGAAAGGAATCGACACCCAAGAACTTGACGGCGGCGTGTTTTTCGACCCCCTTTCTCAACTGCTTGCGGGTGGGTCTTCAGTAACGGTACTTGAGAAGAACCTGGAGAAGATCGCGGAAACCATCGGATATCTGTCCGATGCCGCGCCCGGTTACGCAGCGTTTTCGGTAAAAAGTTCAACGTTTAAAAGTTCAGGGGCAACGATAACCCAGGAACTCGCTTTCACGATTGCCGCCGCGGCCGAATATCTGGTCATGCTCCGCCAAAGGGGCGTTGACGCAGACCGTGCCTGCCGCCACCTCGTTTTTTCCTTTTCCACCGGCTCGAGCTACTTTGCGGAAATCGCCAAGCTCCGCGCCGCAAGAGCGCTCTGGGCGAACATAGTGCAAAAGTTCTCACCCGATTCCCTCGAATCTACAAAAATGAGAATTCATTGCCGCACCACGACCTTCAACAAAACCATTTACGACTCACACGTAAACATACTGCGGACGGCGCTTGAAGCCATGGCGTCGGCAATCGGGGGGACAAGTTCTCTAACCGTGGAGCCCTTTGACGCTCACTACAGCGAACCCGATGAACTTTCAAGGAGAGTGGCGAGAAACATCCAGCTTCTGATAAAAAATGAGTCCCATCTCGACGCGGTGATCGATCCCGGGGGCGGTTCCTATCACATAGAGAAACTCACGCAGTCCATTTCGCAGAAATCCCTGGAACTGTTCCAGGAAATAGAAAAAAAAGGCGGCTACCTTGAGTGCCTGAAAAGCGGGTTCATACAGAAGACGATCGAGGACAGCAGAGAAAAAACACTCCTCGACATTTCACGCAGGAAAAAAACGCTCATCGGAACAAACGAGTTTCCCAATCTGCTGGAAAATATGTCAGTGCACATCCGGAAAGCCCCGCCCATAGAAAAAAAGATGAATGGCTCGACCTCTAAAGTGGCGCCCCTTGCGGAGTCAAGAGCAGCTCAAGGTTTTGAGGAAATAAGGCTTCTAAGCGAAAAACACGCGGAAAAAACGAGCGGGGCACCAAAAGTCTTCCTGCTTCATCTGAGCGATTCTCCGCAGACGGTCGCAAGATCGGTTTTCTCGATGAATTTCTTCGGATGCGGAGGGTTCGCAGTAGTTGACGGAGCCGAAAATCCGGGAGTTGATAAAGGAGTTACAGCGGCTCTGCGCGAGAATCCGCTTGCCGTAGTGATCTGCGGTTCCGACAAAGATTACGAGCAGTTCGGGGAGGAAGCAATAAGAGGAATCAAAAACGAAAAAGCGGAAATAAAAGCTGTTGTTTCGGGCGGCGGACAAAGCACGCGGGAGAAGCTTGCGCAGGCGGGGGCGGATGACTTCATCCACGCGGGTTCCGATGTCCTCGACATGCTCAAAAAATATCAGGAACCACTTCTCTCAGACGAGGTCGAGCTATGAGGCCTGATTTTTCGAAAATAAAGCTTGGGGCCGGTTCGAGCGGTAACGCCAAGGCAACCGGAGATATAATACGGGAATCGCCGGAGGAAATAGACATAAAAACGGTTTATGCCCACGACGATCTCAGCGACTCCGAACATCTGGGATTTGTCTCTGGAATTCCGCCCTATCTTCGCGGACCCTACCCGACCATGTATATCACAAGACCCTGGACTATCAGACAGTATGCGGGATTCTCCACCGCGGAGGAATCAAACGCGTTTTACAGGAGAAACCTGGCCGCTGGCCAGAAGGGGCTCTCCATAGCCTTCGATCTTCCGACTCACAGGGGGTATGACTCGGATCATCCCAGAGTTTCAGGAGATGTCGGGAAGGCGGGTGTGGCAATAGACTCGATACTAGACATGGAAATTCTTCTCGATCGAATACCTCTTGACGAAATCTCGGTTTCCATGACCATGAACGGCGCGGTTCTGCCGATCATGGCTTTCTATATAGTCGTAGCGGAGCGGCAGGGAGTGAACCCGGAAAAACTGAGCGGCACGATCCAAAACGACATACTCAAGGAATTCATGGTAAGAAACACCTATATCTATCCGCCCGAATTCTCGATGAAGATAGTCTCGGACATTTTCGAATACACATCGAAGAACATGCCGAAGTTCAACTCGATAAGCGTAAGCGGGTACCACATGGAGGAAGCGGGGGCCACATCGGACATAGAGCTTGCCTACACACTCGCAGACGGCCTTGAGTATTTGAGAGCGGGCGTTGAGGCGGGACTCAATATCGATGATTTTGCCCCCAGAATTTCTTTTTTCTGGGGAATAGGCATGGATCACTTCATGGAAATCGCAAAGATGAGGGCTGCGAGAATGTTATGGGCCAAAATCGTCAAGCAGTTTGAGCCCAAAAACCCAGGGTCGCTTATGCTCAGAACCCACTGCCAGACTTCGGGATGGAGTCTTACGGAACAGGATCCGTTTAACAACGTGACGAGAACCTGCGTTGAAGCCCTAAGCGCTGTGCTCGGCGGCACCCAGTCGCTTCACACAAACGCTCTTGACGAAGCCATTGCCCTTCCCACCGATTTTTCCGCCAGGATAGCTAGAAACACCCAGCTCTATCTTCAGAAAGAAACCGATATATGTAAGTTGATTGATCCCTGGGCGGGATCCTACTATGTTGAATATCTGACCCACAATCTGGCGAGAAAAGCGTGGGAACTTATAATGGAAATAGAAGAACTGGGCGGAATGTCTAAAGCTATAGAAACCGGCCTACCGAAAATGAGAATCGAGGAGGCCGCAGCCCGAAAACAGGCCAGAATAGATTCCGGAAAAGACGTGATAGTAGGAGTCAACAGATACAGTTCAGATGCAGAGGAAGAATTCGATATACTTGAGGTGGATAACCGCAAGGTGAGGCAGAATCAGATCAGAAGACTAAAAAAGCTCAGGAAAGAAAGGGATTCTGAGGCAGTGGAGCGCGCTCTTCAGAAAATTACCGAATGCGCCAGAACAGGGGAAGGAAACCTCCTCTCCCTAGCCGTTGAGGCCGCGAGGGAAAACGCAACCCTGGGAGAAATATCAGACGCGTGTGAAGAGATATGGGGAAGATATCAGCCTGGGTGGCGCACGATTTCGGGAGTATACTCCTCGGAAATCTCGAAGGATGCCGGATTCGCCAAGGCAAGAGAACTCGCCGACCGCTTCGCCGCATTGGAAGGAAGAAGACCCAGAATACTGGTCGCGAAAATGGGGCAGGACGGCCATGACCGCGGGGCGAAGATAATAGCGACGGGCTTTGCCGATCTTGGTTTCGACGTTGACATAGGCCCGCTCTTTCAGACCCCAGAAGAGGCGGCAAGACAGGCGGTTGAAAACGATGTCCACATAGTCGGAATATCAAGTCTGGCCGCCGGTCACAAAACCCTAATTCCTGAACTTATAAAAAAACTCGGTGAACTGGAGGCAGACGATATAATGGTAGTGGCGGGAGGAGTCATACCGAAACGGGACTACAATTATCTCAGGGATGCCGGAGTCTCGCAGATATTCGGTCCGGGAACCGTGCTGTCTGAAGCGGCTGAAGCTATACTCCTGTCACTTATACAAACCCGAACATGACGTCGCGCAGAAAGACAGAGGCGGAAACCTACCGCCAGGGCATAGCCAAGGGAGAAATACCTGTTCTCAGCAGGGCGATAACCCTCGCCGAGAGCACCCTGCCTGAGCACAAGAAGCTTGCGCGGGAAATAATCACGTGGTGTCTGCCACGATCAGGAAAATCCATAAGGGTAGGAATCACGGGCATACCGGGAGTTGGAAAGAGCAGTTTCATAGAATCTCTGGGTCTCTATCTGGCGCGCGAGTGCGGAAAAAAGATAGCGGTGCTCGCGATTGACCCCACAAGCAGTGAAACGGGAGGAAGCGTTCTCGGCGACAAGCTCAGAATGCAGGAACTTTCCCGGCACGAAAACGTCTACATAAGGCCTTCCCCGTCGGCCGGTTCTCTGGGAGGAGTCGCAAAAAAGACAAGCGACGCCGTTATTCTCTGCGAGGCAGCAGGATTTGACACGATCTTTATAGAAACAGTGGGAGTCGGGCAGTCCGAAATTACCTGCCACTCCATGGTCGATTTCTTCATGTTACTCATGATTACCGGGGCGGGAGATGACATCCAGGGAATAAAGAAGGGAATAATCGAGCGTGCCGACGCCGTATTGATAACCAAAGCGGACGGAAGAAACAAGAAAAAGGCGGAGCTCATGAAACAGGAAATGGAAGAGGCGCTGAGATTTCACAGACCGCCCGAATCCGGGTGGATTCCCAAAGCTTATGCCTGCTCCTCCGTCACGGGCCATGGTATAAAGGAGATCTGGCAATGCGTCATGGGCTATGAAGAGCTTTGCATGGAAAACGGATACTTTACGGAAAAAAGAAGAAAGCAGGCCAAATACCGCCTGCACGAGGCGCTGATTCAGAATCTTGAGGACAGTTTTTACGAAAACGCTTCGGTCAAAAAAACCCTCGGCGAAGTGGAGAAAAAAGTGATGGAAGGGAAAACGGATCCCTATACCGGAGCCGCAAATCTGCTAGACCTTTATTTTGAAAAACTTCGCTTGCCCTAGCCGACACAAGAAGAATGATCATAAAATCCGTTTCACCGAAGTACATAAACCAGATCGTGGAAATCGAAAACGATTCCTTTATTACCCCGTGGCCGAAACAGATACTCGCAGATTACATTAAAAAACCGGGATTTTTCTGCAATATCGCTATAAACGGAAGGGACGAAGAGGTTGCAGGCTACTCAATATCCACCCTTATTTACGACGAAATTCACGTATTTAAAATCGCCGTGTCACGCTGCCACAGGAGAAAAGGGGTAGCGATTGAACTGCTCTCCGACACATTTAATTTTTACGAAAAAATGGGAGCCCTCTCCGTTATTCTCGAAGTAAGAACAACAAACGCCCCGGCGATCGAACTTTACAAGAAACTCGGGTTCGAAATCATAAGAACGCGCAAGAACTACTACGGCAGGGGGAGAGGAGACGCCTATGTCATGGGCCTTGCGCTTGACCGTTACTATCAGAAGTTTCTCTCAGCCACGTAATCGGCAAGGTTATCGAGGGATTCCTTGTAATCGCTCTTAGCTATCGCATCAAGAGATTTTTTCGCCTCGACTACAAACTCTTTTGCCCGCTGCCTGGTAATGTCCACTCCCCGGTAGTGGCTTACAACTTCTGTTATTTCAGTTATTTCAGAACTATCGAGATCGTCTTCCTTATCAAGCGTTTCGATCACCTTGCGTCTTACGTCTTTCGGGGCATTTTCAATGGAATAGTAAAGCGGGAGGGTCATCTTGCGCTCAGCCAGGTCCTGGCCGGTCTTTTTCCCGAATTTGCTTTCCTCGGAGCAGTAATCAAGCGCATCGTCTATAAGCTGAAACGCTATTCCTATATTGTGACCGTAGTGCGAAAGGGCTTTAACCGCCCCGTTTGAACTATTAGCTAAAAGCGCTCCAGTCTCGGTCGAGCATTCAATGAGCGCCGCTGTTTTGTGATCAATTACGGAAAAACAGAAATCCTCTGAAATTTCAATCATTTTTCTTTCGCTCATGATCTCAAGCACATGTCCCTCGGCAAGACGCGATGAGGCCCTGGAAATCACTCTCAGGAGTTCAAGGCTGCCGCAGCTGTATATAAGTTCAAGACCTCGCGCCAGCATAAAATCCCCTACGAGTACGGTAGGTTTGTTTCCCCAAACCATATTGGAAGAGGCATTTCCCCTTCTGAATTCCGCCTGGTCGACCACGTCGTCGTGAAAAAGCGTGCCGGCATGGAAAAGTTCAATGCCCGCAGCGGCCGCAATCCGGTTTTCCCCCTCGGTAAGCCCGCAGGCCGCACTTGAGAGAAGAACCAAAGAAGGCCTGATTCTCTTTCCTCCCCCACCAAGCAGATACTTAGCTATTTCATAAACCAGCGGAACATCGGATTTTATGGATTCATCGATTTTTCTTTCCGTTTCCGCAAGGCTGGGGTGAATTATCCCAAGTATATCCGAGAACTCCATCGGACGGTTAGACTATATGAATGGACCTGACAAGTCAAAGACTGGACACTGCCCCCAACCTGATGTAACTTTCCTTTTTTAAATGAAATTTTTCGTAAGACAGTCCGCAAAAGTGTAACGGTAAACCGATTTGAACCTGTTCGATATCCTACTCTTATTCATGATCTTGGTCTGTTTCGGGGCAGGACTCAGATCAGGCCTTATAAAGCAGGTTTTCTCCCTGACAGCGATAATAGGGGGATTGGCGCTGGGCTTTTTTTTCTATGAGCCGCTGGGGGCTATTCTACTTGAGAACAATATTATCGCCGAACCGAAAATCGCGGACATCCTGGGATTTTTAATCGTAGCCTGCCTTGCGTACATGCTCATACACTATCTCTCGCATTTCCTGACGGACCTGCTGGAAAAAATTAAAATGGGGTGGTTTAACCACCTCCTCGGCGGTGCGCTGGGATTCGTAATCGGTCTGCTGCTCTGCTACCTCGTGGTAACCGGGGTCAAGCGGTTTGTCGATGAGGATGCTCCTTTCATCAAGAATTCCGTTCTGGCTCCCAAAGTTGTTACCGGATATAACATTATCAGGGAACGGGCGCCGGATAACCTTGACGAAAGCCTGGAAAAACTGCGAGAACTGCGAGAAGGAAAACGAGAGTCAGACTTTGAATGAACCGGGATGACCCCTTGATACCCACAGTTGTCTTTTTTATGGCACCATCTAAGAATCCCTCGAGTCTGTGGACTTCCCGGGTCGAAATGGTTTTCCCCGATCATTATTAATCAATATTCCCTTAATTAACTCCACCGATTCAGTTAAACTTCTAAAGGAAAAGTTTTTGTCCGCAGCCGTTCTCTAGAACAACTCGCAACATGGTTTCGATAACTACTCTTGACGAATTCATCATAAGAAATCAGTATGAATTTCCCTATTCCACCGGGGAGCTTTCAAGACTGCTTCGGGACATAGGATTTGCGGCGAAAATAGTTCATAGAGAAGTGAACAAAGCCGGTCTTGTCGCGGAGATCCTGGGTAAAACGGGCCAGGTAAACATTCAGGGAGAAGAGGTAAGAAAGCTCGATTCCTACGCGAACGAAAGGTTTCTGACCGCGCTTGAACACGGCGGCGAATGTGCGGGAGTGGCGTCTGAGGAAAACGAGGATTTTATAGCTTTTTCAGACGAGAAATCGAAAACCTCAAAATACGTAATAGCCATGGACCCTCTCGACGGGTCTTCCAATATAGACGTAAACGTGTCAGTGGGAACCATCTTCTCCGTGTACAGGAGAACATCCAAAATGTTCTCCACGTGCCTCAAGGAGGATTTCCTGCAGCCGGGCAAGGCCCAGACGGCCGCAGGATACATAATATACGGTTCTTCGACCATGCTCGTATACACTACCGGCCATGGAGTAAACGGGTTTACTCTTGATCCGTCAATAGGGGAATTCTGCCTCTCCCATCCAAACATAAAGATTCCTAGTCACGGCAATATCTTCTCAGTTAACTACTACAATTATTCCAAATTCCCCAAGAGGGTAAAGGAGTATCTCGACCACTGCAGGGACGGAGAGAACGGATCCAATCTCTCGCTCAGGTATGTCGGATCCATGGTCGCCGATATTCACAGAAACCTCCTCAAGGGAGGAATATTTCTCTATCCGCGGACTTCGGACTCTCCCAACGGAAAACTCAGGCTTCTCTACGAGTGCAATCCGATGGCTTTCATCGTGGAACAGGCAGGAGGAGCCTCGTCAAGCGGAACGGAAAGAACGCTTGACATTCAGCCTACGGAACTTCACCAGAGAGCCCCCATATATATCGGTTCCTATAACATGGTAAGCAAGTTTCTCAATTTCTTAAAAGACACCAAAGAACCTGAGGAGGAGTGAAAATGAGTGAAAAAATAAGCTTCGGACTTACCGCCCCCCTTCCAGGCAAACCGGTTACGGAACTTGTGGATTTCGCCGTCAACTGCGAGGCAGCCGGCTTTGACGCCGTATGGTTTCCCGACCACATACTGTTCATGGCGAAAAAACTGACTCCGGAAGTATGGTCGATAATCACGGCTGCGGCAGTAAAAACGGACAGAATCCGACTCGGAGCCATAGGAGATCCTCACAGATCACATCCCGCAATGTTCGCTCACAGACTCGCGACCATAGACAATCTCTCGGGGGGAAGAGCGTTCAGCTGTCTTGGATACGGGGAAAAAATGAATCTTGACTACTACGGCATAAACTGGAACAGACCTCTTGCGCGTCTGCGGGAATCCGTACCGCTTATGAGACAGTTATGGGCAGGGGAAACAGTGACTTTTCAGGGAGAATTCTACTCTCTTAGCGAAGCCGAGGTAAGAATAAGCCCGGTTAACGGAGAAGTTCCGGTATACATAGCCGCAACGGGACCGAAAGCTCTAGGGGTTGCCGGCGCGCTTGGAAACGGCTGGGTGACAAATGCGATGCCCACATGGGTTTTTTCGAGCAAGCTCGGCGAAGTGGAAAAAGCCATGAGCAAGAATTCCGTTGCCCCGGAGAACTTTGAGAAGTGCATATACATTTTCGTGTCCATAGCCAGAGATAAGGACACGGCCTACGAGACTCTTGACAGAATAAAGCACGCGATAATCTGGCCGGATGTCATAGAGGAGGCCGGGTACGACCTAAAAATAGATCCCAAATACAAGGGGCTTTCCTACACAAGCATAATGCCCAACGACCGGGACATGCTAACCAGGTTCCGGCAGATGGGAGAAACGTACTATACCCGGGAGATACTGTCTGATTTCGTGATTTACGGAACAGCCGGTGACGCGATAAAAAGGTTCGAGGAATACATAGAAGCCGGAGTCACTCACTTCATAATCAGGGATTTCAGCCCCGATCTTGAGTACTCATTCGACACACTCGCGGGGGAAGTAATAGGTCACTTCAAGTAAGCCCAGGCGCTCAGGCAATCGTGATTTCTTGCTCCAGATAGATATTCTGAATGCTTTTCAGAAGCGCGACGCCTTCCTTCATTGGTTTCTGGAAAGACTTTCTTCCGCTTATGAGCCCCATCCCTCCGGCCCTTTTGTTGATAATGGCAGTTCTCACCGCATCTCCAAGATCGTCCGAGCCTGAGGCACCCCCAGAGTTTATAAGCCCTATCCTTCCCATATAGCAGTTGGCAAGCTGGTAACGGGTAAGGTCTATGGGGTGATCGGAAGTCAGTTTTGAATAAACGCGTTCGTGGGTCTTTCCGAAGGAGAGAGCCGTGAAACCGCCGTTGTTTTCCGGAAGTTTCTGCTTGACTATATCGGCTCCTACACTTACCGAAAGATGGTTTGCCTGCCCCGTGAGATCAGCAGACACATGATAATCAGCCTCGTCCTGCTTGAAAGCCGGGTTCCTCAGATAAGCCCAGAGTATGGTCGCGAGTCCCAGGGAATGGGCGTGGCTGAAAACCTCGGATATTTCCTCGATCTGGCGGGAACTTTCCTCGGAGCCGAAATATATCGTCGCCCCGACTGCCACTGCTCCCATCTGAAAAGCCTGATCTACGCTCCCGAAAAGAATCTGATCGAAAGTATTGGGATAGCTTAGCAGCTCATTGTGATTGATTTTTGCTATGAAAGGAATTTTGTGCGCGTATTTTCTTGAAACCGAACCCAGCGCCCCCACGGTCGAGGCCACGGCGTTACACCCTCCCTCAATGGCAAGCTTAACTATGTTCTCAGGATCGAAGTAGAGCGGATTCACCGCGAAAGAGGCTCCCGCCGAGTGCTCAATCCCCTGATCCACCGGCAGAATGGATAAGTATCCCGTTCCCCCGAGACGGCCGTGGTTAAGGATGGTCTGCAGGTTTCTTATCACCGCGGGAGAGCGGTCGTTCTGGACGAAGACCTCGTCTATGTAGTCCGGGCCCGGAAGATAAAGACTTTTTTTGCTTATAGTCGCGCACTTGTGGGCGAGCAGATATTCCGAATCCTCTCCCAGCAACGCCTGTATCTTATCAATTCCCTTAAGTTCCTTTATAGCCATGAGTTCACCCCTGGAAAACTTCGGATTCTACGGAAATAAATACCTGATCAGACCTTAGCTGTCACTGAGAATTGATATTCCAGGGAGATCGGATCCTCCGAGGAACTCGAAACAGGCACCGCCCCCGGTCGAAACGTGGGTTGCTTCAGAAAATTTGACCCCGGACTTTCTAAGCGCCGCCACGCTGTCCCCTCCTCCGAGAACCGTGACGGCTCCCCTCCACGTGGCAAGTGCGAACGATCTGGCGATAGCGCTTGTGCCGTTTGAGAAATCATCCATCTCAAAAAACCCCATGGGACCGTTCCAGAAGACCGTGCCCTCTCCCTTTATATGAGAGGTGAATTTCTCCACCGTCTTCGGTCCTATGTCAAAGGCCGTCATGTCATCGGGAATCTCTGAACTCGTAACTGCAAGTGTTTTCTTGCCCCCGGCAGCCTCGGCCATCACGTGGTCAACAGGCAGAAGAATCTTCTCCTTGTAGGTGTTAAGAGCGTCCCGGGCCCAGCAAAGCATCTCGTTTTCCACAGAGCATTTCCCGACACTCACCCCGCGCGCCGCCAAGAAAGTATAAGCCACCCC
>LXNI01002458.1_pt1 | contig 12770 bp, 11 predicted proteins | sample 809091 | NCBI WGS metagenome assembly LXNI01 (sample SAMN04870527, study PRJNA318959) | sponge metagenome | biome: 01000161; feature: marine sponge reef; material: water | host: Sarcotragus foetidus | place: Greece: Milos, Mediterranean Sea | collected 2013-05-29 | depth 5-7 m | reverse complement strand
TGAAGAGTCCTTGCGAAGCTCGGAGTATTTCAGCCGGGCCCTGACACACCGCAGTGCCGGAGCGAATAATAACGAGAGACTTGAATACCTGGGCGATGCCTTGCTGGGATTTTTCATCGCAGAGTGGCTGTTTCGTTGCTACACCCACTACTCCGAGGGTGACCTGACACGGCTGCGTGCCCACCTGGTGCGCCAAGACACGCTTGCCGGGATTGCCCGTGAGCTGGATCTGGGTGCGCACCTGTCCCTGGGAGCCGGTGAACTCAAGACTGGAGGTGACCAGCGTGTCTCGATTCTGGCCGATGCGCTGGAAGCCTTGATCGCTGCCGTATACCTTGCAGGAGGACTGGATCGAGCCAGGAAATTTGTCATGGATTTGTACAGCACACGGCTTGATAACCTCCCTTCCCTGGATCAGCTGAAGGATGCCAAGACCAAGCTGCAGGAATTCCTGCAGGCCAGGGGACTTGAGCTTCCCCGGTATGTTCTGCAAAAGCAGATCAGAAAATCAGGCGATGAGCACTTCACCGTCGAATGCGTCATTCAGGGTTGCAGTGAACAGTTCATTGTCACCGGCAAAAGCCGCCGTTGTGCGGAACAGGATGCCGCCGAGCTGGCGCTGACCTACGTGTCTGCGCAGGACACCTGAGGGATCTGCAATGTCCGAGCCGTCAAAGTGTGGGTTTGTGAGCATTGTAGGCCGTGCCAACGTCGGCAAGTCCACCCTGTTCAACAAGCTGCTCGGGGAGCAGTACTCTGTAACGACGCACAAGCCGCATACCACGCGCAACAACATCCGGGGCGTACTGAGCCTTGAGCAATGTCAGTTGATACTGATCGACACACCCGGTGTCCAGCTCAGCAACCGGCGGCTGATGCACAGGGTGATGTTGAGTAACGCACTATCCTCCTTGCAGGAGGTGGATGTCGTCATGATGCTGGTCGAACCTTATGTCTGGAATCGGGAGGATGCGTATTTGCTGGAACAGATCAGCCAGATCAAGTGTTCGGTCCTGCTCGTCATCAACAAGGTGGACAAGATCAAGGACAAGTCCGAACTCCTGCCCATCATTGACGGCTTGAAGCCACAGCATGCATTTGACAGCATTGTTCCGATGTCGGCACTGCGTGATACGGAGCTCACGGGGCTGACAAAAGAGTTATGCAAGCTCAGTCCACGTTCAGAGTTCCTGTTCCCCCGGGATATGAAATGGGATCGTGATGACGCATTTGCAGTTGCGGAAATCGTTCGTGGTGTCGCCATGGTGCAACTGCAAAAAGAGTTGCCTTACGTTCTTTATACGGAAGTCGAGACCCTTGAATTCACAGAGCGCCTGGTCACCGTTTCGGTCATCATATGGGTTGAGAAAGACAGTCAGAAACCGATTGTGATCGGAAAGAAAGGCGCCCGTCTGAAAGCCATCGGCGGGCAGGCCCGCATTCGGCTGGAGCGGGTATTTCGCAAAAAAGTGATGCTCAGCACATGGGTCAAGGTCAAGCAGAACTGGCAGGATCAGCAGGCTATCGTTTCCCAGTTCAAGTATTAGGGGCAGGCACATTGGCGAATAAAGTAGATCTACAGCCTGCCTATTGCATGCATGCGAGGTCCTACAGGGAATCCAGCCAGATCGTGGAGATGCTGACGCCGGCCCATGGCCTGATTGCCTGTGTGTACCGGGGGTCGAGAAAGCAGCGTGGTGCCAACAGTATTCTGTTCACCCCGCTATTGATCTCATGGAGTGGAAACGGAGGGCTGTTTACGCTGACCCATATCGAGTCCAGGGCAAGCCGGCATTTCTCCTCACCCGGTACCAGCATCGTAGGCATGTATCTGAATGAATTGATTCTGAGACTGACGCCAAAGTCGAGTCCCAGCCAGGACATTTTTGATTTGTACCAGAGTGTAATCAACGCGCTGGGCGAGGACGGGAAGCCGTGTGAAACCTTGCTGCGCCTTTTTGAGGTCAAGTTGCTGGAGCTGACCGGATACGGTCTTTTGCTCGATCGGGAGGCGGATCATGAGACCGAGATTCGCCCGGATGCCGTGTATCGCTACGATGTGGAAACAGGACCCATGCAGGTCCGCCAGGACCTGGATGCATGGAACGTTGTACGGGGAGCCACCCTGATCGCACTCCAGGCGCCGCTGTCAATGGAAAGCGAGCATATGAGTGCTGCGAAAAGATTCATGCGCGGGGTGATCGATTTCCATCTGGGTAACCATTCCCTGCGCAGTCGTGAAATCTTGCAGTTCATCGCATAGACTCGCGCCTTGGAACCAACGGATGACAATTTCATGATGCCAGCTGAATCAAGGGTACGACTGGGTGTGAATCTTGATCACGTGTTGACCATACGTCAGGCCCGTGGCACGGCCTACCCGGATTGGCTGGAGGCCATCGTCGCAGCCGAGCGCGCCGGGGCGGATGGCATTACGATGCATCTGCGTGAAGACCGCCGCCACGTCCAGGACGCCGATGTATATCTTGCCCGGCGCGTAATACAGACAAGTATGAATCTGGAGATGGCAGCTACTGAAGAGATGCGCGACATCGCCCTGGAGGTGGTTCCACAAAACTGCTGTATCGTTCCGGAAAAGCGCATGGAACTGACCACGGAAGGCGGCCTTGATGTCATTGGCCATCTCGCGAGAATCAAGGCGCTTGCCACTGCCTTGCGTGAAGCCGGTATCGTTGTTTCCCTGTTCATCGAACCGGATGACGAAGTGGTGGAGGCTGCCGCAGAAACCGGTGCCGATGCAGTTGAACTGCATACGGGCACCTATGCCGAGGCCAGCGCAGATGCGCTGGAAAACGAATTGGACAGGATCCGTAGTGCTGCCCGCAAGGCTTCCTCTCTCGGGCTGATCGTCAATGCCGGCCACGGTTTGCACTGCGGCAACGTGGGTGCCATTGCCGGCATTGAGAACATGCATGAGCTCAACATCGGCCATTCCATCGTCGCCGACGCCCTGTTCATGGGCCTGGAACAGGCAATTCGGCGTATGAGAGCCGCCATCGATGCAGGCCTTTGACATGGAACTGATTGGCACAGGAGTCGACATTGTAGATAACCGGCGGATCAGGAGAATCCATGGCCGATACCCCGAGGCCTTCGCTAAAAGGATTTTGCATGCCAACGAACTCGAGGAATTTTCTTCCAATCCCGATAAAGTCCTGTATTTGGCGAGCCGTTTTTCTGTCAAGGAAGCCATCTCGAAGGCGTTCGGACTTGGAATGCGTGGCAAGATGTCATGGAAGAATATCTGTATCACCCATGACTCCCTCGGCAAGCCGGTGCCGGACTTCGAGGAGTCCCTGCGCAGCTATCTCGGAGTGGATGCGCTGCAGGTGTCTGTTAGTATTTCAAATGAGCAGCATTACACGATTGCCTATGCCATCGCTTTTGGTAAAAGCCCATGAACATATCTACGCTTGAAAAATTTGTCGGCAACACCCCGCTGGTTCGCCTGCAACGACTGCCAGGGGAGACTTCCAACAGGATTCTTGCCAAGCTCGAGGGTAACAATCCAGCCGGTTCGGTCAAGGACCGCCCGGCACTGAGCATGATTGTCGAAGCCGAGCGCCGCGGTGAAATCAAACCCGGCGACCACCTGATTGAAGCAACGAGCGGGAACACCGGGATCGCCCTGGCCATGGTCGCCGCGATGAAGGGATACCGAATGAAGTTGATCATGCCGGAGAACATGAGCCTTGAGCGCCGTGCTTCCATGCAGGCATTCGGAGCCGAGCTGATTCTCGTCACCGTGGAAGAAGGCATGGAAAAGGCGCGTGATCTCGCCCTGCAGATGCAGGAGCAGGGCAAGGGTAAGGTGCTGGACCAGTTTGCCAATCCCGACAACCCGCTTTCGCACTACCGCAGCACAGGGCCTGAGATTCTGGCGGATACGCAAGGCCAGGTGACACATTTCGTCAGCTCCATGGGGACAACCGGGACGATCATGGGAGTATCAAGATATCTCAAGGAAATGAAACCCGAGGTCCAGGTCGTCGGAGTCGAGCCCTCCGAGGGTTCCAAGATCCCGGGTATCCGCAAGTGGCCCGAGGCCTATATCCCCAAAATTTTCGATGCCAGCGCCGTCGACCGAATGATCGAAGTGACGCAGCAGGAGTCAGAGGAGATGATGCGAAGGCTCGGTCGAGAAGAGGGGATATTTTGCGGAGTCTCATCCGGGGGTGCGGTGGTGGCCGCCTTGAGAATTTGCGAAGAGGTTGAGGACGCGGTGATTGTTACCATCATCTGCGACCGCGGGGACCGATACCTGTCTACCGGGCTTTTTTCAGCAGACCAGGGAGGGGATTGATCCGTGAACGTATTCGCCTTTGATGTTGAATCGGTGCCCGATATCGAGTCCGGCAGGAAAATCCATGATCTTCAGGGACTGGAGGATCGGGATGTGGTCCGGGCGCTGGAGCAACTGCGGAGTCAGCAGACGGGCAACACGTTCATGCCGCATTACCTGCAGCGCATCGTTGCCATATCGGTGGTGCTCAGCGGTGCGGACACCTTCCGGGTGTGGTCTCTGGGGTCGCCTGAATCCGGGGAGAAAGAACTGCTGGAGCGGTTTTTTGCCGGGCTGGAGCAGTACAACCCCACACTGGTTTCCTGGAACGGAAGCGGATTTGACTTGCCGGTTATCCAGTTTCGTGCATTGCTGCATGGCGTGGATGCACACCATTACTGGCAGACAGGCGATGAGGATACGAGCTTTCGCTACAACAACTACCTCAGTCGTTTCCACTGGCGCCATATTGATCTGATGGATGTGCTGGCGGGCTATCAGGCCCGTGCATTTGCCAAGCTTGATCACATTGCAACCATGCTCGGGTTTCCCGGCAAGACGGGTATGGATGGAAGCAAGGTGTGCGAGGCATGGCTGAATGGTGAGATCGAAGCGATCCGCAATTACTGTGAAACGGATGCGCTCAATACCTACCTGGTCTATCTTTGTTTTGAAAAGATGCGCGGCAAGCTGTCGCCGGGCATATTTGAGAAAAAAATCGAACAGGTCAAGGTTTCACTGACCAAGGCTGGCCAGCCGCACCTGGACGAATTCCTAAGGCACTGGGCTTCAGGTTAGAAGCCGCTGCAGCACGGCTTCGTATATTTTTGTCAACTGCTCAAGTTCGGCAAGGCCGATATGCTCGTCTGCCTTGTGGATGCTCGCATTTACAGGGCCAAGTTCAACCACCTGTGCACCTGTTGGAGCAATAAACCGCCCGTCCGAGGTGCCGCCGCTGGTGGACAGTTTCGGGCGCATTGCAATGGTGTCCTGTATGGCTTTTTCGCAGGCCTGAACAAGTTCCGCCGGCTCACAGTAGAACGGGTTCCCGGACAGGTGCCACGCCAGCGTGTAGTCCAGGGCATGGCGGTCCAGCACCTCCTTGATTCGGGCCTGGATCTCATCCGCCGTCGTTTCTGTCGAAAACCGCACGTTCAAATCGACGTCCAATTGCCCGGGAATGACGTTGCCGGCCCCCGTTCCTGCATGGACATTGGATACTTGCAGGGAAGTGGCCGGGAAATGTTCGTTGCCTGAGTCCCAGCGGGTGGCGATCAGTTCGGACAGGGCCGGCGCAAATTCGTGAATTGGGTTTTTGGCGGACTGGGGGTAGGCAACATGACCCTGTATGCCATTCACTTTCAGTGTCGCGGACAAGGACCCGCGTCGCCCGATTTTCAGGGTATCTCCTGCCGTCTCCGAGCTGCTCGGCTCGCCTACAATGCACCAGTCAATGACTTCATTGCGTGCCGCCAGACGTTCGATGACCTTTACGGTACCGTCCACAGCGGGCCCCTCCTCGTCACTGGTCAGCAACAGCGCGATGGACCCTGCGTGATCAGGGTGGGCGTGTATAAAGTTTTCGCAGGCTACCGTCATCGCCGCAATACTGGATTTCATGTCGGCAGCGCCGCGCCCGTAAAGACAGCGGTCACGAATGACAGGTTCAAACGGCGGTGAGTTCCAGCGTGCTTCAGGACCCGGGGGTACGACATCGGTGTGTCCGGCAAATGCCAGCAGCGGCGGCTTGCTTCCGCGGCGCAGCCAAAGATTGCTGACCTGGCCAGAGTCCATGTTCTCGGCCTGAAATCCGCAGGCCTTGAGACGGTCACCGATCAGGGTCTGGCAGCCACAGTCTTCGGGGGTGACCGAGGGTTGGCGTATCAGTTCCTTGGCAAGTTCAAGAGCGGCAGACATGGCGAAGAATATTATAGGCTGGCCCGCATGCGGGATACATGCGGCGGTTCGTCTCAGTTCACGCTACGCAACAGCTCGTTGATACCCACCTTGCTGAGGGTTTTCTCATCCACCTGCTTGACGATGACTGCACAGTACAGACTATGCGTGCCATCCTTGGACGGGAGGTTTCCTGATACCACCACAGAGCCTGCCGGAATGCGTCCATAGCTGACCATGCCGGTCTCGCGATGATAGATTCGCGTACTTTTACCAATGTATACGCCCATCGATATCACCGAGCCTTTTTCCACGATCACGCCTTCGACAACCTCGGAGCGCGCACCGACGAAACAGTTGTCCTCGATAATCGTGGGAGCGGCCTGCAGGGGTTCGAGTACGCCACCGATGCCGACCCCCCCGGACAGGTGCACGTTTTTGCCGATTTGCGCACACGAGCCGACCGTGGCCCATGTATCCACCATGGTTCCGGAGTCTACATAGGCGCCAATGTTGACGTAGCTCGGCATAAGAACCACATCCGGGGCGATGTACGCCCCGTGGCGCGCCATTGCGGGCGGTACGATTCGTGCCCCCTGCTCGCGGATCGCCGCATCATCCATCTGCGAATACTTGCCGGCTACCTTGTCGTAGTACTTGGTAAATCCTGCATCGATGACGCGGTTTTCGTGGATCCGGAATGAAAGCAGAACCGCTTTCTTAAGCCATTCATGTACTACCCAGTCGCCGTTCTTTTTTTCTGCAACACGCAGTTCTCCACGATCCAGTTGCCCGAGCACATGCTCGACGGCCTCCCGGGTCTTGGCATCCACGGAGGTAGGAGTAATTTCACCTCTGCGCTCAAAGGCCTGTTCTATCGTTTCCTGACTGGGGTGACTCATAATTCCTTCCTTTACCTGGTGATTTCCAGTAAAAAATCCCGAATTCGGCCCGCAGCATGCAAGCATTCCTCTTTCGTTGCAACCAGTGCCATTCGCACGCGCCTGTGGCCCGGGTTTTGTCCCGCCACTGTACGTGCCAGGTAACTGCCGGGCAATGTTAGAACATTTTTCTTCGTATGAAGTAAGCGGGTGAACTCCTGGTCATCCATTACCAGCTCCGGCCACAGGTAAAAGCCCGCCTGCGGCAGCTCGCAGGGAAGGGTACCTTCAAGGACCTTTTGCACGGCTACGAATTTTTCCTGGTACAGCGCACGGTTTTCGATCACGTGATCTTCATCCGACCATGCGGCAATGCTTGCCGCCTGCACGGGCAATGACAGTGTACAGCCATGATAGGTGCGGTATTGCAGGAACCGCTCGATCAGTCGCGCATCGCCTGCGACAAAACCTGAGCGCATCCCGGGCGCGTTGGAGCGTTTCGACAGGCTGTAGAATGCAAGGCAATTCTGCAGGCTATCGTCCCCGCCACTCTGGCACGCCTGCAGCAATCCCACCGGCGGTGGGCTGCCTGGGGGATAGATTTCCGAGTAACACTCATCCGAGGCGATGACAAAATCGTACCGCCTTGAAAATTCAACCAGCTTTTGCAGGGTGGCCTGTGGAGCGAGTTGTCCTGAAGGGTTGGCCGGTGTACACAGGTACACCAGCTGGACACGATCCCAGATCGTATCCTCCAGGTCCCACAGGGCAGGGATGTCTCCTTCAACCACCTCGCCGTCATAGTAGACCGGCTGTGCGCCGGCGAGCAACGCTGCACCTTCATAGATCTGGTAAAAGGGATTCGGGATCAGGACAACGGGGTCCCTTGCAGGATCGACCATGCATTGCGCACAGGCAAACAGGGCCTCGCGTGTGCCATTGACGGGCAGCACGTTTCTGTCCTCGTGAATGACATCACCTGGCAGTGCGAAACGCTTCGCAAGCCAGCGGGAAAATGTCGAACGCAGGGCCTGTGAGCCACGCGTCGTCGGATACCGGTTCAACTGTGTCAGCGTTTCGCTGTAGGCATCCAGAATACATTGCGGGGTTGCGTGCCGGGGCTCCCCAACGGCTAAAGAAACCCGTGGCATACCCCCCTCGTGAGGATGAGGCTCAATCAGCCGGTTGAGCTTCTCGAACGGATAGCTCTGCAGCTTTTTCAGGTACGGGTTCATTTGTTTGGTGTGACACCATGATAGACAGGGTCAAATTGCGGGGCGCTTGGTGTCATTGCAGGCATTGCCGGATGGCATGATCCAGCCCCTGCTGCTGCGAGGGATCCAGCGGCTGGTTATCCAGGGTGCTGATCTGAAAGATGTTATGTACCCGTTCCCCGAGTTTTGAGATCTGCGCATTGTGTATTGAGATATTGCAGTCCATGAAAGCGTTGCCAAGGCTCGCCAGAAGACCTGGAAAGTCCGGAGCTTTCAGGTCCATGGTGGTGTAATCGTGGTTCGGGCTGTGTTCATACTGGGTTCTGATGGGCACCTGCATCTCGCGGATTTTTCTTGGCAGATCCTGACTCACAGAGATTGAGATCCGGCTGGGATGTTTGAGAACCGCAGCCAGTTTATCAGCAAGCTGCCTGCATTGGTCCGTGTCACTGATGGGACCACCATCCTCACCCAGTACCAGGAAGGTGTCCAGGGCATGTCCTTTCCTGGAGGTAATGATTCGTGCATGCACGATGGTCAGCCTGAGTTTTGACAGGGTAGAAGTGATGTGCGCAAACAGGTAGTTGCGGTCGTTGCAGTAGATGAATATTTCAGTCGCACCCCGTGCACTGTACTGGTGGATATTGACGACCACCTCGCCATCGAAGCCATGCTCGAATATCGCGCTTGCCTGACGTGCGACTTCATCGTCGGAGTGGCGCAGGAAATAGTCCTCCTCGAGTTCCTCCCAGAAGGTGAGGCAGCGGTCCCGGGCGATCCCTTGCCGGTCCAGGTGTTGCAGCGCCGAAGCTTTCACTTCCTGAATGAGTTCCTTGGGTTCGACCGGAGAATCAAGTCCATGGTGCAGGAATTGCGAGGTGTTCTGGTACAGATCCGCCAGCAGGGTGCTGCGCCAGCTGTCCCAGAGTTTGGGGTTGGTTCCCCGTATGTCGGCTATGGTCAGCAGATACAGATAATGTAAGCGTACGAGGTTGCCTACATTCTCGGCAAAATCCTTCAACACGTCAGGATCATTTGTATCGCTGTGCTGTGCGGTTTTCGACATCACCAGGTGGTTTTCGACCAGCCAGCCGACCAGATTCGCATCAAAGGTGCTGAGATGATGATCCAGGCAAAAGGTGCGGGCATCTTTCGCACCCATTTCCGAGTGATCGCCACCGCGGCCCTTGGCAATATCATGAAAAAGTGCGGCAATATAGAGGATCAGGGCCTTGGGTGTTTGCGTGAACACATCATGGTACGAGTCGAGTTCATCACCCGATGCGGGCGTGCTGAACCGGCAGGTATTTTCAAACACGCGCAGTGTGTGTTCCTCGACGGTATACACATGGTACAGGTCAAACTGCATTCTCCCCGTGACAGCATCAAAGCTTGGCCAATATCTGCCGAGCACGCCGAGTTGTGCCATTCGCCGCACCTCGCGGCCATTGGTAATCGGGTGATTGAGGATGGCGATAAACAGTTTGCGATTGTCGTCATTGTGCCGGAACGTGTCGTCAATCAGGTCCAGATGATCGAGCAACAACTGGATGAGTCCGTCACTTGGTCCGCTCAACTGGCTGTGCTGTTGCAGCAGTCGGAATAACTTCAGGATGGCGGAGGGGTCCTGTTTGAAAATGTCTGCGGATCGGGCTTCCAGCTGGCTGCCCCGAGTCTGAAAGCATTCATCGATCAGTCGGGCACGGCGTCGCAGCAGGGATGGAAATATGTTGGAGCGCAGCCGTTTGACGATGATTTCCGCAAGATTGGAGAGCTGGTTAGTGGTTCGATAAAACACCTGCATGAAGGCTTCCACCTGAAGATTGCGCTGCGGGTTGTCAAAGCCCAGCAAGGAGGCCACACCATGCTGATAGTCAAACAGCAGCCGGTCTTCGCCCCGGCCGGTATGCAGGTGCAGCGCATAGCGGACACGGGCCAGGGTAATGTAGGCTTCCTGCAGGGCCAGAAGTTCGCTCCCGGTCAGGAAATTCTTGTCCATCAATTCTTCAAAACTTCCCGTTTTGAAGTGGCGATTGGTCAACCAGCGAAGGGTGTGGAGGTCGCGCAGGCTGCCCGGGTTTTCCTTGACGTTCGGCTCGAGGTGATTTGCGGTATCTCCGAACTTGTGGTGGCGTGATTCCAGCTCCGCAGTCTTGGCGTTGAAATACTTCTTGCTAGGCCAAATCTTGTTGCCGTGAATCAGCGTGACAAACCGGTCATACAGTTGCCTGTTTCCGGACAGGTAGCCGTGTTCCATCAGGCTGGTCATGACCGTAACATCCATGCGCGCTTCACTCACGCATTCCTTCAGGGTGCGCACGGACTGGGCGACCGGGAGCTTGATATCCCAGAGCAGGGTCAGAAACGTCTTGACCTTTTGCTTGGTCTGCTCATCACACCCCTTGTCGAGAAGGATCATGAGGTCGATGTCAGAGCCTGGAAACAGCTCGCGGCGCCCGTAGCCCCCGACAGCCACCAGCGCCGCCATGTGGTTGGATACCTGGCATTGCTGCCACAGGTTTCGCAGCAGCTCGTCCGCCATGTAGGTGTTCAGCGCAATCAATTCATAGATGTCGGCATGCGGGTCAAAATTCTCGCGCTGTGCCTCGCGCATCGCGCTGATGAATTCCCGGTACTGCGCAACACTCAGGCGCTTGCGGGCCTGAATATCGGCAAACCGAGCAGGCAGCGACCTGCGCTTGAGTACTTCTGGGATGTTGATGTCCTGCATGGCGTCAGCCTGGTGATGTCGAGCGTTCGGATGCTGAGCCTTACATACCGTTCAGATCTTCCTCGCTGCGCAGGGTAAGTACTTCATGCCCCTTTTCTGTCACGAGAATCGTGTGTTCCCACTGCGCAGAAAGGCTGTGGTCCTTGGTGACCACGGTCCAGCGGTCCGGGAGCAGGCGAACGTTGCGTTTTCCCGCATTGACCATCGGCTCAATGGTGAAGGTCATTCCGGGTTGCAGTCGCAGCCCGGTATTGGGTTTTCCATAATGAAGTACTTGTGGGTCTTCATGAAACACGCGCCCGATGCCATGACCGCAATACTCCCGCACCACGGAGAAGCGCTCGCGCTCCACAAAGCTTTGAATGGCATGCCCGATGTCCCCGAGCCTGGCGCCGGGCTTCACTTCCCGGATGCCGAGTTTAAGGGCCTCGTAGGTGAGGTCAACGAGTCGCCTGGCGAGCACGGTGGGCTTGCCGAGAAAAAACATTTTGCTGGTATCCCCGTGAAAGCCGTCCTTGATCACGGTTACGTCAATATTGACAATATCGCCATTTTTCAAAGTGCGCTCACCCGGAATCCCGTGGCATACCTGATGGTTCACCGAGGTGCAAATCGATTTCGGGAAACCCCGGTAATTGAGTGGGGCCGGAGTCGCCTTTTGCACGTCGACAATGTACTCATGACAGATGCGGTCAAGCTCCAGTGTGCTGACCCCGGCGACGACGTGAGGTCCGATCATCTCGAGCACCTCGGAAGCGAGCCTGCCGGCCGTTCGCATTTTCTGTATTTCTTCAGCAGATTTAATCGATACGCCCATGATATTGATCAGGATGGTACAAGTGTTGGGTCGTGGGTTCGGGTCATTGTTCCAAGCAAGCAGCCATGTTATAAAGGGCGCGCATTTTGTACAAACACTAAATTCACACACGTATCGTCACATGTGGTTGGGTGCCCCTGATCGGGTTTCCACATGGGGTGCGTGGAGGATCAACCCATAGGAGCATTATACAACATGGCGAGTGTCACTATGCGCCAGATGCTGGAAGCTGGCGTACACTTTGGGCATCAGACGCGCTACTGGAATCCGAAAATGAGTCCTTACATTTTCGGAGAGCGCAACAAAATCCACATCATCAATCTTGAGAAAACATTGCCCATGTTTCTCGATGCGGCAGCATTCCTGGGCAAGATGGCAGCCAACAAGGGAACGGTTCTGTTTGTCGGCACTAAACGCTCGGCACGGGATTCGATTCGAGAGGAGGCCGTGCGCTGCGGCATGCCTTATGTCAATCACCGTTGGCTGGGCGGCATGCTGACCAACTTTAAAACTGTCAGCAAGTCCATACAACGCTTGCAGGATCTCGAACAGATCGCCGGCGGCGAGGGCATCGAGCGGCTCAGCAAAAAGGAATTGCTGATGCTCAAGCGAGAACTGTTCAAGCTGGAGCGCAGCCTGGGAGGGATCAAGGACATGCAGACCTTGCCCGATGCGTTGTTCGTCATTGATGTCGGTTACGAGGCCATTGCCGTAAGTGAGGCCAACAAGCTGGGCATTCCAGTGGTTGCCATCGTCGACAGCAACAACAAGGTAGACGGTGTGGATTACGTCATCCCGGGGAATGATGATGCGATTCGTGCAATCAAGCTCTTCTCTACACATATGGCGAGTGCCATCCTGGAAGGCAAGGAAAGTACCCAGGTCATGAGTGGAGATGAGGACGAGTTCGTAGAAGTTGATGATACCG
>LXNI01002457.1_pt1 | contig 12771 bp, 12 predicted proteins | sample 809091 | NCBI WGS metagenome assembly LXNI01 (sample SAMN04870527, study PRJNA318959) | sponge metagenome | biome: 01000161; feature: marine sponge reef; material: water | host: Sarcotragus foetidus | place: Greece: Milos, Mediterranean Sea | collected 2013-05-29 | depth 5-7 m | reverse complement strand
ATGACATGGCAGCACAAGCAGACGATCCACTCGGGCATCTGTTCGCTTCGAAGCCGACGACGGCTCCGCACCACGACACATCCGCGGCTGCGCACGCCGTCTCATGGGCGCAGCCGCCCTTTCAGCAGCAGTCGGGCCGCGTCAGGTGGTAGAAACCGGGGATGGCCGCGCTGGCTGAAGTGTTCGATGTGTCGACAGTGGAGCGGCTCGCCGGTCCCTGGGCATACCGCCGCGGCGTCGAATATCTGCGTGAGCGGCGGGTCGAGTCCCCGTCGGTCAGCGACGGGCGACTCTCGGCGACGGTGCGGGGAACGATGCCGTATGCCGTGGCACTGTGGGCTGACAGGAAGACGCCGCGATGGTCGTGCATATGCCCGGCGGCCGACGACGGCTCATTCTGCAAGCACTGCGTGGCGGTGGCCCTGTCGCTCACCTCCGACGAGGATCCCACCAACCTGTGGCCGCCCCGCCTCGGGATGCCCATCGGGGGCGATCCGTCCCGGGCCGGCCGAGGCTCCGGTTCCGACGCTGCCGACGAGTTGGCCGGCATCGTGCGGGCGCTGCCGACGGAGAGGCTGATCGACGTCGTCTCGGAGTTGGCCGCGACGGACATGCGCCTGCGCGAGCGGCTCCTGGCCGAGGCTCAGGCCGGCCGGGGAGCGGCCCCCGACACAGCCGGCTGGCGCGACCGCATCGACGACGCATTCTCTCCCGGCGTCTACTCGCCCCGCGGCTTCGTGATCTATGCCGAGGCCGCCGGCTGGGCTGCCGGTGTGGAGGAGGTCATCGACGGACTGGAGGACCTCTGCGCCGCAGGCCATCACGACGCCGCGGCCCGGCTGGCCGAGTACGCCCACCGCCGTGCCGACGAGGCCATCGACCACATGGACGACTCCGACGGCTGGCTCAGCGGCATCTCGTCGCGGCTGGCGGACCTGCACTTGGGCGCCTGCGAGTCGGGCAGCCCCGATCCGGTGGAGCTCGCCGCCCGCCTGGTGGAACTGGAGCTGACCTCGGAACTCGACGGGTTCCACCGGTGCGCCCAGGACTACGCCGACGTTCTCGGCCCGGCCGGCCTCGCCGCGTTCCACGAGCACCTCTCGAACCGTCTCCCGAAGGCCGAGCCCGAGCCGGACGGCTGGTCCGGCGAGGTGTTCGCCCACCGGGAGGCGCTGGCGGGCTGGGCGCTGGCAACCGGCGACCCCGACGCTCTCATAGAGGTTCACAGCCGCAGCGGCGTCACCCATGACGCGGCGCTGGAGATCGCCCTGGCTCTCGACCGTGCGGGCCGCGACGACGAAGCGGTCTCCTGGGCCCGGCGCGGCATCGCCGATGCCGGCAGGCACTCTTGGCATGCGGACTCGCTGCGCGACTTCCTGGCCCGGAAGCTGCGCGACCGGGGCGAGGCGCAGGCTGCGGTCGAGTTGTATTGGAAGGCCTTCGTGGCGCATCCTTCGGTCTCGGCGTACCGGCGACTGGTCGAGGAGGACGGCGCCGAGGACTGGCTCGCTCGATGTCGCAGGACGCTCGCGGGCGCTCTGGCGCGCCTGCCGGAGTCCGACCCCGCGGCACGGGAGCCGCGGGCTGCATTCGGTCCGCTTCGCTCAGCCGTGCCCGCAACCGCCGCTGCGCTGACGGACATCCTGCTCTATGAGGGCCTCGCCGACGCCGCCTGGGAGGTGGCCGCTCGTCACGGCTGCCGCTCCGACGTATGGCTGACCCTTGCCCGCGCCCGCGAGTCCGACAGCCCCTCCGATGCGATCGCGGTCTACGAGCAGGCCGCCCTGGCGATCATCGACCGCAAGAAGGCCGACCAGTACCAGTCAGCGGTCGATCTGATGGTCCGCATCCGCAGTGTGTCCGACTCGGCGGGCGAGCCTGACCTCTTCACGTCGCTGTTGGCGCGGGTGCGGACCGAGCACAAGGCCAAGCGCAGGCTCAAGTCCCTGCTGGATGCCCAAGGCTGGTAGCCGGCCACGAGGCCCAGCGCTGCTACGCTGAGGCTCTGAACACTGCTATGCTGAGATGCCTGAAACTGCTACGCTAGACCTTGTGGAGTACATGCCCCGCCTTGTGGACGCCCAGCTCTCGCAGGCTCGTCTTGTCCACCCGGTCGTGCTGGTCACAGGCGCCAGGGGCGTCGGCAAGACCACGACAGCGCTGCAGGCGGCCAGGTCGAGCGCGTTTCTCGACGACGCGGCCACCCGTACCGTCTTCCAGGACAATCCCGAGGCCGCCCTCGCCCAGTACCGGGAGCCGCTGCTGGTGGACGAGTGGCAGCTGGCGCCCGAGGTCGTGCGAGCGATCAAACGCACCGTCGACCGCGACCGGACGCCCGGGCGGTTCATCCTCACCGGCTCACCCGATCCGCGGGGCCGGTCGGAGTTCCAGGCGCTGACCGGCCGGGCCGCGGTTGTGCGGCTCAACCCGATGACCGTGCGTGAGACGAGTCTGAGGGTTGCCGGTCCTAGCCGGGCCCGGACAGTCGCCGGGCTGCTGTCGGGAACCCCGCCCGAAGCCTCGCCTGCGGAAACGCCCGACATCTTCGAATACCTGGACATGGCCGCAGTCGGCGGGTTCCCCGAGTGCGCACCGGAGGGTTCGGCCGCCCACTCGCAGACATGGAGCCGCGACTACCTGAGCGTGCTGTTGCGGCGAGACCTGCCCCTGTTCGGAACTCGGCGCTCGGCCGCCCACTTCCGGAGATACCTCACCGCCGCCGCCCTTCACACCGCACGGTCGCCAGAGGACGGAAGCCTGCGCAATGCCGCCCAGGTGAATCCCGGAACCCACCGGGACTACCGCCACATCCTGCTCGACATGGACGTCACCGTCGAGGTGCCCGCGTTCGTCGGTGCGGACATACCCAGTCTCGCCAAGTCCCCCAAGATGCTGTTCAGCGACTCCGGGCTGTTGATCGCGGCGATGGGTGTGCCTCTGGCCCGCCTGAAGCTGAACGGCGACCTCTACGGCAGGGTCATCGAGACATTCGCGCTCAACCAGCTTCGCGCCGAACTCGAGGCGCTGAACATGCGGGATGCGCTCAGCCATCTCCGCACCCACAAGGGCGCCCACGAGATCGACGCCATCATCGAGACCGACGACGGGGGCATGATCGCGATCGAGGTCAAGTCGGCCAACCGGCACCGGCCTGGCGACATCAAGCACATCGAGTGGTTGTCGAGAAGGATCGGGGACAGATTCAAGCTGGGACTGGTACTCACCACCGGGACGCGCATCAGCAACATCCGCAGCGACACGAGCGACAGGATATGGGCCGCACCGATCAGCGCCCTCTGGCACTAGCGGTCACGCGCGTGGGTCTTGGGGCTGTTGGTTGGTGTTATGCGAGCCGGGCCATCGCTTCGCCGATGATTTCGAACTGTCGCTCGACGGCGGCGCGCAACATGGCGTCGTTGCGATACTGGTCGAAGGATCGGCCCGCCGTGAACTCTCGCAGCACCTCCGCGGCGCGCTGCATGTCGTGGAGGTACTTGCGGCTCTCAAGCCTCATACAACGCGGCCCTCGTTTGATCGACAGACTCCAAGAAGTACGGATTCTTGATCGCTGAGCGCACGACGAGATCAACCGGCATCTCAAAGAGCTCCTCGAGAGCCTCCAGAAGACCGAAGTAAGCGTTGGCGTAGTCGTCGAACGCGGCCGACTGGAACTCGACCAAGAAGTCCAGATCGCCGCAGTCGGCGTCGTCGCCAGCCGCGGCGGCGGACCCGAACAGCGCGAGCCGTCGAACCTCGAAACGCGAGCACAGACGCTCTAGTTCGGCCGCGCGTCGGGCCACCGCGGCGATCATGCAGCACTCCTACAGCACCCATGGGTGTGTTGAAATGGGCCGGCACCACCCGTTATGGCCCCAACGGCGGGCACGTTGCGGTCGCGCGTCGTGTCACCAGGGAAAGTCCTCGCGAGACCTAGCTCAATCCCGCCATGCCGCACGCCCCAACGGTATCCCAGCCACGCCCGACAACGTACGAACCGTTGGTCCGCATGGAACCGCCCCGCGGCTCAACCGCGCTGCGCGACAACGTCGTCGTTGGCCCCGGGACCATAGGGTGTCCGCCAAGCCCGACAAGACGGCCTCGCCCGAGCCGACCAGGCCCGACGAGCGGATCATTCGATTAGTAGGGCGCAGATCCTATAATATTCATCTGGCAGATCGCATAAGATCGATGTGAGGCTTGCCCTCGAGGCGAAGTCGGCGACCAGCGTCGGGCGCGGCGACGCCAAGGGCCTCATCTGGCTCAAGCAGCAGCTCGGCGACGACTTCCACTTCGGTGCAGTGCTCTACGCCGGCAAGCTCCCATTCAGGATCGACGAACGTGTTTGCCCTGCCTCTCAGCATCCTCTGGCACCGACCGTCCGCGTCCCAGCCGCCTTGCAATCAGACGGGCTCGAACCTTCAATGAGCCGAAGCAAGGCCCTGTAATCGGCCGATCAGCCGGTCTCGGCTGTGGCGTGCACCGCGGAGCGCACTGCCGGCTCGGGCCTGGTGTCTCGGTTCCTGTTCTCCTGCATCGACTTGCGGATAGCGGGCGACGAAGCCCGGGAGCCGCTCCCGGAGCCCCCGGGCCACGTGCAGGACGATGCACGACGAGGTATCCGTAGTCCGCTGCATCCCAACGTGCATGTCGCTCCGTACAAGGCAGCACAGGCCACCGACGCTGGCTGTGCTATAATGTCCTCGAAACGGCAGGAGTTGGGAATGGTCGCAACATCGGTACATCCGAAGATCCCGCAATGGTCAGGTGCCGCGCGCCCGCCTGACGCGATGGTGCCGGCGCTCAACGCCCTGTGGAACAGCGGCCAGCGCGTCGTCACCCTGGGGGACATCGAGGCGGTCTCGGGCGGCATTCCCGCGGACCGGATCGCCAAGACGCTGCGCGAGCGCGGCTGGCTCGATCCGCTCAGCGCCCGCGGCGCGTGGATGCCCGCTCGCTGGTCCTACTGCAAGACCGTCGGCTTCGAGAACCTGCTCGCCCGGCTGAGAACACATCCTGCCACTCCCGCCGCGATCGCTGGGCGGTCGGTGATGGAGGTGGCCGGGTGGCTCAAACGGCCAACCGCGCTCACTATCGGGATGCCTCCCGCCGCAGATGTACCGCGCTGCTTGCAGGGCTATCGGCTGCACCGCTGGAGCTCCAGCACGCCCCTCGACACCGTCGAGGAACTGCCGGCGTGGTCTGCGGCGATCCTCGTGTCCTACATGGCGGCGTGGCCCGCGAAGGTCGGCTTCGACGATGTGGGCGAGTGGCTGCCTGCGCTGTGTGAGGCGGTGGATCTCGACGCGCTGCGCGGTGAGTTGGCCGGCCGGCGCCGGTCGGTGTGGATGAAGGCCGCGTTCGTGCTGTGGCGCGGCGGCTGCGGAACTGCAGCCGAGGCGATCGCGCGGGCAGCGCCGGAGTCGGGGCGGGGGCCGTACAAGTTTGGTGTGCGCACACGGCGCTGGGGAGGCAGGGCCCACCCCGAGTTCGATGTCGTCGACTACACGTTCGTGCGTCAGTGGCATGACCCGGCGGAGCACTTCATCCAATGGGACGCGGCTGAGCCCGCGGCGGCGGTGCCGTAGCCTGGCATGGCTGTCACCGCGGACGGCATCAGGACCCTGTACCCTGGACTCGACCGCCGCGGCCAAGCTGACATGGCCCGAGACGCCGCGTTCGACGTCTACCTGGCGTTCCTGGCCCACCACGGCGTATGGACCAAGACCGGTCTCGTGTTCAAGGGCGGAACCGCAGTCCGGAAGTTCCTGTGCGATCCCAAGACCTTCCGCCGCATCTCCTATGACCTGGACTTCACATTGCGGAACCCTGACGCCAAGCAGCACCTGCCGCACCTGATGTCAAGCACGGCACCGTACATGGGATGCCAGTTCAGGCTGGAACTCGGCTCGCACAGCCGCGTCCAGGTAACCGCGCCGTTCCTGGAAGCCCCGCTCGGGGTCGGGTTCGACGCGGCGGAGGGACGAGTGCTGCAACACCCCGAACAGATCGAGCTGCAGCGACGTCCGATACATGACCACTTCGACATCGACCCGTCCTTCAAAGTGCCGGTCATGACCGTCGACGAGACTGTCGCCGAGAAACTCACGCGCTGGCACCACCGGCCCCTGATCCGGGATCTCTATGACCTGTCGATGCTGCGGCCGCTCATAGCCGACACGGCATCCGTGGCGAGGATGTGGGTCATCAAAGGCCACCAGGCCTTCCACAATCCGAACAAGGGAACGACCACCTTGGCGCCCGCGCCAGCGGACTTCGACGGCATTGTCAACGTCCCATCTTCGCGAGACCTGTCTCTGCCCGACCTGCAGTTCGACACACCGACACCAGACCATGCCAAGCGCATCCTCGTCGAGGAAATGCTCGCCGAGTTCTCGGAGGCCTACACGTTCTGCGTCGAGGAGATCGACGACGAGTTAGAGCAGTGGGCCTCAGACACACAAGGTGAGCACATCGCAGCCGTCGAGGCCGCAGCCAATGACATGGCAGCACAAGCAGACGATCCACTCGGGCATTTGTTCGCTTCGAAGCCGACGATGGCTCCGCACCTCTCGCGGCTCTTGCCCTGAACAGCGGTCATATCGAGGAGGGATCATGCACCGGGTTGAGAGCTACATGGCGGGAGCGTGGCACCGTCCGTCCGGCGAGGGACGGGCGCTGCTCGACGCGGCCACGGGCCGGACCGTCGCTCAGCTCTCACCAGTCGCTGCCGACATCGCGGCCTCCGTCGCCTACGGGCGCGACATCAAGCCCACCTATCCCGGCGACGAGATCCACGTCGTGCTCACCTGCAAGCGCAAGACCCGGATGGACGGCCGCGGCTACGGCGAGGTGGCCTGGGACACCCGGGTCGTCAACCAGCACGGCGATGTCAACGCGGCCTACGACGTGCTGACCATAGTGGCCAACGCCCCCGGCGTCAACGGCGCTCCCGCGGCCCGCAGCCATGCCTAGATCCTGGGCGACCATGGAGGACTTCGAGTCCTTCCTCGACGGCGGAGGCATGGTCGAGTCCGACGACGACATGCCCGACGCCTACCGCCGGGAGGTCTTCGCCTTCATCGAGATGCACGCCAACAGCGAGTTGATGGGCGGGCTCACCGAACGGGACTGGATCCCCAAGACTCCGGGGCTGCGCCACAAGATGGCCGTGCTGGCCAAGACCCAGGACGAGATCGGCCATGGCCACCTGCTGTACATGATCGCCGCCGACCTCAACGTCAAGACCCGGGCCGAGATGCTCGAGGACCTCTTCGCGGGCCGCAGCCGCTTCCACAACGTGTTCCACTACCGGGCCGTCACTTGGGGCGACCAGGTGGCCATCGCCTTCCTGGTGGACGCGGCCGCCCTCATCAGCCAGCAGGCCGTCTTCAAGAACTGCTCCTACGGCCCGTACAAGCGGATCCTGCGACGCATCATCGCCGAGGAGGGGTTCCACATGCGCTTGGGGGAGGACCGCATGCTGCGCATCGCCGAGGGCACCGACCGCCAGCGCCTCATGTTCCAGGAGTCGCTCGACCGCTGGTTCTGGCCGGCGCTGCAGCTGTTCGGCCCCGACTCGAAGCCCGACGACGTGCTGCTTCGCTGGCACATCAAGTCCGAGCGCAACGAGGTGCTGCGAGACCGCTGGGTGCAGAAATTCGTGCCCATGCTGCAGAGTTACGGGTTCACGATTCCCGCGCCGGAACTTCACTGGGATGCCGAGGCCAGGCGCTGGGATGTCGGGCCCATCGACTGGGAGCCCTTGAAGCGCACCCTGGCCCAGGGCGGCCCTGATTCCGCCCGGCGCATCCGCGAGGCCGCCGACAACTGGAGCCGTACGTCGTGGGTACGGGCAGCCATGGACGGCGGCGCCGCCAACGGCTCTACCTGCAGCTCTGCCGCCGGCTCTGGCAACAGCCCTGCCAACAGATCTGCCTGCGACTCCACGAGCGGCCGGGGAAGCTGATCATGCGGGTCTACGAGGTGTTCATCAAACGTGACGGCCGCGACGAGTTCCGCCATGTCGGCGCGCTGCAGGCGGCCACCGACGAGCTGGCCCTGGTACTGGCCCGGGAGGCCTACCTGCGCCGGGCCGAGGGCGACCGGCTGTGGGTGGTGCGCCGCGACAACGTGGTGGCGGCGGCCGACGACTTCGTGGACCCCAACGCCGACAAGCCCCACCGCCACCACGACGGCGCCGCCGTGGCCGCCCGCCGCAAGGCCGCGCGGCAGGTGGGAAACTGAGCGCTCGGGGCGAATTGGCAGCATGTTGCTCGCTATGCGTGCGTTCTGCTGCCAGTTCGCGGCGGGAGTGCGGGCGTGAGTGAACCTCATGGAGTGCGGGAGTATCTGCTGGCCTTCGCCGACGACGAGCACCTGATGGGCCAGCAGCACACCGAGTGGATCGGCGTCGCACCGTTCCTGGAAGAGGATCTGGCCTTCTCCAGCATCGGCCAGGACGAGCTCGGCCACGCCGCGCTCCTCTATGAGCTGGTGCTCGACATGGAGGGCATCGAGGCCACCGACCCGGCCCTGGACATCCTCGCCTTCGCCCGTCCGAGCGGCGACTACCGGTGCTGCCATCTGGTGGAGTACGCCACACACGACTGGGCTGAGGCACTCGCGCGTCACTGGATCTACGACACCTTCGAGACGATGCGCTGGCAACTGGTGGCGGGATCGTCGCTGCCGAAGCTGGCGTCGGTCGCCCACAAGGCACTCCGGGAGGAGGCGTTCCACCGCCGCCACGCTGATGCTCTGCTCGACAAGCTCCTGGCCGCGCCGGAGGCCCGCGATCGAATCCTGGAGGCGCTCGGCGCGGTCTGGGCGCTCGTCGAGGGACTGTGCGAGCCCGTCGAGGGCGAGGCCCAAGCGATCAGGGAGGGCGTCGCCGCCGCGCCGACGGACAGTCTGCTTGAACCACTCCAGCAGGCCCTCGGGGAGCGATTCGGTTGCTCGGACTCGATGGGCCCTCCGTCTGCCAACAGCCAGCATCGGCGCACGGTGCGCTCAGCCGACTTCGAGCCGTTGTTGTCGCGCATGCGCGAGGTGCTCGACTTCGACCCCGAGGCTGTCTGGTGAGTGACCGGCCGTTCCGTCCCGTCTCGCTGGCGGATCCCTCGGGGCGTGAAATCGCTGCCGCGGTGCGGCAGCGGTCCGAGCAGCCCGACATTTCGGCGCGATCGGTGCTGGTGACCGTGCTCGGCGACTCCGTGCTGCCAGTCACCAGGATGCTGTGGCTCTCCAGCCTGTTCGAGCTGGCAACTCCGTTCGGCTTCAGTGAGCGCCTGGTGCGCACTTCGATGTTCCGGCTGGTATCCGAGGGCTGGGTGTCCAACGAGCGGGTCGGCCGCCGCAGCCGCTACACGCTGACCCCGCTGGCCGTGCGGGAGTCCACCGACGCCGACCGCAGGATCTACGCCGACGACCGATCCGGCTGGGACGGCTGGTGGACCTTTGCCATGCTCGACACCGCTCTGATGCCGGCGCCGGAGCGCCACAGGATCGCCCGGCACCTGCGCTGGCACGGGTTCGTGGCCCTGGGCCGGGGATTGCTGGCCTCGCCGTCGGTCACGGTGCCCAGCCTCCGCGAGCTCTTGCACCTCGTCGATCCGGCCGGTTCGGTGCCGATCGGGCGGGCCGAGTTCGACGATCTGGACGGTCTTGTGGAAGCAGGCTTCTTCGCGGACGCGTTCCGCACCGACGCCACCGAGGCCGCGTACCGGGAGTTCCTGGCCCGATATGAGCCCTGGCAGAGTCACGACCTGGGCACGGCGGCACCGCTCGACGCCTACGCGATGCGCACGATGATGGTGCACGAGTTCCGCCGGATCCGCCTGCGAGCTCCTGACGTGCCCGCGGCGCTGCTGCCCCCGAACTGGGTCGGCGACGGCGCCTACGGACTGGCGGGCGACCTGTACCGGCGGCTCAGCCCGCCGGCGGCCCGAGCTCTCGGAGAGATCCTCGGGGTCGACTACCCGGCCACGATGCCCCGCCGCTTCGAGACTCAGACTCCCGTGCGCGGCTAGACGGAGCCGCTGTGACCGTGTGGCCGCGGCGCCGCCGGCGGGGGAACTTCAATGGGTTGACCACCGCAGAGGTGGTCGACTGCTTGAAGTTCGTCGAGATGCCGCTAGCCCGATGAACTGTGATCGGCCAGTTCGCCCTCGACCCGCAGGTTGGGGACGATGCGGTCGAGCCAGCGGGGCAGCCACCAGTTGCGGGCGCCCAGGAGCTCCATTGTGGAGGGCACGATCAGCATCCGCACCAGCGTGGCGTCAATGGCGATGGCGGTGGCCAGGCCGAGGCCGAAGAGCCGGATCACCCGGTTGTCCTCGAGCACGAAGCTGCCGAAGACCACCACCATGATGGCCGCGGCCGCGGTGATCACGCGGGCGGTGGCGGCCAGGCCGTCTGCCACGGAGTTGACCGCGTCGCCGGTGCGCTCGTACTCCTCCTTCATGCGTGACAGCAGGAACACCTCGTAGTCCATCGACAGGCCGAACAGGATGGCGAACAGCATCATCGGGATGAACGGCTCGATCGGCGCGGGCTCGACCCCGAAGACGCCGCCCAGCCATCCCCACTGGAACACGGCCACGGCCACCCCGTAGGCCGCCCCGATCGACAGCATGTTCATGACCACCGCCTTCAGCGGCACCACCAGCGACCGGAACACCGCCATCAGCAGCAGGAACGAGGCGCCGAGCACCGCCGCGAAGAAAATGGGGATGCGGCCGGCCAGGTAGTCGGAGATGTCGATGTTGAAGGCCACCTGGCCCGCGACCAGCGCGTCGACGCCGGTGCCGTCGAGAGCCACCGGGATGACCTCGTTGCGCATCCGGTGAACCAGGTCCTCGGTGGCCGCATCCTGGGGACCGGTGGTCGGCTGCACCCGGATCAGGAAGGCGTCGACGGTGAGGTTGGCGATGGGTTGGGAAGCGAATGCGACGCCCTCGGTTCGATTCAGGGCTGCCGAGAGGCCCTTGAGCGCCTCAATGTTTGTGGGGTTCGGAGACGCTTCAGTGACCACCAGCAGCGGGCCGTTGGCGCCCGGCCCGAAGCCCTCGGAGATCAGGTCGTAAGCCTTGCGGGTGGTGGTGTCCTGCCCGAAGTTGCCCTCGTCGGAGAATCCCAGGCGCAGGCTCAGCACCGGCGCGGCCAGCACCAGCAGCACCACCGTGCCGCCGATGGCGAACAGCCACGGCCGGGACTGGACGACCCGGCTGAGCCGGTACCAGCCGGTCTCCCGCAGCGGCTTGGCCTCCCGGTGCCGTACCGCTCGTCGCAGAGGGTTGGCGGAGAATCGGAACGACCCGGCCACCAGCACGATCACGGCCATGGGCAGGGCCAACAGCAGCGCCCTGTTGCCGGTGCCGAATCCGAGCAGTGCGACGCCGATCAACGCGGAGGCTGCCAGGCCCCGGACCAGGGTTGTGGTGATGCGGTCGCCGAGGAGGCCGATGACGGCCGGCAGCAGCGTGACCGACCCGGCCATGACCAACGCCACGGTGGTGGCCGCAGCCAGGCCCAGCCCGGCCACGAAGGGCAGGCCGATGAGCAGCAGTCCCAGCAGCGACACCACCACGGTGGCCCCGGCGAAGATCACGGCGCGGCCCGCCGAGTCGAGCGCGGCCGCGGCGGCGTCCTCGGAGCTCAGGCCGCGGCCGGCCCACTCCCGGTAGCGGGTGATGATGAACAGGGCGTAGTCGATGCCGACGCCGATGCCGATCATGAGCCCGATCGTCGGAGCGAACTCGGGGACGGTCATGACGTTGCTCAACATGATGATGGCGGCCGCCCCGACAGCCACGCCGGCCAGCGCCGAGGCCACGGTCAGGCCCATGGCCACCACCGAGCCCACCGCCAGGATCAGCACGAACACCGCGAAGGCGAGACCGATGGCCTCGGACTCGGGCGGCTCGCGCTCGGCCAGCCAGGCCCCGCCCACCTCCACCTGCATTCCCTCAGTCGAGCGCAGCCCGCTGGCCTCGATGAGGTGGTCGATCTCGACGCCGATGCCGGCGGCGTCGTTGGCGGCGGTGTCGGCGCCGGTGTCGATGTCGGCGTAGGCGATGAGGCCGGCCTCAGGACCGCGGGCCGAGATGCGGTGGCCCCCGGCACCGTCGTAGGGCGATCCGACGGTGACGCCCTCGATGGCCTCGACCCTCTCGAACAGTCCGGTCATGGCCGATCGCACGGCGGGGTCGTCCACGCCCTGATCGGCCCGGAACACGATCCGTCCGCCGATCACTGCGCCGATGCGGCCGAAGTGCTCGTCGAGGATGTCGGCGCCGAGGCTGCTCTCGGCGTCGGGCGCGGCCGGCGTTCCGCCATAGGCCGCGCCGAGGCTGCCGGCGGACCCGGCTGCGATCACGAGGATCAGGAGCCACGCGCCCAGGACCCGCCAAGGATGCCGGTGGCACCACCGGCCAAGAGAGGAGTACACAGTGCCCGGCAGGCTACTGAGCCGTCAGCAAGTCGGCGCGGCGGTCGCGGCCGCGGGTCGGGACGGCCGTTGGCGTGGGCCGCGCGCCGCGCTGCGGGCTTGCCGCTCAGCGTGGGCCTGGGCGGCCCGCGGACGGTGACGGCGTTGCAGGTTCGTGCTTCGTGCCCGTGCTTGCTCGCCGGGTGTGCCGGGCCGGCGGTGACGGTGCGCTCCTGGTCGGCTGTTGTGTTCGTCGTGTGGGGCGGCTATAGAATGCTGTCTGCAATTTTCCGCGGCCTGGAAGGCGTCGGCTATGCGTTCTGAATATTCCCCACCCCCCCCCC
>LXNI01002456.1_pt1 | contig 12775 bp, 13 predicted proteins | sample 809091 | NCBI WGS metagenome assembly LXNI01 (sample SAMN04870527, study PRJNA318959) | sponge metagenome | biome: 01000161; feature: marine sponge reef; material: water | host: Sarcotragus foetidus | place: Greece: Milos, Mediterranean Sea | collected 2013-05-29 | depth 5-7 m | reverse complement strand
GGGCTTGACTCGGGGTCTGCCATCTCCTCACTCACGCTGACGCGGCTTCGACGCGGCGTTCCAGGTCCGCAATCTCCGACATGTGCTCGGGAGCCCGAAGTGTTCGACAGGGGGTTCCACCGTGGGCGACTACCTAAGCGGCACAGTTCTCCCGTTCAAACTCAGCCAGCGTCACAGGGAGCCTGATTGTGAGCCCCCTCCTGTCGCGGTCCTCGCCCGTGAACGGAGGTGCGTTGCGACCGTCCGCCGTGAAGCCGTCTTGTCCGTATCCGCCGATGTCGTGGCGGACGCCGTCGGGACAGGTGTAGGTCATCACGAGGGCATACCCGGACCCGGGTGCGTACTCAATTGCGAATGAGCCGTCGGGGGCCGTTGGGGTAGGCATGTTCGTGGCCGGCAGGCCATCCACGTGTGCGATGACTCCGACCTCGATCCCTTCGACAGCCTTCTCGTCGTGGTCGAGAACCGTCCCGGTGACAACCCACTCGAACGGAGGCGCTACCTCCCGGCGGTAGTCCTCAAAGCTGGCGTAGAAGTCGTCTGGTGTCAGTCCGAACGCCCGCTGGAAGGCCTCCTCCCAGGTGTCCGACGTCTTCAGAAGGGCGAAGTACCCGGTGATCGCCTCTTCCCCCACCTCCTCGGCGTGCCACTCGAAGGCGATTTGCCCCAGTACGGACTTGTTTCGATAGCTCAATTCCGTCTCCAGGGTGACCTCAGGCCCAAGCGTGGCCCAGAAGAAGTGAAGGTTGGAGAGAATTGACGCGTGCCCCTCCGAGTACCGCTGCTGGTAGTCGGTGTAGAAGGCTGAGCCCTCGACGATCCAGGTAGGACTCCCGAGGTAGTTGTTGCCGGAGAGAGCCTGCTGGATCGAGTGAAAGTACTCGTGCGCGATCGGGAAGCACCGGTAGGTCGCAATGAATGTCACCTCGCCGCCGCTGTCGGCGCAGAAGTTGGCCGAGGGACTGCGCCTTCGCACCAGCCTGTAGGTGTCCTCAAGAGCTTCCCGGTCTGCGACAAAGTAGAACGTCACCTCGGACGTGATGGCGCCATAGCGATGCGCGTAGAAGGCCTGGGCTTCCCTGACCAGCTGCAGGTACCCATCCTCGTCGCGGTAGTGAGGGTCGCCGGCGAGCACCACGTCAGGAGAAGGCCAGCCCGGCTGGAGCCAGCGCCCCTCCTCTGACGTCTGGAGCCAGAGCGCGTCTCCGCGTTTGACCTGCAACAGAGTGCGAGCACCAGCCGGTTCCGTCGTGGAGGCGCGCAGGAACGCTCCCTGGCTCGCGTCCCACGCGGCCGTGACGACCGATCCTGCCCCGAGCGAGTCGAAGATGTCATCGGCGGTGGCCCCATCGCGACCACCCCAACTCACAAGATTCCACCCAGCCGCCAGCGAGACAAGGGCGCTCTCAGCCAGGAATGGGCGTGTCCAGCTGACCCGCTCCGTTCCCTCGATGTAGAGCCACAGTCCCATGCCCGGCTCAAGCGTCTCGAGGGAACTGCGGCTCCCGGACTCCTGCCGTACAGACCCAAGGAACGACTGCGTCTCCACGCTCCAGGCATAGATGGCCTCCAGCTGTGGAGTCGCGTCGAAGACTGTCGGGACTGCGGTCGCCGGCCCCGTCCACCCTGCCAGGTTCCACCCCGGCTCCAGCTCAGTTGTGATCGTGATGGTCTCGGGGTAAGGGCACATGATGGTAGTGGCCGTGGATCGAGGCTCCCCGAACAGGACAAGCCGCAGTTCGCCGACTCCTCCGCCACCCACCAGGATGCTGTTGCCCTCTCCTGGGGCTGCTCCTGTGTAACCCTCGATTCTGCAGTCGCTCCCACGGTCAGTCCAGACCCAGAACTGGTAGCTTCCCTTTTGAAGGTGCAGCCTGTACGTTCCCGCCTCGTCTGTTGTTGCTAGAGACCTCCGGTCTCCGATGAAGAAGAGCCTCATGTCGGCAAGGGGGTTGCCCTGAGCGTCGGTGACCACACCTGCAACCTGATCACAGGGGTTGGCCGGTGTATCGGTCAGCACAAGGTCAATGTCGGCGACGTCTCGGTTGGACACTACTAGCTCGTGCGCATCCCCGGGCCAGGCTCGCCTGCCATCGGTCCCGAACAGTCCGAGTCGACACACTTCGCCACTCTCAGCTTCGATGGCGAATTCAAACAGAAACGAGCCTGCGGGAACGTTCATGGTGAACATGCCAGCCGGACCGGTCCGTTCCCCGGTCCCGAGACCCCAGTCGTCGTCCTGACTCCTCTCCCGCAGGCGCACTCCGATCCCTTCCAGCGGCCTCGTATCCGGACCCCGCACAGTGCCCTGGACTCGATAGAGGGGCGCATCGAAGTGGCACCGGACCCAGTCGTGTGACTGCCTGCGTGCGCCAGTGACTACTACAATGCGGACCGACGTGACGTCCTCGCCCTCGATTGTCAACCCGAGTTCCACGAGGCCCGCCGGATTCTCGATGCCCGAGACGGTGCACCTGTCGTAGACACTCGACCAGATGGAGAGTTCGTACGTCCCGTCCACAAGCTGGAGGCTGAAAGCTCCCCCCGCTGCCGTTCGCTCCTGTCCCCCCTGAGCCGCCAGTGCTGCTACCAGCAGCCCTTCGACAGGCCTTCCGTTTTCATCGACGACGAGCCCCGAGAACTCGTGAGGGGAAGTCTGCGCCTCAACCCGGCCCGGAGAAGGGCCGTCCCCCAGCGCAAGCGCGGCCACCGCCACGAGTGTTGCGAATAGCAGGAGGCACAGCCCTGACTTCACTATCGCCGAGTGTAGCGGCCAGGGGGCAGTTACACGACTCTCCTCACAAGTCCACGGCCAACTCGAAAGTTCGTAGTACAGTCCCGTCAGGTGTACCAAGCCTAACGGTAGGTAGAACCGCGCTTTGCAGGGTCAGGCTCTCCGAGTCTATTTGCCCAGGTCCGCCGCCGTTGGGGTATAGCAACCCCCGGGGTGAGCACTCGCTGTTGTTCCTTCCGATGTTGCTAGCTCTGGCATGCTGCTAGCCCCCTCCACGGTCCGAAAGCCGGTCCCAGCGCAGGATCCCCGCAATCGACTTCGCGTCGATGATGCGTCCGCTGTCGATCGCCGCGACGGCCTCGTCAGGGGTCAGCCGTACGACCTCGATGTCCTCGTCCTCGTCGCCGGGCAGCGGGTCGGGCGTGAGCTCCCTGCAGAGGTACAGGTGGAGGTACTCGGTCGCGTAGCTGGGCGCGATCCAGAAGCCCCCCAGCGACTCCACCCGCTCGGCCCGCATCCCCACCTCCTCGCGCAGCTCGCGCGCCGCCGTTTCCCCCGGATCCTCGCCCGGCTCCAGCGTCCCGGCCGGAATTTCGAGCAGCCGCGTCTGCGCTCCGTGGCGGTACTGCTCCACGAGCAGCAGCCGTCCGTCGCTGTCGATTGGGACCATGCAGACCGCCCCCGGGTGGTAGATCATCTCGCGCCGAAAGGTGTGCCCGTCGGGCCTCCGAAGCGTGTCCAGGCGCAGGGTGAAGACCCGACCCTCGAACACGTTCTCGCTGTCGATGAGCTCTGGATGATCCGTCATGCCGCCTCCAATTGTGGGGCCTCTCTGCGGGTCGGCGCGGGGTGTCAGGGTAGCGCCCGAGTCCCGTAAGCGTGCTGACTGATTGCGCGTGGTACGGTTCCCGCATAGGAGGTAAAGATGCCTGGAGCGCTTAAGCAACTCGTACCGGTCTACCTGCTGCTGGCCGGCCTCGCGGTGGCCGTCCAGTTCATCATCTTCCCCTTCTACGAGGACCACGACTCCGACCTCGTGGTCTGGCGCGTCCTCGACTGGTTCATGGCGGCGGGCTTGCTGCTGGCCCTCGCCGGCACGTTCCTGCACAAGCGCGAGTTCGATGCCTCTGGCGAAGACCCGCACTGGCGCGACTACGTGGAGGTGAACGGCCTCTTCTATGCGAGCGTGGCCTTGTCGCTCGCGTTCTTCCCCAACTGGTTTGCCGTCGAATGGGGGTCGGGCGGCGACTTCACCATCTGGCACATCATCGACACCGCCCTGCCCATCCTGTTCGTCGTCGTTGGCCTCCGTCTGTGGCGTGGGGCGAGCGCCTAGATACTCAAGGAGCACTCCCATGGCAGCTGTACACCGACTCTTCGCCGTCTACCTGCTCCTGGTCGGGGTGGCCGTGGGGGCCTATTTCGTCATCTCCCCCCTCTACGCCGGCCAGGCCAGCGCGGGTGACGCCCACGACATCTGGGAGATACTCAACTGGTTCATGGCCGTCACGGCCGTCCTCCTCGTGCTCGTGACCTTCACGGGCACGAAATACCTTCCCGAAGACGCGTCCTCGTGGGACAAGTTTGTGGCCAACGGGCGCTTCCACATCGCCCTGGCCCTCCTCCTCGGGTTCTTCAGCAACTGGTTCGCCGACCAGTGGGGCAATGGCGAGTTTGGTCCCGTCCCCTTCCTCTGGGTGGTCATCGACATCGGGATGCCAATCCTGGCGGTCGAGATGGCTCTCAAGCTCTGGCTCAAGCCCGAATCATCCTAGCGCCCTGGGTTAGTTTCGCGGCCCTCACAGCAGGACGCCGCCTCTGTAGGAGGCGGCGTCCGCGTCGTAGAACCGGTGGCCGTCGGCGCTAGTCGAGGTAGTCCTTCAGCTTGCGGCTTCGGCTCGGGTGCCGCAGCTTGCGCAGCGCCTTCGCCTCGATCTGGCGGATGCGCTCGCGCGTAACGCTGAACTCGCGCCCGACCTCCTCCAGTGTCCGGCTGCGGCCGTCCTCCAGCCCGAAACGGAGCTGGAGCACGCGCCGCTCCCGGCTGGTGAGCGTGGCCAGCACGTCCTCGACCTGCTCCCGCAGGAGCTGCTGGCTGGCGGCGTCGGCCGGCGCCAGCGCCCGCTCGTCCTGGATGAAGTCGCCGAGATGGCTGTCCTCTTCCTCGCCGATGGGCGTCTCCAGTGAGACCGGCTCCTGCGACACCTTCTGGATCTCGCGGATGCGCTCCGGCGAGAACTGGTGGGCGGTGTCCTGCTTGGAGCTCTCGACCATGCCCCGCGCGATCTCCTCGCTCGTGGGCTCGCGGCCGTACTCCTGCACCAGCCGCCGGCTTACGCGCACGAGCTTGTTGATCGTCTCGACCATGTGGACGGGGATGCGGATGGTGCGCGCCTGGTCGGCGATGGCGCGCGTAATCGCCTGGCGGATCCACCAGGTCGCGTACGTGGAGAACTTGTAGCCTTTGCGGTAGTCGAATTTCTCCACCGCCCGGATGAGGCCGATGTTCCCTTCCTGGATCAGGTCCAGCAGCGACATCCCCCGGCCGATGTACTTCTTCGCGACGGACACGACCAGCCGCAGGTTCGCCTCGGTCAGGCGACGCTCGGCCTTGTCGCCGTTGTGCTTGATCGTGTCGAAGTGGTACCGCAGCCGGTCCTCGAGCGACGTAATCTTCTCGATCAGGCCCTCACTGGGCGGCAGCAGCTGGTCCTCGCCCCCTGCTTCCTCTGCCATCTGCGCGAACAGGTCGGGCGTGAGGATATGGGTCACGATGGAGAGCGAGACGATCGCGTGGTGGATCGTCTCCTCGTCCTTGCGCAGGCGCTTCATGCAGTACGCGCGGAAGGGGAGCTCCATCTCGCGGTCGATGAGCCCGCGGAACTGGCCGTCCCCGATGACCTCGCCGTACTCGCTGCGCATCAGCTTGATGCCTTCGGGGTCCTGCCACTTGGGCGTCTTCGGAGGCCAGTCTTCCTCGGCCCCCTCGGGCGGGGTCTGGCCCGAGATGACCTTTTCGTAGCGATCCACGTAGTAGAGCGCCGCCTTGTAGATCGGCAGCAGCTCCGCGAACTGCTCAAGCAGGGTCACGGCCACGCGCGAGGCGGAGGGCGGATGCCCGAACGCGTCCACGTAGGCCTTCTCGATATCGCGCAGGTGGATGCCTTCCTCCATCTGGCGCGCCAGGTGCTTCTCGTCGTCGGCCGTGAGCAGGTAGACCTTGCCGATTTCGCGCAGGTACATCCGCACGGGATCGTCGATCCCCTCGGACTCCTCGGTCAGGAGGGCAACGGTCTCCTCTTCTTCCTCCTCGCTCTCGTCTGTTTCCTTCTCGTCCTTCTCTTCTTCGTCCTGGGTCGCGGTGTTGTTCCCGGAGAGCTCATTCTCTTCGTCGCGACGCTCGTCGAACTCACCGCTGGAGAGGCGGCTGAGCACGGAGCCGATCATCGCGTCGGCGCTGGTGGAGGAAGTCTGGTCGGTCAAAGTCTCATCGCTCATGCGGCTGACAGGTACCCCTTGTTGTGAGAGTTGGGATGGCGCGTGGGACGCACGACGCCAAGATCATTCTAGCACAAGTGAGCGGGTCTGGAGGGAGCGGGCCGTTCGCTGTCGACGACGTAGGGCAAGCAACCATTGCCGCTTGCGAGATACAATCCTGATGCATGGTCGAGATTCGCGAGACCGCTCTCTTCACTCGTTGGATGGAAAGGCTGGACTTCGAGGCCCAGGCGCGCATCTTGAACCGCATTGAGCGACTGCGAAAGGGGAATCCTGGCGACGTACGCTCTGTGGGGGAGGGAGTCTCCGAACTCCGCATCCACTCCGGCCCTGGCTATCGCGTGTACTATGTTCAGAGGCGCAGAGGGCTGATTGTTCTGCTGGTAGGTGGTGACAAGTCGAGCCAGCGCCGGGACATCAGGAGAGCGCTCGCAATCGCACGTGAACCCGAGGAGAACTGACGATGGTGGAGACGAGGCCTTGGGACGTTGTGAACTACCTCCAAACCAGTGAGGCTCAGGCCGCGTACCTGAAGGTGGCGCTGGAGGATGGCGACCCGCAGCGGGTCGTGGAGGCGCTTGCCGACGTCGCCAGAGCCAAGGGTCTGCAGGTAGAACTGGAGAAGGAACTGCAACTCCAGATAGTCGGTGAGGAAGCGGAGCTCCTTCCAGAGCCAGTCACGTCCCCGGCTGACTGATACTGCGGCGCGGCCTGAGTGGCGCCCCCTAGTCCCCCGTCGGGAGCCCTGCCTCCGCCCACGCGTCCGTGCCGCCCTCGACGTTGTACAGCTCCAGGTCATCCAGACCCGCTGCCGTCGCGTACTCCGCCGCGAGAGCGCTGCGGCCGCCCATCTTGCAGATGAACAGCACTTCCTTCTTGTCGCCCGCGAAATCGCGGATCTGCTTCAGCTCGTTCATCACCGTGTTCACGGGAATCAGGCGCACGCCCTTGGCGTGAACCTCGACGTACTCGTGCGGATCCCGCACGTCGACCATTACGGCATCGCCGTTGTCGAGCTTTTCCTTCGCCTCTTCGATCGAAAGCCTCGTGAAGGGCTCTCGCGGGTCTTTGGTAGCCACCGGAACTGCCTCACTCGTGTGCGTAGTGCCGTTCAGACTAGCACGGGAAAGGCGTTTCCCGCCCCGTCTGGCGAGGGACCGCCCGATGTGCCACGCTGCCCCCGTGACCGACCCCCTCCGCCCCGACCCCGCCGCCGCCGCGACCGCCTGGGCCGACCGCGTGCGCCGCAACCGCGAGCAGGTCGAGCGCCGCCGCACAGTCCTCCCCGAGCGCGGCGACTTCTATGCGCCGATAGCCAACTGGTTCCGCGCCGATCCCCGCCGCGAGGGTGACGCCACCCTCGACGCCCTCCGCGCCCTCGTGCGTCCCGACGACACCGTGCTCGACATCGGAGCGGGAGGCGGGCGTTACTCCCTCGCCCTCGCCCTCCACGCCAGCGAGGTCATCGCCGTCGAACCTTCCGAAGCCATGCGTGAGGTGCTAACCGAGGGCATGGCCGAACACGGTATCGACAACATCCGCGTTGTCGACACCCGCTGGCCCAGCGAGGACGCATTCCTCGCCGACGTCGCCCTCATCTCGCATGTTGGCTACGACATTGAGGACTTTGGCCCCTTCCTCGACGCGATGGAGGAGGCCGCCGGTCGACTCTGCGTCGCCGTCCTGCTGAGCCGCCCCCGGCCCTCCCGCTCCGACCCCTTCTGGGAGGCGGTCCACGGCGAGCCCCGCGACCCGCTCCCCGCCCTGCCCGAGTTCCTCGCCCTGCAGCTCGCCCGCGAACGGCTCTGCGAAGTGTCGTTCGTCGAGTACGGCGGCATCGCCTACGACAACCGGGACGACGTGCTCGCCTTCTTGCGCCAGCAGCTCTGGATCGCCGAGGGGAGTCCCCAGGACGAGAAACTCCTCGCCATGCTCCCCGACTACATCCACCAGGACGACGGCCGCGTCGAGTTCAACTGGGATCCGGGCGTGCTCGGAGTCGTGAGCTGGACACCGCCCGCCAACGACTAGCGCGAGCGCGCGTACTTCTTCGCCGGCGTCAGGATGATCGGCGTGAGTTCGTCCGCGCTGTAGGAGGTGCGCTGGCGCTCCTCCGGGGGCGTGCCGTACGTCGTCGTGCGCTGCCGCGGCAGCCGCCCGATGCTCGTGATTAGCTCGTCCATCGCCTCGGGGGGCATCTCCTGGCCGTGGCTCGCTCCCGCCGCCCGGCTAATGCTCTCGTTCATGAGCGTGCCGCCCATGTCGTTGGCGCCTGCCAGCAGGCAGGCAGCGGAGCCCGCCGACCCCATCTTCACCCACGACACCTGGATGTTCGTGATGAGCGGGTGCAGCGCCAGCCGCGAGACCGCGTGCATCAGGATCGCTTCGCGCCAGGTCGGACCCTTGCGCGCGCGCCCCTTCAGGTAGATGGGGGCTTCCATGTGGACGAAGGGCAGCGGCACAAACTCGCTGATGCCGCCAGTGCGCGCCTGCAGCTCGCGCAGGCGCAGCAGGTGCCGCGCCCACGAGACGGGCCCGTCGATGTGTCCGTACATGATCGTCGAAGTCGTCGTGAATCCGACTTCGTGCGCCGACCCCACGACCTCAAGCCACTGGTCCGTGCTCAGCTTGTCGGGGCAGAGGGTGTCGCGAACCTCGTCATCGAGGATCTCGGCGGCGGTGCCGGGCAGCGTGCCCAGCCCCGAGGCCTTCAGCCGCCCCAGGAACTCCTTCACCGGGATCCCGAGCGTCTCCGCTCCCTGGTGCACCTCCAGCGGCGAGAAGGCGTGGACGTGCATGTCGGGCAGGGCGTCCTTCACCGCCTCGCACAACTCCAGGTAGGTAGCGCCCGTGTACTCGGGGTGAATCCCGCCCTGCATGCAGACTTCGGTCGCGCCCCGCTCCCACGCCTCGCGTGCGCGGCGCACCACCTCGTCCAGTCCCAGGTCGTATGGCTTGCCCCGCAGGTTCTCGCTCAGCTTCCCCTTCGAGAACGCGCAGAACTGGCACTTGAAGTAGCAGATGTTCGTGTAGTTGATGTTGCGGTTCACGACGTACCGCACGATGTCCCCCGAGATCTCCGCGCGCAGCTCGTCGGCGGCCGCGCAGACGTAGTCGAATTCGGGGCCGCGCACCTCGAACAGGCGCGCGATCTCCGCCTCCGCCAGCTCCTCCCCCCGGCGCGCTTTCGATACCAGCGCGGGCACGGGTGAGTGAGGTGGCAGCGTCTGCGGCGCCTTCCGCGGGAAGGTGTAGCCCTTCGGCGGTTCGAGCACAGCGCCCGGCGCCCACTCGCCCTCGCGTGCGTAGCCGTCGGCGTCCATCGAGCGCAGGACTTCGGTCGCCATCTTCTTGCTCTGCCAGCGAGCGCTGTCCTTCGCGTAGCTCGGGTAGACCGCCAGCCGCTCGGCCAGATGGTGGCCCGCTGCCTCCGTCTGGCGGCGCAGCTCCTCGAGCTGCGGCCACGGCGCTTCCGGGTTCACGTGGTCGATCGTGACCGGCGAGACGCCGCCCCAGTCGCTCAATCCTGCCGCCACCAGCTTCCCGTACGACTCGGGCATCAGGTTGGGCGGCGCCTGCACCCCGATCTCCGGTCCGAACAGAATGCGCGCCATCGCCAGCGTCCAGAGCAGGTCGTCGAAGTCGGGCTCGGGCGCGTCCGCCATCTTCGTGTCGGGCTTGGCCCGGAAGTTCTGGATGATCAGTTCCTGGATGTGCCCGTGCTCCTCGTGCAGCTCGCGCAACGCCAGCAGCGACTCGATCCGCTCCCGGCGCGTCTCGCCGATGCCGATGAGGATGCCCGAGGTGAAGGGCACCTGGAGCTCGCCCGCCAGCCGCATCGTCTCCAGGCGGGCGGTGGGGTCCTTGTCGGGCGATCCGTAGTGAACCTGCCCCTTCTCCATCAGCCGCGGAGAGAGGCTCTCCAGCATGATTCCCTGCGAGACCGAGACGTCCCGCAGCAGGGCGATGTCCTCGCGCGTCATCACGCCGGGGTTGGCGTGGGGCAGCAACCCCGTCTCTTCCGCCACGATGCCCGCGACTTCCGCCAGATACGAGATGGTCGTCTCGTGTCCGAGCGCGGCCAGCTCCTCGCGCGCCACCTTGTAGCGCAGCTCGGGCTTATCCCCGAGCGTGAAGAGCGCCTCCGTGCAGCCCGCCGCCGCCCCCGCGCGGGCAAGCTCCAGCACTTCCTCGACGCTCATGTAGGCGCGCTCGCCGCGCTTGGGCGGCTGCGCGAACGTGCAGTAGTGGCAGACGTCGCGGCACAGCTTCGTCAGCGGGATGAAGATGTTGCGCGAGTAGGAGATGACGTGGTCGTGGGCCTGATCGCGGAGTGCGCCCGCTGCCGCCGTCAGGGCGGCGAGGTCGGTTTCGCCGGCAAGGGCGAGGCCCTCTTCGGGGGTGGGGCTCACACCCGCCAGGGCTCGCGCCAGTACTGCCTCGGTCGTCTCTCGCATCCGCACTCCGGGGCCCGCTCTTCGACCCGGGCCGGTACTCGATAGTACAATACGACTCGCTAGCTCGTCACAACCCACGGAGAGGAAGCAGCAAGCATGACCTCGCGAAGCGTCCGCTGCCCAGTCGCCTCTACCCTCGACCTCGTCGGCGATCGCTGGACGCTCCTCATCGTGCGTGACCTGCTCAAGGGCGATGCCCGCTTCGGCGAGCTGCGCCGCTCCGTCGAGGGCATCACGAGCAGCGTCCTCTCCTCGCGTCTCAAGCTGCTCGAAGCCGAGGGCCTCGTCGAAACCCGCCTCTACAGCGACCACCCGCCCCGCGCCGAGTATTTCCTCACCCCCAAGGGCCACTCCCTCGGCGTCGTCGTGGGCGCCCTCGCCACCTGGGGCGAACGCCACACCGACAACGACCTCAGCATCGTCGACCACCGCTGCGGCCACGGCGTCGACGTGGTCTACCACTGCCCCACCTGCGACCGCTCTGCCCCCCGCTCCCAGATCCGCATCGTCCCCGCCTGAGAGCCTGGGGATTGCCGGGTCGCAACTGCCTGCCGGCAGCCCAGCGTTCATTCCATCGGGCCGTGGACCTATCCGAGGTACGGCTGTCCCTTGATTCCAATCAGCATCAAAGGGGCCGGAACAAGCTGGTGTTCCGTGGTGTCGGGAACGAGGCCAAGTTCCTGTAGGGATGTGGCCCCAAGAATGAAGCAGTCCTCTTCCCCGAAAATCACCCGCGCGGTACTGGCCCTGTCCCCAATCTGGAAGCGTGCCTCTCCGACCGGGTAGGTCTTCCATTCCGTATCGGCGAGCTGCAGCCTGTCCTCACGGTCGGGCTCGATCCCCAGCGTCTCCCGCAGAATCGAGTCGGGCAGCTTGGAGTAAATGGCGCCCGTGTCCACAACCATGTCGCAATTGAAGTAGTCGCTGTCGTGGGGATGCGACACACGTACGCGAACCTGGAACATTCCCATCCCGATTCCCTCCCCCTGCGGTCAACCCTCGACTACAGGATAGCTTCCACCGCTTTGCCTGACACCCCCTAGTCGGTGATAGCCGGGGCTGGACTTGGCTGGAGGGATCTCCGGCCTCGACCGCCTGAAGGCTCCCGGAGTTTGCCCCCCCTCGACCCTCCCCCGTATCCTGCTCTATTCAGGAAGTCCCCACCTCGATCGGGAGTGAGCACGTGCACACCATCGGCCTGACTGGCGGCATCGCCAGCGGGAAATCGACCGTCGCGGAGTTTTTCCGCGAGCAGGGTGTTCCCGTCATCGATGCCGATATCCTCGGGCATCGCACCTACGACCCCGGGACCGGCACCTTTGCCGCCGTCGTCGCTGCCTTTGGCGACGACATCGTGGCCGCCGACGGCACCATCGACCGGCGCGCCCTGGGCGGCAAGGTCTTCGGCAAGCCGGAGGAGTTGACGCGCCTGACCGACATCGTCTGGCCCGGCATCCGCGCCCTCGCCTCCGAGGAGCTTTCCAACCTCGAGGTGGCGGGCACGGGCCTGGTCCTGCTCGAGGCCGCCGTTCTGCTGGAGGCCGGCTGGGAGGACATGGTCGACGAAATCTGGGTCACCACCGTCGAGGCGGACATTGCCGTGGCCCGGCTCGCGGAGCGCAACGGCCTCGACGAGGCCGCCGCGCGCGCCCGCATCGATTCGCAACTCTCCAACGAGGAGCGGGTCGCCGTGGCGCACGTAGTCATCGAGAACAACGGCACGCTCGCGGAGCTCGCGGACGGCATTCGCGCCGCCTGGGAAGCCCTTCGCGCACGCACCGGCACAGAGAGGCAGACGATTGGCTGAAGCACCCACCACCACCGAAGTCATGGCCCCCGGCGGGCTCGTCCTCGCCGCCGAGGAATTCACGGTTCGCGAAGAGCCCTACTACCTCCCCCTCGGGGATGAGATCGAGCTTTTCGAGGCCGCTTTCGAGCAGCGCATTCCCGTGCTGCTCAAGGGCCCCACGGGCTGCGGCAAGACCCGCTTCGTCGAGTACATGTCGTGGCGCCTCGGCAGGCCCGTGACGCACATCTCCCAGGGCGGAGAGGCGCCTCTCGATGACGAAGGGCCGCGGCCCTTCGT
>LXNI01002455.1_pt1 | contig 12778 bp, 8 predicted proteins | sample 809091 | NCBI WGS metagenome assembly LXNI01 (sample SAMN04870527, study PRJNA318959) | sponge metagenome | biome: 01000161; feature: marine sponge reef; material: water | host: Sarcotragus foetidus | place: Greece: Milos, Mediterranean Sea | collected 2013-05-29 | depth 5-7 m | reverse complement strand
GGGAGGGTGTCGGCAGTATAGCGCACATAATACGTGCGGCGCAGCGCCAGAAGGTTGCGACGGGTCTTCGGCGTCAGCTGTACGTGATCCAGAAACGGATACACGCGCTCAATCAGGTGGACGCCGTAACCCGCTGCCCGTCGATCAAAGTCCTGCAGTCCGGCACGGGTAGCCTTGTTGACAATGGAGACACCCGGAGCAAACTGGACCACGACGACTCCGGCCTTGTACGTCGGCTCCTCCTGCGCCAAGGCCGCCGGTACAAGTAAGGCCAGAACCAGTGGAAGGATCGCATGAGCGAAAAACCGTCTGTCCCTAGGTTTGCACGCAGAAAGAAGGACCATCATCCAGCGCGTGTAATGACGAAAAAAGCAAGCGGTCGACGCAGGCAGGACTACGACCATAACATGAAGATAACCAACACGCGCATAGCCAGCGCTGCTTCTCCCCCCTGTCTGGCGTAGCGTCAGAGTTAGTTGGAACCTATTTGACCTGGATTGTAGTCGCTTTGGAATTTCAACCTTTCATTTACCGCAATTTATGATAGAATCATGTTCCGATCAGATGAGTTTTTCAACTGGATCAGACGCTCCGCGAGGCTGGCGGGGTTGGTCAATCGCTACGACTGCCTCTACTGCGTCATTTTGGCAAGTTGATTCGAATTTAGGCTGCAATTTGGATATGGTCGTGTCGTTGCGAGGACAGGGCTTGGTCGATCTGGATGCGGAATGTACACCAGAAGTAATTCTGGACTAGGAGGAGACGCCCGTACGGGTATTGGGAATGATTGCGTTGTCAGAATACGGGGATGAGGTCGCGCTGTATGCGGTGCGGATGGAAGCACTGCAGGTATTTGAGGCTTGCTCTTCGCGCAGCGAAGCCGTGGTGGTGGTGTAGATTGACGTAGTCCAGTTGTGGGAGGTAACTTCCGTCAAAATGCCTGAATACGGCAGATACAGAATCGTTACGTGTCACTTGGTTGTTTCGTCTGGGAATTCAGACTAGTGAGTGCCTTTAACGCAGCTTTCAATCGTTCTGGCAATCGCGGCTCCAACTCGCGTGCGTTAATTTTCCGAATTGGTGCAGCCAGTCGCACACTATTCATCATGAAAGCAGATTTCACGGACTGCAAACCTTCCGCAGTAATTGATTCCTCGGTGATTTTGATGTCTAAGTCCGATCCAGCACCCAGTAGCCATTGCCGCATGACCCCTGGAAGAACGCCATCTGAGATGGGGGGAGTTACCCACATATCATCAATTTTAAGAAACAGGTTTCCTATCGTTGTGCAACAAATGTTGCCACTGGTATTCAAAAAGAGGGCATCATCATAGCCTTCGGCTTGCGCAGCTCTGAAGGCAGCTACATTATCAGTGTAGGCTAGCGTTTTGTGGCGGCTTGTGAGTGATGTGCTATTTCGGCGAATAAGACTTGTCTGAAGTGAGATGGGCTCAAATTGATCCCCCCTATTCAGCGGTGCTAAGTTCATTAAAACTGTGGGAAATGTCCTTTCAGCATTTACAAAGCGTCTTTCTGCAGGCCCTGATGTAACGGTAATGCGTAAGACACCGCTATGATCTTCGGTCAAAAAATTGGCAAGGAGAGCGTTGATCCTTCGGAGATCAATTGCGATGCCAAGTGCAATGGCATCATTGATGAGCCTGTTCAAATGAGCCATGCGTAAAATCATAGTGCCATGGACAATCAAGGAGGTGTCAAATACACCATCTGCAAGCAGTAACCCCTGATCTCGTAGATCAAAAGGACGACTCGCACTCTGTTCACTTGATTGCTCTATGAAGAACATTGAAACTCTCTGCGATTAACAGGAAATTTTGTAGAAGCTCATGCCCTGCTTCGCTCAATATTGATTCTGGATGAAATTGGACGCCAAATGTAGGATGCTCCTTGTGACGCAATGCCATGATCTCGCCACCTACAGATCTAGCCTGAACCACCAAATCGGTTTCAGAAATCTTTGTCACGATGAGGGAGTGATAAAGACCTACCTTCAGCGGATTGGGTAACCCTTCAAACAGATCACACCCGTCATGCATTATGGGACTTGCTCGACCGTATTCTGGAAACAGGGAATTCATTACGACACCGCCATAGGATTGTGCAATCGCCAGATGGCCAAGGCATACGCCTAGAATTGACAATCGACCTGAAAAATGTGAGACCACATTCATGCTGATGCCTGCTTCATTCGGCGTACACGGACCTGGCGAAATCACCAGTGCTTTGGGGCCCATCGCTTCAACATCATCCAGTGTAATCTTGTCAGAATCAACAACTTCGGTTGTCTCGCCAAGCTCCTGGAAATATCGGCTCAGGTTGAAGACAAAACTGTCTCGATTGTTCAACAACAGAATCATTAGACGATCGCTTCTTCCGTGCTGCAAAGTATCTTCTGTGCCTTCAGCAAGGTTTCAGAATACTCCTCATTTGGATTGGATAAAGAGGTTATACCGCTGCCTACATCCAGGCGGGCACGATCACCATCAAACTGAATGGTCCGGATCATGATGTTAAAGTCTGCGGCGCCATCAAACCCGAAATAGCCGAATGAGCCGCAAAAGGCGCGACGTGAATTTTGTTCTAAATGATCAATAATCTCCATAGAACGACATTTTGGCGCCCCCGTAACTGACCCCCCAGGGAATACTGCAGACAATAGGTTGAACGCATCATGCTCGTCCCCGAGTTGCCCGCGGACAGCAGATGTGAGCTGATGTAATCCGGCATAAGATTCCAGGATGCAAAGCTCCGACACTTCCACCGAATGAGGCTTGCAAACTTTTGACAGATCGTTGCGAAGCAAATCAACAATCATGATGTTCTCAGCACGATTTTTCTTTGATTTGAGAAGCTTGTCCTTCAACTGTTGATCTTCCTCAGGATCATCTGACCGCGCAATCGTCCCCTTGATCGGTCTTGCTTCGACCATCCCCCCATCATTCACAGTAATCAGCCGTTCTGGAGAGGTGCAAGCAATGCTGCGCTCCCCGAAAGAACCATAAGCAGAGAACGGAGCCGGATTGCCTCTTCGAATGGAAAGATATATCTGAAACGGATCTGTGGAATGGGGCAAATTTGCCACGAAAGTTTGTGCAAAATTCGCTTGGTAAATATCGCCCGCTCGAATAAAATCAAGAATGTCGTTTACAGCTTTCAGATAGGTCGCTTTTGAAATCTGATTGTGCCAGACAAGGGATACAGTAGGGGTAGCGGGGGATGGTAAATTTCTAATATCTCGTCTGACTGCATTGATGTTCGCTTGGGCTGTACGCCTGCATGGCTCGTATGCCCCGCCTTTGAAGCCCGATGAAATGATCCATGTAAGATCAGCATGATGATCAACAGCAATGATTGTGTCGTACAGCCTGAAGTGACAATTTGCACTGCTCTGATTGCAAGATTTGGACGCGCTTTCTAAGTTAAGTTCTGAAAACTCGTAATTGAAAAATCCGGCTAATCCTCCCTGAAACGGAGGTCCCTGATTAATATGCCCAGCTGAGTAACGCTCAAGCGCAAAACGCAGATCATCCATGTTTGCCGCTGCCCGGATTGATTCGACAGGATCAATACAGAGATAAGAATAGCGACCAAGTCGCTGGATATTAGATGAGCTATCCAGCCAAATCAAACCGCGGCCTTGTGCATACTTTTGCGCCAATGGCTGCAGATCTATTGCAGCTAATTTCAGTGCCCACACCCTGGCACATTGGGAAGCGATCATGCGAGTTGGATATCTCTTGTTTCTGCATTAGGGAATGGTTTTACTGCATATTTCGACCATCTGGATCAAAATGCGTATTCCGACCATGTAGGCTACTGATTCCGAGCCATGCGGGCCACTATTCCGAGCGAAGTGGGCCACCTATATGTTGCTAACCTGACCTTCATGATTTGGTGGATTTGATGATCAATTCTTGTTCTCCTTGCACCTTGTGCACACCAGATAAGATATAAATGGCTCGAATAAAGCCCAATCTACGGGGAATCCTAGGAATAATGCCCAAATCGTCACTGAATTACCCAAATGCAGCTCAACATTCGCCGGAACATGCCCCGAGGTTAAGAGGACCCCCAGACGCTAAAACCAGGCCAAATGGACTGAAACACGGCTAAAAACTTACTGAAGAGTCCTACAGAAATGCCCTAAACCGACCAATACCTAATTTCCGGGCAAGCACTAACTACCGGTTGTATTCCGAAGGTCACGCGACCCATCAGACTGAACAATGAATTCGAAAGTGTAATAGCGTGAAGGTTTGTTCGGATCTGGCGGATTCGGATTTCCCTGATAGTAACTCAGAAATCGAAGAGACGCATAGTTTCCCGTTGCCGTTTTCATCACGATGGTACGCCCCGGAATTGGGCTGATGAGCCCCGAATCTGAATCATAATTATACCACCCATTGCCAGAGCCTGTGCAAATGGATAGCGTGCTACCAGGCACCGGTCCGACTGGTGTTTGGACTTGGGGGCAAGTAGTGTTTTCGCCATCAGCAATGTACCCGCCGGCTGGTGCTTCAACAACCTCATCGAACAGCTGAACAAGTATTTGTGCGCTTGCTTCACCGGGTCCACTCTCGCCTCCATTGAATATGATGGTCGTGCCTCTGAAGCCTATATCCCAAACCGTTCCGGTCGAGTCTGCTTGGCGTTGAGCAAGATCAGTAATCGACGAGGAAAGGACGATTTGATTCGCGTCAAGATCATAAAGTGTGAACAGGTTGTTTGAGATCGCCTGCCCAGTTGTCAGGTCTCTGCCTGAGATTGGGTCAGCAGGAATATCCTCAGCCACCTGAGTCTCAAGAGGGATAAGCTCTGGTTCAGTACTGGCACTGTCACACGCCGCGACCAACATGATTAGCCCCATCGCCATGAACCAGACATTTCGGTATTTAACCGAAGTTTCTGTGATTCGTAACATCTGATTTATATCGCTAGAAATCAAATTGAAGTGATACATAGCCTCGTCGCCCTGGAAGTGAAGGTACTAACGTGGGATATGTGTGATTAAAAGCATTATCCAGACCAACCTGGACAACTGCTTCAACTGTTTGGACGACCGAAAACGTTTTGGTGACTGCCGCACCTAGTACGGCATAATCCGGTACAAATTCATCCGATCGATTGGCCAAATTATTTCCATCCAAATCCCTATATCCATAACGACTCCGCCAGCGCCCATGAATACTCGCCGTTATTCCAATGGTCGTGTTTATATAAGCAGCCCGAACCGAGGCTGAATGGGGTGAGCGCCCGAACATACCCGTGTAATCCCCAAGGCTAAGCCGATAATCCCGTCCATTCAAGAGGCGTCCAAACACGATGCCTTCTTTAAGAGCCGTAACAACCTCACGATCCCGAGCCTGAAGAAATTGATATCCTAATGTGATGTCAAGCGAGTTCTGCCTTGTCGGGTGTGATTTGATACTCGTTTCAAATTCTATTCCGCGTGTGTAGATTTGAGCCAGATTGAAATAACCGTATACGAAGGCACCATTTGTTTTCTGGGCCACCGGTTGCGTCTCAATAAGATCTCGAACATTGTTGTAAAATGCGTTCGCCTGAATGGTGAGCCATGTAAATGGATCTACAGATCCACCCAGATTGAATGCAACGGAGCTTTCTGCCCGCAGGGGATCTAACTGGGATAGATTGAAGAGTCTTTGCTCAATTTGCCCATCGGCCTCCAGTCGTGTGATTCCATCGTTCATTGGCAGCGAGCCAAAGACTGAATATCCTCCGGCTGGATTGCTGAAAGCAAGGTAAAGCTGGCGAAAGGCAGGTGCCTTGAATCCGCTGCCAATACTTGCCCGCAGGCGTACTCTGTTTGACGGACGAACCAGCACGGCAAATTTTGGGGTAAACCTAGCAGCATAATCGGAATGGTCATCAAAACGAAGACTGGTATTGAAATGGATTTTACGCGAAGCCAACCACTCATGTTGAGCGAAAAAATAGGCCTGTGTTGATTCTGGGTTTGGATCAACTCCGGTTGATCCGTATCTGATTCCACCAATTCTTTCACCAATCATTCCACCTCCGAGATTGGTTGAATGCTTCGCGCCCCAAAACATATCCAGTTGCAGTTCTGCCTTAGCATACGTCTGATCGAATTTGTCTTCATAGTTGACAAACCCGTCCGTTTGACGTCGATGATGCGTCTCGGTCTGATAACTAGTACCATAGAGCGTCGTGTTGAGCCGGATTTGATCACTAAGCTGGACTTCAACTTCTGGATGAAGACTCCACTCCAATCTCCTACCCTCATCATTGTAGCGATTCTGAATCAACTCACTACTCTGTGAGGCAAACACACTCTCTTGGTTTTCGATAGTCCCTCGAGCACCCAGCCTGACCACGACACGATCCGATAAGATCATGCGACCCCTTAAATCTGCTGTCCAATCGGCAAAAGAAGGGGTAGTCGGACCATAGATTCCCGGAGTTAAATCATAGCCATCCGAAGCGTATCGATTGATGATAAGTCGCGCTCCTACATGCTCACGGCCTCCTTCCATTTGAAGCGTCATATCCGAGGTCAAGTGGGAGCCAATACGAAAGCTCGCTGATCCTTCCATGCCCTCTGTGGGTGGGGCAGCAGTGATCAAATTGACGACCCCTGCCAGGGCCTCGCTCCCATAAAGTGATGAGGATGGACCACGCACGATTTCCAGATGACGCAAGCCTTTTACAGTAATTCGATTTACGTCAAGCGTACCGGCAGTACGACCAATCACCGGTTCACCGTCAAGCAAAATGAGTGTATAGTCCGATGCGAATCCCTGCACCTGTAATCCCGCACCGTGGTCATCAAACAGGAGGATCCCCATCTGATTGGCCAGTATATCTCCGAGGCGTAATGCACCTTCACGCTCCATGACCTCTGCTGTAATTACACTCGTGGGCACAGCTACATCTTCTAGAATTTTCTCGGATCGGGTAGCTGTGACAACCACAGGCGCCATTCGTACGGTGCGCATTGAGTCTGTACGACTAGAATCAGGTAGTGCACGCTGTGCTGTCGCCGTCATCACGCAAAAGAGGAAAGGAACAAAAACAATCCAAATTGGCCTTATTCGGAATTGATTATGGTGTCGAGTTGTTATCATTTTATCATCATTATTTATATTTAGTCTAAATATACTAAATAATGATCCTCTTTTGTATTGGGATGTATGGTCAGCCCATCTTTACTACTCGGCCCCACAAGTTATTGATTTCGGCGCCTATTTTCCCCGTTATTAACAAGCTATTATTTACTCATACCGACGGAATCCGTCCTAATCCTTGAATCTGTACGGTCCACACGAAACGCTTATTTTTCTGGTCAGCTTCACATTTAAGAACTAAATTGTTCGTGCAGAGTAGACGCCCGAACCATAATTTTGCTCATTAGTTATTTAGGCTGGAAAGGCATAAAGCGCAATTTTTTTTGCTAATTGTGCCTTTTTCACGTCAATAATCTATGAATATTGTTGGATTGCCGTTTTAATTGTTCACGAATTCGTACCTTTAGTGTACTGAGTCCTATCAATCCGAAACCCATCACGCTACACCTATGAATCCCAGACTCCACAACATCACTGCTGCGACTAAATATCGTGCCAACCACATTGATACTATTGAGCCGCCTGATCTGGAGGTCCACTTCGCTGAAAACACGTTTGGCATTGACGAGATGCGCAAGCGACTGCCGAAGGAGGTTTTCCAGGGGATGGTGAACTGTATCACCAAAAGCTCTCCCATTGCTACGCATCACGCCGAAATCGTGGCGCTAACCATGAAGGAATGGGCCTTGGAACGTGGAGCTACACACTTTGTCCATTGGTTTCAACCGCTAACAGGTAAAACCGCTGGCAAGCACGACAGCTTTATCAATCCGACAGTTGTTGGCAAAGCCATCGCAAGCTTGCGCGGAAGGGATCTCATTCAAGGAGAGCCAGACGCATCCAGCTTCCCGAACGGTGGACTCAGAGCAACGCATGAGGCTCGTGGATACACGATCTGGGATCCCTCCTCACCCGCTTTTTTAGTTGAGAATGAGAACGGGAGCTATCTCGCTGTTCCGACGTGTTTTGTCTCATGGACCGGTGAAGCACTCGACCACAAAACACCACTGCTACGCTCCATTGATGCACTGGACAGGCAGGCACGTCGTGTCCTCCGCCTGCTCGGCGAACGTGCCGAACGTGTACAGACAACCGTGGGAGCAGAGCAGGAGTATTTCCTGATTGATGAGGAATACTTCTACCGCCGGACGGACTTGGTCAATACAGGACGTACACTTCTCGGTGCCGTACCTCCGAAAGGACAACAGCTGGATGACCATTACTTCGGAGAGATCCCGAGTCGAATCCTTGCGTGTATGCTGGCAACAGAAAAAGAGCTCTACCGTCTGGGCATCCCTGTCAAGACCCGCCACAACGAGGTGGCACCGAGCCAGTACGAGGTTGCACCGGTCTTCGAGACTAGTGGTATCGCCTCTGACCACCAGCAGCTCATGATGATCACAATCAAGCGTATCGCACGCAAGCACGGTCTGGTGGCACTTTTACATGAAAAACCATTCGCTAACCTGAACGGCTCAGGCAAACATGTTAATTGGTCTATCGCTACTGATGACGGAAAAAACCTTCTTAGTCCCGGAGAGGCACCACATGATAATCTACCCTTCTTGGTTTTCTGCTCAGCAGTGATCCGTGCTGTATACAGACACCAAGACCTGCTTCGTATATCAGTGTGTTCCGCCAGTAATGATCACCGTTTGGGGGCCAACGAAGCTCCCCCTGCTATCATGAGCGTCTTTCTCGGAACGCAGCTCTACGAGCTGTACCAAAAACTTATCAATGGCGATGTGCTGAGTACTGCAAAAGACACCGACCTGTTTTTGGGAGTGAGTATGCTTCCGCTTGTGCCCAAACATGCAGGGGATCGTAACCGCACCTCGCCGTTCGCTTTTACTGGTAATAAGTTCGAATTTCGTTCTGTAGGTTCCGATCAGTCGCTAGCCTTCCCGAATGTTGTACTTAATACTTCGGTTGCTGAGTCTTTGCGAGAATTTGCGAATAATCTTCGTAACAACTTGCGGGGCAAAGACAGAAAAGATCCGTCTGTCCTCAAAGGTATCGTACTCAATATGGTGGCCGAGATTGCCCGAGAATGCAAGGATATCCTTTTTGAGGGTGATAACTATGCAGAAGAGTGGCACCAGGAGGCAGAGCGGCGTGGTCTGCTGAACTTGCGCACAACCGTTGATGCACTCGGACATCTGACTTCCGAGAAGAACACTAAGCTGTTCGAGTCCTTTGGCATCCTAACTTCCTCCGAACTGCACGCTCGTTACGAGGTTGCCCTGGAGCAGTATGATATGGCGCTTGATATTGAGGCCAGAACATTGGAGAATATCGTGCGAACACAAGTACTGCCAGCCGGATTCAGTTACCTGAATGAACTCACTCAGACGGCTGCACAGACTAAAGGCCTTGGGCTAAATGTCAAGGGATCCCTTACCCCCGTCATTGGAACGCTTAATGGTACGTTGTCCGAACTGGTGAGTGCGGTGGATGAATTAACTAAGCAGCTGAATGTGCACCAGGAAAATCTGCCTGCCGAAGCAGCGCACAAAACAGACATGGTCATACCGGCTATGCTCAAAGTGCGTGAGGCTGCGGATAAACTGGAAGGCCTGATACCAGAGAACACATGGCCGCTGCCGAACTACAGCGAAATCCTGTTTGTACACTGATATAAGTCCTAACGGGGCTCGCCAAAATGGCGGGCCCCGTTAGCTCCTATTTCTGCACCGACCTCTCTTCGTGCCAAGTGGTAAGTTCTGCAAGGTTCTTGCGCTGCAGATCTGGCACCGTCGCGTTCTCCGCAGGATAACCTACGGGGAATAGAATGAATGCCCGCTCGTGTTTGGGACGACCAAGAATTTCGCCCAGAAAACGCATGGGGCTCGGCGTATGGGTTAGTGTAACTAATCCCAGGTTGTGTATCGCCGCGATAAACAACCCACAGGCAATGCCACAGCTTTCCTGCACGTAGTAGTTCTTCTTTCCATCATCACCAATATTTTTGGCGAAGCAGACAACAATCCACGGAGCTGTTTCGAGGAAAGGCTTGTGCCAGTCCGTTCCAAGCGGATCAATCGCCTCGCGCCAAGCCTTTGGCATCCGTCGCTCGTAACTCTCACGTTCCTCTTTCTCGGCAGCCTCTCGAATTTTTGATTTTAGCTCACGATCATTCACAGCAACAAAATGCCACGGCTCCCGGTGTGCACCACTGGGTGCCGTACCGGCGGTCAAAATCGCCTGTTCAATCAACTCTCGAGGTACGGAGCGGTCACTGAAAGTGCGTACGGAACGGCGCTCCCGCATAAGATTGAAAAAATCCCGCGCACGGATCAACATTTCTTCCGGTGAGCGTCCAGTAAACCGCAATGGTCGCTGAGGATACAGCTGCATACTCCTATGGCGTGAGTCGTCCCAGTGTACGAGGAAACGGGATGGTTTCCCGGATGTGTTCCAGCCCACAGATCCACGAAACGGTGCGTTCAAGACCTAAACCAAATCCGCTGTGTGGCACACTACCATAGCGCCGAAGATCAAAGTACCATTCGAAGGCCTCCCGAGGCAAGTCGTGTCGCTCTACTTGTGCCTCAAGAAAAGCCAGATCGTCCGCACGCTGTCCTCCGCCAATGATCTCCCCAAAACCTTCGGGGGCAAGAATATCCATTCCGAGAGCGAGCCTATCATCCTCCGGGTCGCGTTTCATGTAGAAAGCCTTAACCGCCTCCGGATAACGGTGGACAATAATCGGGCGATCGAAATGCCAGGTTAGCAGCGTTTCATCACTGCCACCAAAATCTCCTCCCCACTCAAACGTTGCCGCAGACTGCCACCATTTTGGCAAGTTCCGCAATGCTTCTTGAATCTGGTCCAGCCGTGCATTAATTTCGATCTCGCGTGCATCGACCCGACGTTTCTTCCACTCTTTCAGCTGCCCATAATTGGAGTTGTTATGAGCCCGTTCCTTTTCCAGATCAGACTTCTCACTGTGTAGCGCATCTATTTTTTCTTCCACCAGTCCCTTAGTCTTATCGCTACGTAGAAGCTCCACTGCTTCTGAATAGCTGATACGAGGAAATGGTGCCTGAACATGCCTGAGTGCGTCCAAATCTCTTCCTAGCAACTTCAGCTCAGCCGCACAATCACGTACCGCATCAGATGCAACACGAATAAGAAAATCTTCAGCAAGGGTCATATTCATATCCAGATCATAGAAGGCCATTTCCGGCTCTATCATCCAGAATTCAGTCAAATGCCTTCGAGTCTTAGATTTTTCCGCCCTGAAAACAGGGCCAAAGGTGTAAATTTTACTAAAGGCCATCGCCATGACCTCTCCATGGAGCTGACCGCTCTGTGTCAGGTAGGCGGGGCTACCAAAATAGTCAATCTCGAAGAGCGTACTTGTGCCCTCCACTGCGTTCTTTGTGAGAATAGGAGCATCCATTTGCAGAAAGCCACGCTCCTGGAAAAAGTTGTGGATACTCATGATCACACAATTGCGAACACGCATAACGGCCCAGGGCCGACGACTGCGCAACCACAGATGGCGCCGATCCATCAAAAACTCTACTCCGTGCGCCTTTGGCGTAATAGGGTAGTCACTGACTAAATGAATAATCTCAAGGCTCGAAACCTGTACTTCGACGCCCCCAACCTGACGCTCATCTGCATATATCTCGCCTCTGACTGTGAGGGAGGTTTCCTGGGTTGCAGTTGATGCACTCGTCCAAGAATGTTCATCTACACTGCGTTGATTAACCACGCACTGGACCAGTCCCGTTCCGTCACGAATAACCAGAAAGATCAGCCCTTTGGAAACACGTTTTTGTTGCAGCCACCCTCTCAGGGTGACCACTGAGCCAACCTGCCCTGTCAGGGATTCTATCATTGTTGCTACTACAACCTAATAACTCTCGCTGATTCTTCTGATCCAGTCTGGAAGTTTGCGCTCACCTGCAACGGTTGAATGAACAAGTTCATAATCGCCAAAACCATCCAGGTCTGCAAAGACAAAATCGGCCTGGCCCTCACCAGAAATATTATTGTACTTCCAGATTTCGTAGGGTTTAAACCCCCTTTCGTACTGGTGCTGTTCAATTGCGCTCGGGCGTCCATACTTTATAAGAACACGCCCTCTGTCTGTCTCCCATCCCTCCACGCGCTGAACTGAATAACGCTCATTCGCATACATCAGCAAGCTGTAAAACTCATCCCGAAACTCATTGACCCCCGTGTTTGGCGTGGGATCACGTACCAACCAAAAGTCCATCAGTAGTCGGCGGCGCTCATTAAGATCTTCTACGCGCCTGATCCGTCTCAACTCCTGCTCGGTGGCAATAACCTGAATATGTTCAAGCCCCTGCTCCACCTCGTCCTCCGGCATGGTGGCGTAACCACTTGTCTCGAATGTTTCTCTGGCAGCAACAGGCTGCGCCAACGCCGAGTCTGCAACAGGATTGAAGACAAAGAACTTGCGGGTTTGTTCAACCTTGGATTCATTGGCATTGTCAAGAATTACCATACGCAGGAAATAGGTGCCAGAGACAAGCGCAGACAAATTAAATGTGCCGACAAGGACATCTGTTGGACGCACCGCCCGTTTAGATCGCTTCTGTAGGCCTGTGATGGCCGCCGGCCTGTTCGCTTCGGAAACGTATATCAGCATGGTATATTCGTCCGTATCCGAA
>LXNI01002454.1_pt1 | contig 12782 bp, 8 predicted proteins | sample 809091 | NCBI WGS metagenome assembly LXNI01 (sample SAMN04870527, study PRJNA318959) | sponge metagenome | biome: 01000161; feature: marine sponge reef; material: water | host: Sarcotragus foetidus | place: Greece: Milos, Mediterranean Sea | collected 2013-05-29 | depth 5-7 m | reverse complement strand
CACCATGATGATGCCTTCGTCGGTCACCAGGAACGTATTCGACGTCGGGCCGCGCCGATACACGTTGTCGGTAATTTGGGTGATCGTGTCCGCGCCGGCCCCGCCCATGCCCTGGGCGAGGGCGATCGGAGATGACAAGCCGGTCACGGAAGCAAGCAGTAGCAATGTTGTCGTTGTTCTCATCGATTTTCTCCAGTTTCTTGGCGAAGAATCCGCAGGTCCTCGTGTTTCAGCGGCGGCGGCAACTGCGGATCAGCGCACCGTGCACTCGAAAGGTCTGATCTGAACACCCGAATCCCAGGCCCATACTGCGTCCCAGACGGCGGGCTCCACCAGGTACCGTGGATCCGTGACAATGACTTCGTAGTCGAGTCGCGTGTCGTCTTCGTTCAAGGTGTATCGCTCGAGAATTTGCACGTCGCTGCTCATGGGTGTTCCCGAGTCATCCAGCAGTGGGTAGTCTATATGGCTGGTCTCGATGACCAGGGTCTTGGCTTCCCAGCGGCCGACGGAATAGCCCAGCGGCGTCGGTGCCGTGTTGCCGGGGACCTCGCCATCGAGGTGGATGGTGCGGACCGCATCCCACTCCTCGATCCGCAGGATGATCCGGTCGCCCTCGTCCACGAACTCGATGGGGTAGGGGTTCAGGTTGGCGTTCGGCATGCCGGGCGCCTGGCAGCGCAGGCTCGGGTCGTCAGCCAGCGGATCCCAGGAACCCCTGGCCTCCTCGGCAGCCGGGGTCAGCGAGAGGGGATTTCGCAGTCGGTGGAGCCGGCCGCCGTTCACCCATACCCGGAAGATGCCCTGCGCTCTGGCTTCGGCCTCGGGATCCGGCGCTGTGCCACCGGAAAGCGTACCCAGCCCGGCACGCATGATTTCCTCGCCGTCCGGCGTCGTCAAACGCCTGAGATAGATCTCGTTACGGCCTCTCCGGGAAGCCATTCCGATCGCGCGGACCCGGGTTCCCGGGGCGATCGTCGATTCATCGAAGTTGCGGCGCACGAGTTCGTTGTACGTACCCCCTTCAATTTCCCACTCCTCTTCCTCGCCGGTTTCGGTCTCCACGAGCAAGGTGATGCCGATGTGCGGGTTTCTCAAGAACACTGACGTCACAGTGCCTTCGACTTCCGCCGTTTGCCCCGGGTCGAATATCGCCGTGAAGGAATGGTGTGCGCTCGCGATACAAGGCAGCGCGAGCAGCCCGATCAGCGTCGTCAGTTCTCGTGCGAACTTCATTTTTTTGAAAAACAAGACACTTGCTCCCTGGCGCCAATATGAATCTTGTGCGGATTCATTCGACTCCGCCGCACGCGGTCCCGGCGGCCATTGACTATTGGCTGTCCGCGGGAAGCTCGCAGTTGAACGGCTTGACCTCGTGGCCGGGTATCCAGGTCCAGTGGACTTCCATCGGTACCGGCTCGGTGAAGTTCACCGGATCGGTGACTTCCGCGGTCCAGGTCAGATCCGTTCCGTCCTCGCTCAGGGTGAATCGTTCATTGATGACGGCGCCCTCGCTTTGCGGCGTACCGACGTCGTCCACGTAGCGCCAATCGATTTCTCGTGTTTCCACCACCAGCGAATTGCCGTCCCAGCGGCCGACGGAGCGCCCCATCCGCGGCTGCGACGGCTCGCCTTCGGCATTCAGGTAAAAGATGCGCTCCCCGTCCCATTCCTCCAGCCGCATGACGATCGTGTCGCCCCTGTCTTCGAATTCAACGGGGTACGGATTGGCCATGACGGTGGGCATTCCGGGCGGAATGCACTGCAGCGCCGGGTCCTGCTCGGGGTCCCATCGGGCCTGACCCGCCCGCCCTGTCTCGGTCAGCGGGTCGCCGGAGCCGCCGAACTGGGCCAGGGGGTTCGCATAGGTCACCGGCACCCAGGTCCGGAAAATATCCGTACGCAATGAGGGATCGGTGTTGTCGGCCTCTTGCTGCGCGCTGTCGGTGATTCCATAGCGGCTGCGGGGAGGCGCCTGCAGCACCACTTCCTGGCCATCGGGCAAGGTGATCCTGGTGGCGAACATGGCCGTCAGCCCGTCGCGCCCCATGCGTCCGTAAGCGCCGACGCGGTCGCCCACGGTCACCAGGTCCCGGGTGACGCCGAGGCGCTCGACCGTGTTGACAGAGCCGAACTCGATCTCCCACTCCTCCTCCTGCCCGTCCTCGCCGGTCCGGCCCAGGAGCAGCCGCACGTGGGGATTGCGCCAGAAGATGTCGGTGATCTCGCCCTCGATCAAGCCTTCCAGGTCAGGATCGTATCGCCCCGTCGCGGCATGATGCGCGGTCGCGCAAAACGCCGCCAATGAGGCCGCCAGAAGAATGCCGATGCGAAATGCCTGCATTTCCTATCCCTACTGCAGCACGAACTTCTGTACGCGTTTCCCGGTCAACACCTCGCCGGTGTAGATGTTGCCCTGGGAGTCGCTGGCGATGGCGTCGATCCAGTAGAACTGCCCGGCATTGCGGCCGGGGCTGCCGAACTGACCGACGTATTCGCCGCTGAACCGGTCGTGAATCCAGACGCGGTGATTCGTGCCGTCGGCGACGAATACGTACTGCTGGTTCTCGTCATGGGAGAAGGCCAGGTTGAACGTGGATCCGCACATGGGCCACTCATTGCTGCCCGGCCTGCCGCAGATCGGTCCCCGGGCCGGCGTGTTCGGCGCCACCATGAACTCGAAGACATGCTCCCCGGCCTTCGTGAACACCTGGATCCGGTTCATGCCACGCTCACACACGTAGACAAGGCCGTCATCGGAGATCATGACGCAATGGACTGCCGGTGCGAATCCGTCCATGTCCGGCGGCGGGCCGCCGTCCCATTCGTATGGCGGGGTCGGACCGTTGTCGATCTCGCTCAACGGCTTGCCGCGCCCGCCCCAGCCCCGCTTGTACTCGCCGTTGTCCATGTCATAGACGATCACGCGCTTGCCGTTTTCCAGGACATAAATTTCCCGCTCATCCTCGTCCAGAGCGAAGTTGAAGATGCCGTTGCGGAGCACTTCCGTCTCCTGATTGTCCTGAAAGTTGCGCGGCAGCGGTGCCTCTCCCGGTGCAGGCTTGGGCCCACGGTGAGGAAAGTCCCAAAGAAATTCGCCCTCGCGCGTAAATTTCAGGAGTCCTTCCCCCTGCCCGAGACCCGAGACCCAGACGTTGAACTCGCTGTCGACGATCACCGTCTGCGGACTCGCCGGCCAGAGCGGGTGGTGGCCCGGGCCGCCCCAGGCGTTGATCAGATTTCCCTCCGGGTCAAACTCGATAATCTCCGGCGTGGGCACGCAGCAGTCACCGCGGGGCGGATCAAACGCGGCCATGGACTCGTCCGGGCGCATGTCCCTGCCGCGGCTGATGATCCAGATGTGATCGCGGTCATCGGTCGTCATGGTGGGCACGCCCTGGATGAGCCAGGCATTCGGCAGCGGTACCTTGGGCCAGAAGGGATCCACTGTGTACTGCGGAACCGGAACGTTCTGAGCAAGGCCGTCTGTAGCCGGAGCCATCGAGGAGAAAACAACGGTGCTGATCAGGGCAAAATACAAGAGTCTCATCTTGTGGCATCCAAATGGTCTGAGTTGCATTTGCATTCAGGCTCTCCTATTCCACCGAGAGGTGCAAGGAGCCGATTTCGGGATCGCACAGCTCGTTGACGAATTCACGGTCCGGTTCCTTGAGCAAAAAGGTACATTCTTGCAACACAAACTATAGCCCTGGAAGAGATGACGGCGGCCTGAATTTCTGGTGACCCGTCATGAAAATCGTGCGCATGCCGCATCCCGCGTGAGTCTGCACGCTTTGAAGCCCTAATCCCGCGGAGCGACGTTGAGGATGGTCCGACGGGCCGATTCCTCATCGCACTGAAATTCCCGGATCGGCGACTCGTCAGGCACGCGCGACATCATCACACGGTCGGAATACGGTGCGGTGGGATATTCACCCATCGATCCTCGGTCTCCTCGGCATCGAAGTAGTTGATGCCCGAGACCAAGTCGATCCTGCGGTCACCGATACGACGATATATTTTTCCTCAAGGCTCCGGGGTGATCCTACCGGCGCTGTCGTGAAGCGTACGGACCAGGGATTTCAATCGCTCGTAGGTCACCTCGTTACGGGCGACACCTTCAACGAGCAGGTTGTTCCGCTCGAGCGGATCTGTCTGCAAGTCGTACAGCTCCTCTCGCGCCGTCGAGCCGATCAACTTATATCGCGCATTGCGAACCGCGTAGTCGCCCGCCTCGATACCGTGGATCTGATAGAACTTGTCCGCATAGTTGAAAGTACGCAAAGACTCGCGATGCGGCTCCCCGAAATACGGCACGAGGCTGACTGCATCGACCGCCTCGCCGTCGGTCGCCATCTGAGCGTCTTTACCTGCAATCTCCAGCACCGTCGCGAAAATGTCGGCCGTGTTGACCAAGCCGTTGACGCGCTCATCCTGCGCAATGCCCGGCCCCGCAACGATCAAGGGAACATGGATCCCCTGCTGGTAGAGCATGAACTTCGCGCGGTCGTACTCGGATTGGGAATCATAGGCGAATTCGTTCGTACCGTTGTCGCCAATGAAGATCACGATGGTCCGGTCGCGCACCGCAGGGTCCAGGCTGTCCAGCAGGCGTCCGATCTGGGCATCCATCTCCTCAACCATCAGTCTCATATAGACGGGCGTATTGTCCAGGTGAGCCGGGTCCGCCGGGTTTCGAAGCGCGGCCGTACGACCGGGCGGCGCGTGCTGGGGACCGTGCGGCAAATTCAAGGCGAGCCACAGAAACCACGGCTGCTCGCCCTGCGCGGCGATCCAGGCGAGCGCATCGTCCACCTTGCGAGCAGGCGTGTAGCCCGTTCGTGCCTCGAGCTCGCCGTTGACGTTCTCGTACCAGGCGAAGTAGCTTCCGGGCCCGTTCTCCATCAGTACGGAGTAGTGATCGAAACCGACCCTTGCAGGGTGCAACAATTCCCCGTTATCAGCGTCCGCAAGATGCCATTTCCCAATCGCAGCGGTGGTGTAGCCCCTTCCACCCTCTCGCAGCAGTGCGGGGAGCGTGACTGCGTCAGCCCGAAGTCCCATCGGAATGGAGTCGTAAGCATCCGGGTCTTCCTGTCGCGCCGCAACGATGGACCATGGCACAGTGATCGCCCGCCGAACGCCGAGTTGCTGCTCGACCGGTGAACCGGACGGGATCGGCGGCGTTTGAATCCGCCCGCCGGGCAAAGGCGCCCCGACGCCGTTACGGAAGCCAAACTGGCCCGTGAGCATGGTCGCACGCGTCGGCGAACACGTAGGCTGCGACCAGACCTGCTCGAACAGCAGCCCCGAGTCGGCCAGCGAGGCCAGCACGGGAGTTTCCGGAGGATTCTCGCCGACACCGTACATCGGGATTCGGTCAACGCCGAGATCGTCGCCGATGATCAGCAGAATGTTCGGTTTTGGGGCACTTTCCGTCTGCGCAACGGAATCCACGTCCGTGGCAATCTCGATGTCGCATGCGGCCATGCTGACCGCGACCACGAAAACGCAAAGAGCGTGGGGCAAGCCTCTCCTCACCGATCGTCTTCCGCGATGAAACTGAGATCCGTATTGCCTACCACCATCCTCGGTTTCATAGCCGTCGTTGTTCTGGTTCTCCGTGCAGTACCAGTAGCGAATCCGGAGACGCGGATCGTCGACCACGGGATTGAAGTCGGCCAGGGTCGCTACGGCAGCCGGCGTGAGAGACAAGGGATGCCGTAGCCCGTGGAGCCGACCACCATTCACCCACACCCGGAAAATGCCTCTACGTCAGGATCCGGTTCGAATCACGTCATCGCCAACCCGCGCGTATTCGCGGCACGGCGTAGCGAAGCTCTTCAAAGATCGCGCGCGTCTGCGCATCGAGCACCTCCACCCCGTTTGCGAGGAGATTGCTCGATTCACGCGGATCGCTCTGGAGATCGTAGAGTTCGTAGGATTTGACGCGTTCGTCACGGCCGCAGGGCACCGGGTTCTCGGCGGTGGGCTGCGGGTCCTTGAGGCAGATGAAACTGCGATTCTCGTCCAGGACCGTCGCAAGCGTGAGCTTGTACCGGTCGTTGCGAATCGCGCTCGTCTCCCTGCCGCCGTAGCGCGGCTGCTCGTCAAATGCCGGGTTGCCGCTCACGGCGCCACCCTCCGCAAGGATGTAACGGCGGCCCGGTATCGGCTCGCCGCTCAACGTGGGCACAACACTGCGTCCGTCGATCACGATCTCCGGCGGTATCGACGCGGGAACGCCGCCGGGAGTCATCTCCGCCCCGGCGAGATCCAGCACCGTCGAAAAGATGTCGCTCGTGTGCACCAGCGCGTCCGACCGGTCGCCCCGGTTCGCGATACCCGGCCCGGCGATCAGCATCGGAATATGGATGCCACCCTGGTAGACACTGCCCTTGCCACGACGGCCGGGTACCACGGCCGGGTCGGACAGCGACGCAACCGTGCCGTTGTCTCCCAGGAAGATCGTGGCCGTCTCGTCGAGATCGATCGCCTCGAGCAAACGCCCGATCTCGGTATCCATGGCCGAAACCATGGCGCTGAACACGAGCCGCGCACCGTCCCGATCCCCTCGGGCCGAAACCCAGAGCCCTGCTTCGTAGCTGCCGAAGTGGGCTTCGATCTCCTCGGTCAGTGCCGAATCGACCAGGTGTTCCGGAGGTAGCTGGAGCGGCTCGTGAGGCGTCTGGAAAGCGAGCCAGAGAAACCACGGTGAATCGTCCTGCTCCGATATCCAACCGAGCGCCTGATCGACCTCCCATGTGGTCATGTAGTTGTCGTGAAGGTGCGCGGGCACGGGCGCCTGCCGAGGACTCTCCGGAAAGGTGAGCCGCTCGCAAGCCGGTGCGCAGCGAAACGTCTCCATAACGGTGCCCCAGTAGGCCGCGACCGGGTCCTGTGGCGTCGAACTGTCAGGGCCGAAACTCCGTTCACGGCCGGCGAAGAAATCGAATCCGGCGCGGATAGGGCTATCTCCGGTGCGCGCGAGGTGCCATTTGCCGACCATGCCCGTGGCGTAGCCGAGATGACCCAGCTCCCTGGGCAGGAAATGCGGATAATCCAGGCGATTATCGAACCCGACAACCGGCGGCACGATCACGCCGGCGATACCGTTTCGCGAGCCGAATTGTCCCGTGATCAGGGTGGCCCGCGTCGGCGAGCAACTCGGCGACGACCAGACGCTGTCGTAGGTGACACCCTCTCGGGCGAGCGCCTCGATCACCGGCGTCGGCGGCACGTGGTCCCCGGAAACGTAGAGCGAGGATTTGTCGAAGCCGTAGTCGTCGGCAATGACCAGCAGTATGTTCGGCGCGGCGCCCGCCCCTGCGCCCCAGCTCAATAGCCACACTGCGAACACGTACCGGATGCACATCATTTTCGGGTTCACACGTCTCTCCCGCATGCAGTCAAAGGGTACTCGCCCGGAAGATCCTCGCGCAATTCGCCTGATCTAAGGGTCGAGATCGAGATGCCGTCCCGCCGCCACCGGATCGCAATTGAAGTCCTCCCACTCGTAGTTCGTCGTCAGAATGAGCTCAGAGGTCCGCAGTACGGGCTCGGCCAGGTACTCGGGGTCTTCCTGCACGGACTCGATTCGCAGCCGGCGGCCGCCGTCGACCAACGTGTAGCGCTCCACGGCGTGCTTCTGGTCGCCGGAGGGAATGCCCCGCCCATTGCCCCAGCGGTTGTAGGCGAAATACGCAGTGTCGACGACCAGCGTATCGCCTTCGAACCACGCGATGGAGTGCCCGAGGTGCGTTCGCTCGGTGTCCTGCGGATGCTCGGTCATTCCCAGATGGACTCGCCGTTCCACGTCCATGGACTCGTAGCGGAACAGGATCGTGTCCTGGCTCTCGCGCACGATCTCCTGAGCGCCTCGCCCCCCGAGTGCCGGCGGTGTTCCCGAGAGGCATTCGAAGACCGGATTGTCGTCCTCGTTGTAGTTGTCGACGGCCACCTGACCCTTGGGCGTCACCGGCAGCCGGGAAGCGTTAAAAAAGGCCCCGGTCAGCGCGTTTCGATCGCCGCCCATGCCACCGGCGCCCATTCCGCCACCGGGCGGCCCGGCCGGCGCCGACTGCCAGATGCCGGAGAAATCCTCCGAATGAGCCTCGCTCACGGTGACGGCAGGTCGCGGTGCGGCTCGCGGTCGTGGTATTGATTCGGGGGCCACGTTGGCCGAAGCAATCTCCCTCCCGTCGGGCAGGATGAAGTAGTTGGCGAAGAAGAACGGCTTGCCGTAGTCCTTATCGCGGTTGCCGAAGACCGTGACCTCGTCACCTGCGTTTAACGTGTCACGATTCCAACCCAGGCGCGTTAGAACCGATATCGAATTCAGCTCGAGCAGCCATTCCTCGACCACGCCGGCTTCATTCGCGATATCCATCGTCACGAATGTGTGGGGGTTGTTCCAGGAGTATTCCGTGACGGTGCCGCGCAACTCCGTGAGCACATCGAGCTCGAAGTTGGCGCGCGAGTGATGGGCCCCGGCACCCCAGGCCACCAGCAACAGCGGCATGAGTGCCGGAAATATCTTTTGAATTCTCACAATTGTCTCCCAAACGCGCAAGCCACTGGTCGAGCTACTGCCGGTCGGGGGGCAGCTCGCAGTTGAACGGATTGATCTCGGTGCCGGGTATCCACGTCCGCGCGATCTCCATTGTTACGGGCTCCGCAGAATTCTATTCCGCCTCCAGATGCAACGAGCTGATCTCCGGATCGCACGGCTCGTTCACGAACTCCCGATCCGGCTCCTTGTTCAACACACCGCTGCGTGTGAGGGGTTCGGTCAGGTAAACCGGGTCCGTAGTGATGTAGGTATAGTTGATAGCAAAACCGTCGGGCGAGAGTTCCATCCGGCCGCTGACGTGCTTCTGATCGCTCGAATCGACGCCTCTGCCGAGCCCCCACTTGGTCGCGGCGAAATTCGTCACCTCAAAGACGATCGCCTCGCCTTCAACCCGGCCGATGGCCAAGCCCGCAGGGCTCCGCGGCTGATCCGCCGGCGCCGCCGAGGCGTCGAGCCAGAGAGTGTACGCCTCTCCAAAGCTCCGTAGCTCACTCGTGATCGTCAAGCGATCCTCATGGCGGTCGATTCGGGTACCGTACGGTCCGCCGCCGAACGGAAGCCCTCCTCCGCTCTCACACGCGTACCAGGGATTCTCCGCCTCGTCATACGCGGCCATCACGGCCTCGCCCGCCGCTGTAAGCGGCAGTCCCTCGTTCGGATCGAAGAACGCGCCGGCCCGCAGATTGACGCCACGCATGTCGGCGCGCCAGTTCCCGGAAAAATCCGCAGATGGCTCGACCGGCCCCGCAACGCGTCCGCGTCCCATGCCGGGAGGAACACCGGCGTCGGCACGCAACTCGGCGGGAATGGCGTTGGGGTTGAATCCGGCCAACGGCGTGCCGTCGGCCTTGACAAGATATTCGATCAGGGCGAACTTGCGGTCCGTATTCTGATCCGGGTAGGCCACGATCAACAGCTCCTCACCCACCTGGAGGGTGTCGCGATCCCACCCCATTCGAGTCACGCCCGGGATGGAATGACCCTCGATGAGCCAGGTCTCGCCATTCTCCATCTCCATTTCCCAGTAGATATGGGGGTTGGCCCACCTGAACTCCGTGACGGTACCGCGCATTTCCACGAGGTTGTCGAGCTGAAAATTCGCCCGGGAGTGATGGGCGAGACCTGCTGGCGCAGCCAGCCCGAAGACGGGGAGCAGCGCTATGATTTGGTGGCGCATGATGAAGCGGACCTCCTGATTCATATTCCCCAACGGGGCACTTCACTACTCCCGGCCGGAAATCCTGCCATGACCGAGCCTGAAGAAAACTCAAGAGACACTGTGGTTACAGCCCCGTCAGTTCTGGAGCGAATACCTGAACTGCAGACCGTACTCCCGTTGTCTGCGGTTGAATCGGGCGCCCTCCGACTCCGGCGGGTCCGTCTGGAACAAATTTAGCACGGAAAACGCGAGACTCGCCCCGCCGCCGATGCGCCAAGTGTAGTTGCCGCTCACCGTCCATTGGCCCTCCTCGTGGACAAACACCGCGGCTTCCGCCTCCGAAAGATCACGGATGTCGGGATTGAGGCTGTCGCGGTAGTTCGCCGTCAAACGCAGCCTGTGGGCGTCGTTAACGTTCCACACAACCGGGAAATTGCCCTGCCAGCGCGGCATTGCGGTGACGCCGTTGAAGTTTCCGCCCATGCCGGTGGTCGCGTTGATGTCCCGGCCGATGCCGTTGCACAGACCGTCGGCGCACAGATTGTCGACACCCGCGCTGTTCAGGGCATTCGGAAACTCGTACTTCGTCGTAATGGTCACGTTGGGCGTGAAGCGGATGCTCCCTGCGCCCGCATTGAAGAGGATAGAGGCCCTGAGGTCGAGAAACTCGGCATCCAGCCCGCCCAGATTCATAATGCCGCCGACCAGGCTCCCGAAATTCGACGGTGTGATTGGGAATGCCGGATCGGTCGCGATCGCGCAGCCGCCTTGATCAAGGGGCACGAACGTGATTTCGCCGCCCGCCAGAATGGGAATGCCGTTTGCATCGGTGTTCAGGCAGTCTGCCCCATTCACCACCGTTGGCGCGGTTGGCGAAACGATTCTGTCCTCAAAAGCGATGTCGACCCAGGTTGCGCCCACCGAAATCCGGTTGTTCACATTGTAGTCGAAGCCCGCCGACAGATTATCCGAGGTCTGCGGCTGGGTATCCGGGTTGGGCTGGATTTCGTACGGGAAAGTGAGCGCGCCGTTGTTGCCGTATTGCTCGCCGTCGACGACAACGTATTGCCTGGCCATGCCCGAAAAGTACTGGCTTGCCTGCGTGTGGATGACCGAGGGCCCACGGAACGCCGTGCCATAGGAGGCGCGCAGCGTCAGATCCTCCGTCGGGGTCCAGTTGACGGCGATCTTCGGCGTCGTCTCGGAGAACGTCCCGTCGTAGTTCTCGTTGCGTGCCGCGATCTGCAGGTTCACATCGTCGGACAACGGCATCGCCAACTCGAAGAACAGCGACTGTACTTCCTGCTCACCGAAATAGTCATTGACAAAGCCAGTCGACGCAAACTCCGCATTGTTGCTACGCTCGTCCGCGTCCCGACTCAGCGTCTCGTTACGAATGGCGGCCCCCAGAGCAACGCCGATCGGTCCCCCGGCCAGTTCGCCGAACTCCCCCGTCACCAGGAAGTCCGCGCTCCGGAACTCCGTCTCGTACACATCCAGCTTCATCGGCGTGAGCCACTCGAGCATCGCTGGATCGTTGGCGAGTCCCAGAGAGGCCGCGTCCGGCAACGCCGAGCTCATGAAGGGGTTGTAGTAGAAGCAGTTACCCGAACCCGGTGCCGTCCCGCCAGGATTCCGCACGTCCGTCACGCCGCAATTGGCGCCACCGAAGCCGTTGATGGCGAGCTCGTAGTTGGCGACGACCATGTCCCGCAGCCCGAAGTCGACGCCGTAAGTGGCGCTGGTGACGTCCATGTGCCACTTCCAGTTATCGTTGATCGCCCCGTCGAGCCCTATCGCGACGCGCGCGACATCGGTGTCGGTGGACGACGGCATGGTCGTGGCGAACGGCATCGTCTCGCCTTCCTGATAGACGTCCACCGGGCCCGGCCGGGCCATGCCCCTGACGATCACGGTCCCGATCCCGAAGGTGTCATCGAGTTCGCGGGCGCGCACGAACCCCGGATTCGCATCCGGAATGGCGTACGTCGGTCCCAGGGCCGACGGCGGAACCGGCGACCAGGCAGAGGCATTGCTGTCGCCCCAGTAATCCGTCTCGGCATAATGCTGTGTCGCGTAGTTGATCTCGACGTTGGCACTGACGCTGTCATTGAAGCGATGGTCGAGGGAGACGAACAGCAAGTTCTGCTCCAGGTCGTTCTGGAGCCCGAGCCCCGGATTGAAGCCATTCGGATCGGAGCAGCCCGTCGCCATGTCGATCCTCGTTTCTCGAATGAAGTCGCCGGCATCGTAGGTGGGGTACTTCGCGAACAGCGGATCTCCGAAGGCCGGGTTGCCGCAATCCGGGTCGACCCAGGTGGGCACCACGCCCCTGAAACGCCGGCCGTCGAAGCTCAGGCCCGTCACGGGAGTCAGGCCGGTACCTGTCTCGGGCGTTACGTCCGGGTCTGGATCGTTATCTCCCTCGATTTCATCCAGGGAAATTCGCTCGGTCTTGCTGAACTCACCGGCTATCAGGACGCTGGTCCTGTCGTTGCCTCCCCCCCACTTGAGGCCAACCGTATGGTTGCCGGCATCGGTGACTTCCTCGTTGATACGGGTCTCGGCACTGACCTCGACACCGCGAAAGTTATTGTCCGTGATGAAGTTCACCACGCCCGCCACCGGGTCGGAGCCGAAGATGGCCGAGCCGCCGTCCAGCAGCGTCTCGATGCGCCCGATCGCGATCCGGGGCACGACGGAGTTGATGCTCACGGCGGGCCACCCGCCTGGGGCAGTGGGGTTGCTGACGGTGCGCCGGCCGTTCAGCACGTTCAGTGTGTTCTCGTCACCGAGACCCCGCAGGTTGATGGTGGCATTGCGACTGCTGCCGCGAACGCGCGGCTGATTGTTCTGTGCTGTCTGATCGCCGGTATCGCTGCTGAAGTTCTGCGGCACGTTGGTGAAGAAGTAGGTCAGCATGTCCTGCGGTGCTTCGGCCATGATGTCCTCGCCGCTGATGACCGTCACCGGCGAGGGCGAATCCACTCCCGTATAGAGATAGGAGCCGGTCACGACGACCTCCTCGAGATCTGCCGCCTCCTGCGCGAG
>LXNI01002453.1_pt1 | contig 12788 bp, 12 predicted proteins | sample 809091 | NCBI WGS metagenome assembly LXNI01 (sample SAMN04870527, study PRJNA318959) | sponge metagenome | biome: 01000161; feature: marine sponge reef; material: water | host: Sarcotragus foetidus | place: Greece: Milos, Mediterranean Sea | collected 2013-05-29 | depth 5-7 m | reverse complement strand
AGCCGCCGCAGGCTGCGGGGCTGAAATCCAGTCGGCGGGAATCAAACGGCGAGAATCCGCCCGCGTAATCCCCTAAGTTCAATGATCACAACAGATCCGCACGGGATGGCAAATGCTGGCCCACCGTTACCGTAGCGCTGCCCGACACCGATCCCGTCGTAGCCACGATGGTCGCCGTCCCGTTGCCCGCCGCCGTCGCCAGACCCGAGATGTCCACGGTCGCGACCGCGGCGCTCCCACTCGCCCAGGACACGGTCACTCCTGTCATCAGTTGGCCGTACTGGTCTTGCACCTCGGCGGTGAACTGCACGGTCGCTTCCAGGGCCGTCAACTCGGCCGTGGCCGGAATCACCGTGACCTGCGCCGGATTCGGTGGGTCCGGTGCCACTTCGTCACCGCCACAAGCATAGGTCCAGGCCATGACAGCCAAGGCGCCCCAAATGAACCTGAAGAACGGTCGGTGGTCCCTTTTCGCACGGTCACGGCCAGGCATCAATGTCTCCTCGAGGTTGACTCTGGTTGTACCAAGACAGCTGGTTGAAGGATGATATGTCCGCTTTGTTGCAGAATACCGGGTGACTCGATTTCGTGCAACTGAGATGACGCGCCAATCATCCGGTACGAGAGTCCATAGTTCTTCAGCACCCCATGGTTTTCGCTGTAGCGCCGTCTTCTGTGGGATGGTCGATCAGCTGCACGGCTTGATATGGCCGGGGAACCCGGCCCGTCCGAGAACGGGTGCGCGACATGGGTGTGCCGGACGGGGCCGACCCGCGAAGGGAAGTCACTCGGCCGCGCTTAGGTATTTCCGGCTGCTCGGGGCGGTGGCGGGGTCAGGGAGGTTGACCCGGCGGGTCGTTCAGCCAAGTTTCTGGCGGGTAACCTTGGTGAAACCGCTGGCCGCGACCGGCGATCCGGAGGTGTGACCGATGACCGATGTGCCAACACAGATATCCGCTTCGCAGGTTTCTCTCATCCTGCAGCGCGCGGCGGAGATCGATGCCAGCGGCGACACCCTGACCGTCGAGGAACTTCGCCGCGTCGCGGCCGAGGCGGGGATCGATCCGGCGGCGACCGACAGGGCGATCATGGAGATCACGGCCGACGGGGAGCCCGCCGCTGAATTGACCGCCCCCGAGCCGGCCGCCGTGCCCGCCAAACCGTCGAGGGTTCCAAACCCCGGCTGGATCTTTGCCGGCGGCGCGGTGGGCACGGCCCTGGGCTTTCTCGTTTCATTCGCCGATCTCTATCCGGTCGCCGGGATGCCGTTCGGTGTGGCCTGGCTGGGCTTCGGGGGAACCGTCTTCTACCTCGTCGTGCGCGCCCTCAACAGCATGAAGCGGGGCGCCCAACTCGACTTCCAGCTCCAGAACCTGGCCGTCTGGTTCGGCGGCGCGGTGGGTGCCTGGGCCGCCGATGTGTTGTGGGCGGAGGAGGTGTTCGGGATGGCGTTCGTCACCTGGTTCCTGATTTCGGTGGTCGGGGGGTTGCTGGTGAGGTTCGGGCCGCGTGAGGAGGAGGACGAGGGGTAGGAAGCTTACTGATCTTCCGACCCGGTCCTCCCACCCGCCCCACCCCTCCCGATCAGCCGTTCCGTAAAGTCCAGCCGCTCTTCCATCAGCGTCAGCCTCTCGTTCATCGTCTCGACCGTGTTGCGGAGGCGGCGATTCTCGTCGTCAGGGGCACTGGTCTTCTGGAGCGCCAGCGCGTCGAGCAGGGCTCCGAGACGCGTCATGACCGGTTGCAGCAGAATCACCCCGCCGACGGTGAGGATGAAGACGATGGAGATGCGTGCGATGAATTCCCAGGCCATGACGTGTTGACCCCATGTTGCAGTGGACAGTGAGCGGACGCGAGTCGGCGTTGTGGATGAAGGGTACTACATGTCCGGGGGAGATGGGGCTCACCCCCGCCACACCGGCAAGGTCAGACACGTCGGCCCGCCCTCGCACGGCAGACACAGCGCATCCGCCATGAAGCAGGTCACCTCGCATCCGGCCTCCTTCATGGTTCGCAGCGTCCGCGGAAAACCGGCCAGCGTCAGACACTTGCGCGGCCCCAGCGCCAGCACGTTCACACTCAGTCCTCCCGATGCCACGAACTCCTTCTCGTTCGCCTCCAGGCACTCGATCCCCCGCTCCCGCAACATCCGGTACAGCGCCACGGGCATGAGTGGCGGATGGACCAGCGCCAGATCCCGGTCCAGCGGGCTCATCAATGACAGCAGGTGCAGGCAGGCCGTGCTTCCCCGCCACACCGGAAGGTCGAAAACATGAATCTCGACGCCAAGCGGACCCAGAATGTCCCGGAGTTGGTCGATGCCGGTTTGGTTGGTCCGGAAGCCGCGCCCCGCCACCAGCGTGGTCTCGTCGAGCCAGACCAGATCGCCGCCCTCGGCGGTCCCCGGCTCCTCGATGGTGCCGATCACGGGGATGTCGAGACGCTTGTAGACCGTCTCGTGGAGGGCCGTTTCCGCGACCCGCAACGCCTTCGACGGGCGCAGGACGATCGCACCGTGCGGCGTCATGAAGGAGGGGTCGAAGACGAAGATCGAGTCCGCCAGGCCGTCGTCCGCGCCGGGAATCCACTCGATTTCGGCGCCCGAATGCTCGATGTGGCGCGCGAAGAGGTCGTATTGATGAGCCAGCCGCTTGGCGTCCAGCCGACGCGTGTAGTGCCAGAGTTCCGGGTCGGCTTCGAAGGTGGCCGGGCCCGGACGGCGCATCGCGACGCGGCGGAGGGGAGCCACCATGCTGCTCACGCCGAAGGTCACGCGCGTTTCCCGATCGTGGGTTTGTCGGCCACTAAGGGATCAAAGTGGCGGACAAGCTCAGCGGCCTCGGCTCAACTAGCGCTTCATGGCCCGGGCCAGGGTCCCCGGCTCGAAACACTCGGGCTTCCGCTCCGCGGGCCCCGGCTGTCCGTCACGCAACATCTCCCATCCCTCGGGCGCCTCACCCGCATAGGCGAAGCAACGGTATACCGGTTCGAGGTTGGCGTGAGCATCGGTCGCCCAGCCTTTTTCCGGCTCCAGCCGCGCCTTCCAGCCGCTGCCGGTCCTGCTCAGGTCGAGTTGCAGGTGGTCCGGCAGGCCGTAGTCGGACAGAGCGCCGAAATCCGGCAGGTCTTCGACCCGGGCGGCGTATTCTCCGGTCAGCTCCCGATGCCGGTCCTGGGCGGAGACGAGCGCTTCCAGTGCGGCGATCCGGTCTTTCCGGGTCTGCTCGATCCATCCCTTCGTCAGGATATACGAAGCCCCTGAACGCACCCTGATACCGTACTGTGCTTCGACCCAGCGCCAGCAGACGATCTGCACCGACGCGATATCATCCCCCAACGAGGTGATCTGGACTCTTGCGTCTTCCCGGTCAACGTCGAGCACCTTGTGGTCGAGGAGTACGATTGCGTCCGGCATATCACCGGGTCCGCCCCTGGCCTGGCACTTGAGTTCGTCGCCGGGAAGCACGAATCCGCCCGCGGGTGACGCGACGGCGGACACGAGGAACATTGTGGTAAAGAGACTGGGCATCTTCATCCTCCTGGCGCTGTTGCAACCGAGTGGGTGTTCCGGGGGGTTGCGGGTCTGATTTCATTCTAGGGACGGAGGGTTCGTCCCGGCAACCCTGCGCAATGGGCTGTCAGTCGGTATGAGAGGTGTTACCCAGTCCAGCGCACGTCATGGATCGCGACCGTGCGACGACCCATTTCGTCACCCACGATCGTCAGCACGGACTGTCCGCTCACCTGCACCGGCACGACGTTGGAGGGCAGTCGTACATGGCCGACGAGGTCACCCTCGGCGTCGAATACGTCCCAGGTTCGATCGTCCGGTGGGGCGCCGGCCATCACCGCTTCGGCGTCGCCCGTTCGCAGGAGCCACGCGCCGCCTTCATCCGTAACCACCAGGGCATCCCAGGGCCGTCGTTGTGCCTCGGGAATCGGCATGTCGGACAAGTGTCTTTCGTAGAATCGCACCCGGGACTCGGGAAGGCCGATGCCCCGCAAACGCTCAACGAACTTCGACGCGGAGAAGTCATCGATTTGGCGGGGTGCCCGATCGATCTCGACCCTGCGCTCGAGACCTGCCGGGCCGTACACCGAATACGACGCCTCCCCGGCGGCATCGGTCACGTAGACCCGGTCGTCCCGGAGCCCCCAAAGTGAACCGCCGGCGTAAGGTGCTGGAAAGGGCCCGGTGTACGGAACGACGACCTGCACTCCATCCCGGAAGTACCACAGTGCGCTCGGGGCCCTCCACACCAAAGTGGGGGCCGTACCGGCCAGCGGCATGGTCCAGATTCTGACCGTATCCCTCACAGTCGAGCCGTCCACCGGTATGCGCCTTATTTCTCTCGGGATTTGGCCAAGGAGGGTTCCCGCCGGGGTCACATGCAGTGGCCGCGGCGAGATGCCGAGGGACGACGGCATCAGGTGACTTCGCTGGAACTCGCCGCTCTCGGAGAACACCGATAGTCGACGGTGCTCGAAGTCATACGCGTAGGCACTTCCTTCTCCATCGAACCCGAGGAACGCACTCCGCCGGAACTCACCGGGGCCGTCGCCTCTCCCACCGATCGTGAACAGATGCGCACCGGAGCCGGGGTCGAATACCCGAATCTCCCGGGCCTGCGAATCCTCGATCCACAGCGATCCATTGGGGTGTAGTCGAGCGGTTCCGACGCTACCGAAGAGTTCCGGGCCTTCTTCCTCGGAACCGAAGACGCGCCTGGCGGGCTGAACGAGCTCTCCGCGAGCCAGCGGCTCATCCGTGTTCCGGACGATCTCCACCCCCGCGCTGTCCGCGCGGCCCGGACCGATTGCCTCGCTCCGGTCGGAAACGCCGCACCCTGCCGAGAGCAAGACGACGGCGACGTGGGATCTCAGAAAGGCATGATGTATACTGAACATGACATAATGTAATGCGGACTTTACATCGCGAACAGGTGAAGCGAAGCTGCCCAGCCCGGTTGCATCGCCGGTCGAATGCCGGGAGGGGTTCTTCCACCGCTAGATTCACCCCATGTCCTTCTTCTCTTCCGGGCGGGAGCGCCGACTCTGGGTCTGGACGGCGGTCGTCGTGGCGGCCATCTACTCCACCCTTGGTCTCGCGCGTACGCTGACCGACACGCTGGGCAACGACTTTTTCTCCGTATGGCTCTTCCTGCTCGGCTGCATTCTGGTTCTGCTGACCGTCATCACGCAGGGGTTGAAGGTGCGGCCCGGCGGCGCCGAGATCGCGGTCGCGCTGGGCGTTGCGGCCGCCTACCTGCTGATCCTGGTGCGCATGTCGGTCCCGACGGAGCGCTCGCACCTGGTGGAGTATGGCGTGGTGGCCGTCTTCATCCATGAGGCGCTGAAGGAGCGAAGGGGCCAGGGCCGACGGGTGCCGGCGCCCGCTCTGCTCGCGATCGTGGCCGCGTCGCTGGTGGGCGTGATCGACGAGGGGATCCAGAAGCTGATTCCCGGCCGGGTGTTCGACCCAGTCGACATCCTGTTCAACGTGTTCGCGGCGGTGATGGCGGTCGTCGCGAGCGTGGCGCTTCGGCGGGCGCGGCGGTGGGGGTCGTCGCTGGTGGGGCCGGCGATGGGGCCGCTTGATCCGCCGTGACGGAGTCAGCCGCTCCTCATCGACCCGCCAGGGCCCTCGGCTCGAAAACACTCGGGCTCCCCCTCCCTCGGCCCGCAGGATTGGAGTCCTTTGGCCTATGGGGTCCTTGTCAGTTCGTAGTGGCGGACCTCAATGGCACCTGACACTTCGTTCTCCCCTGTCGTCACTACCACACCGTCGCCGAACGCCAGTGCCTGCTGACTACCGGGAAGGTCCAGGCGGGCCAGCAGCTCCCCGGCCGGGCTGAAGACGAGCCACTCCGGGCACCGGACCAGACGTGCGTCGCGCAAGCACAGCCCCAGAACATAGATGAGACCATCGGTTCCAACCTCGAGGTCGACCACCGCCGGATGACGCTCCGCTCCCCTTCCGAATGCGGATGCTTCCGGCGGAATGGTTCGGTCCTCCGTTTCCCACCGTACCTTGAGGACAACGTTGCCCGACCGATCTACGGCTAGAAGCTCCGGTCTTTCCGTCGGCACAGTCCAGATCGTATCCCCTGCAACTCCGCTGGTGTTCCAGGGAGCATGAGCCCAGCGAGCTGGAACGTCGTATTGTTGCAGCGTGGGGTCCCTGGGAATGGCGGTCAGGAAAAGCAGTTCCGGCTCGTGGGCACTCATCGGCTCGTTTCCGGCCTCCGCCACTGGAACGGACATGAATGCGGATACCAGGCGGGGGTCGACCGCGTCCGGCTCCGATGCGCCCGCGATGACCAGTGATCCATCCGGAAACAACCCTAATACGGCCCCCGATGGGGCAAAGAACGGCGGCCGAGCCAATCGGCCTTCCCGGTCGAAGTACCATATGTCCTGGTCGTCCCGTCTCTCGCCCATCCGGTTGCTGCCATACAGGACAATGCCGCCGTCATGGGCAACCATGCCGAAGTTACCCCAGAACAAGGACTGGCCGTCCTCCCCTTTCGGCGCCGAAACCACGGATTCCTCGCCACTCGACGGATCGAAGATATGCAACAGGATGGATTCCTGCCTGGACTGGTCTGGACTCAGATAGATCACGACTCGTCCATCCGGGTAGATGGCCGCCTCTTCGAACTCTCGCTGTTCGTCCACTCCCTGACTGTCGCGCACAACCACGAAGGACGGCTCCTCTGCAACAGTCCATCGCGGCACCGAGTCCATGCTCTCGCGCGACCACAGCCGCTCCTCGCGACTTGTGACCGGACCGTTCCACCCGAGAGGCGTTGCCCCGGTTGCCGACTCATTGCCAACGCACCCGGTGGAAACAAGCAGCGATGCGCACGTGATCGTAACGAAGACAGCCATCAGTCCGTGGAATCCCCTTACCCCCGCCCGCCTCCTGCAGCTCATCGCGCCACCAGTTCCACCTCAATAATCTCCACGAACGGCAAGAGACCCTCATCCTCCACATACCGATACCCGACCAGGGACCCCCGAAACAGGCCCCTCGGAAGAACCTCCCTCGCCCGTGAGGCCGGGTAGGCCTCCGAGGCGAGGAGTTCTCCCGATCTCGTATCGATCACTTCGAGCACGACTTCGGTCAACAAGTCCCTTTGTTCCCTCGACACGCGCTCGCCCCTGCTCAAAGCTTTCGCATAATCCTCGGTGGGACGTACCACCATGACGTAGAGAAGACCCCCTTGCGAGATGTGCAACTGGCGCACGACGGGTGATGTCTCCCGGTTCCCGCTCCATTTGTACCACGGAACATCACGGCGCAACGTGCGCCGTAGCTCGCCGTCAATCCCCCATTCTTCCACAACGTAGGCGCCCGCACCCTCCCCGGCGGGCCCCGCCCAGAAGCTCTCGCCACCTGCATGGGTGATCGGTCGTCCGCCGGTGCCGATTGACCCGGGATTGACCGGACCGAATGTCCGAACGAGAGCGCCCGTGGAATCCGCGATGCGGAAGTAGTGCCCTCGACCGCCTCCCAACACCCCATCGCTGGCCACGGCCGATCCATCGTCAAGTATGATCGTGGTTCGCCGCAACCCTCCCATGTGGTTGGCGGGGACCCGTCGGAGGAATTCGTGCTCTGGAGAGAAAACGGACCAGCCTTGGGCGCCGTCCCGCACATGCAGATTGTTCCTGCCGTCAATGAACAGGTTCAGCGCCCCCCTGGCACTCAGCTCTCCGGGACCCTCTCCCTCTCGCCCGAAGGAGGATAGATACATGCCTCGCGAGTCCCATACGCTTATCACCGAGGTCCATCCGGGCGCGTTGGCCGAGATGAAGCGACCATCGGAATCCGCGAGGACGGTCAGACCAGGATCCGGTCTCGATCCATCGGCCACCGCCCGGAGGCGCACGCCTGTCTCGCGAAACTCGATGCGGCAGGGCGGCTTCCGATCCCGGACCTCGGTTACGTCGCCCACTGCGAAATCACGCTCAGCCGACCTCGTGCAAGGCGGCGTGGATTCGCCTTCCTGCACGTGTGAGGCCAGTAGCAAGGGCAAGCAGGACGCCCGAGCTGCCAGTCGGGGCCTCAAGAGACTTCACCATCAAGCGCCACCAGCCTGATGACCCGCACCCGCTGAACCCCCATTTCGTCGGCCTCGATGTAGGCCTGGAGCCCATCCGGACCGAATGCGTCCGGGATCGCGAGCCCGCCGGCCGGCAGCGTCCCCAGATAATCCCCCTCGGGAGTCAGGATGTCGGTAAGCCCTTCTCCACCTACCTCCGACGGCGAACGCGCAATCCAGATCCGGCCCTCCCAGTCCACGGCCATTCCCGCGATCACCGGAATCTCGTCCGCGAAGATCATGGTTTCGACCTGCTCCGCCAGCATCTCGCGGAACTGGGCCGCCTCGGCGCTGGACATCTGCTGTCCCAATAGTCCGATCTGCGACGAGATGCTGAGCTGTTCGATGCGGTACGCCCTCGTGGCCTCCCGGATCGCCTCGGTCACCACCACGGGCGCGATGGGCCTGCCGAAGGTCCCGGTCACGTTTCCCGCCGCGTCGACCAGCTTCACCTCGTAGGTCGTCGAGTCCGCGACCGCGAGGCGGCCATCGGCGCGGACGGCCAGGTGCAGCCCGGGCTCGAAGGCGCGCATGCGGTTGATGGTCATTTCCGTCCGCCCCGCCTCGTTTTCGACCGTCACGTCGGTCTCGGTGGGGGGGAGGTCCCATGCCCTGTACAGGACTTCGGGGTCATTCCCGGACAGTGAAAAGACATGGATATCGCGCCGATAGTCCTCCTCTTCCGATGACTCGTCGCCGGAAGAGGGAGAGCTGAAGCGGGGCCCGCCGGCGGACACCAGGCGTCCATCGGGCAAGGGCAGGAGAAGGCTCCCGGGCACCCCCTGCATGATGTCGACCGTAACGCTTGTCTCGAATTCGCCCGCCGCGTCAAAGACGTCAAAGGCGCCTGGGCGGCCGAAGTCGAAGATGGCCGCGCGCCCGTCGCGGAGAACGGTGAAGGAGAGCGGCGCCCGCAGTTCGCCCGGTCCCTCGCCCTGCCGTCCGAAGGTGCGGAGGTGGCCGCCGTCGGCACCGACCACGACGACCCGGTAGCTCTGTGCGTCGAAGATCGAGAGTTCGCCGGCGGCGTTGAAGGCGACCGCGCCGATGCCGCCGAAGGTCTCCCAGTCCTCTCCGGCGCTAGTGCCGACCGTGTAGATGTCCTCGCTCGTGGCGGTCAGGGGTGCGTCCATGGCGGGGTCGGTGGGGTCGGGGCCGGTGTCGCATGCGTGGGAGAGGGGTAAGACGGTGGTAAGACAGAGGAACCGGAGGGGCTTCATTCGGGGATTCCTTTCGTGGGGCGGTGGTCCGGGGACTCTGTGGCCTCTACGCGCGGGCGTACCGAACCGTTTCGAGGATGCGGGAGCGTTCTATTGGGAATTCCCTTCGTGGGGCGTTTACCCGGGGACCCTTGTATTGGACGCGGGCGCGCGGGCAACCGCTTACTCCCCGACCACGCACGGGACAACGCTCTTGGCGGTCAGGACGAACCTGGCGCGGGGTGGCGCGAACACCGGGAAGGAGCCAACGTGCCAAGCCCGACCCCCACGACCAGTCCTTAGACGGCCCCTTGCCAGGAGTCTCCCTGGATCCGCGCCGCGCGGGGTTCACCACGGATGAATATTCCAGGAGAAGGACGCGATGCCGGAGACATTGATCGGTGCGTGGCGAAGCGCACTCGGCGAGGGTGCTTTTTCAGCCCGGGGACAGAATCCCCACGGCATTGTCCACGGACTGCCGGCACTCCTACTCGCTGGGTTCACAGTCCTGGGGACGGCGTGCGGAAGCGCCGAGCCGCCGGGCCGCGCCAACGACACCGTCGAAAGAGCAGGCGAGATGATCTTCCCCGCCACCAACCGCCCCGAGGTGCGCGGCGTCAGCGGCGCCGTCTCGGCCGGGCACCCACTGGCCGCGGCCGCCGGTTACGACATCCTGCGCCGTGGCGGCAACGCGATGGACGCGGCGATTGCCATGGCCGGGGTACTCGCCGTGGTCCGCCCGCACATGAACGGCGTCGGGGGGGACGCCTTCGCCCTCTACTACGAAGCCGCGACCGGCCAGGTGCACGCCATGAACGGCAGCGGTCGCGCCGGAGCACTCGCCACCCCTGCCCTCTTCGCCGAACAGGGTCTCGATGAAATGCCGGGGAACGGCCCGCTCTCGGTCTCGGTCCCCGGCGCGGTCGCGGCCTGGGTCGACGCCCTGGACCGCTTCGGCACCCTGCCCCGGGCAGAGTTGCTGGCCGCCGCGATCGGGTACGCCCGCGACGGCTTCCCCGTCTCCACCCGGCTCGCCAGTGATTTCACGGCCCAGTCAGGCGCGCTGAACGACCATGCCCGCGCGCTCTACATGCCCGGTGGTGAACCCCCTGCGGTCGGCACACTGCTTCGCAACCCCGCGCTCGCGGCCACCCTGGAACGCATCGCACAGGAGGGCAAGGACGGCTTCTATCGCGGACACGTCGCCGAACGGCTGACCGCATTCCTCGAAGACGAGGGCGGCTACCTGCGCGCCCCCGATCTGGCGGCGCACACGACAACCTGGGTGGAGCCGCTGAGGGGCGACTACGCGGACTTCACCATGCTCGTCCTGCCGCCCAACACGCAGGGGATCGCCCAACTGCAACTCTTCGAGATGGCCAAGGCCTTCGACCTCGCGGGGATGGGCCAGGGAAGCGCCGACTACCTGCACACCCTCGTCGAGATGAAGAAGCTCGCCTTCGCGGACCGGGATCTGTGGGCGGCGGATCCCGAGTTTACGGACATTCCACTCGGGGACTTGCTGGATCCGGAGTACCTGGCGGGGCGCGCGGCGCTGGTGGATCCGGAGCGGGCGGCCGAGGCTCGTGATCCTGGTGTTACGGGCGGGGCAATGGCGGTTGTGGGCACAGCCGGCGACCTGGACGGAATGGCCGTCCGCATAGGCCGCGCACCGAGGGGGCGGAACGCCGGCAATCCATCCAGAGACGACTCCGGCGACACCGTCTATCTCACCGCCGTCGACCGCTGGGGCAACGCGGTCAGCTGGATCCAGAGCCTGTTCGCCGGCTTCGGTTCCGGGCTGCTCGAGCCGGAGACCGGGGTCGTGCTGCACAACCGCGGTGCGCTCTTCAACCTGGAACCGGACCACCCCAACGTCATCGCGCCCGGCAAGCGGCCCTACCACACCCTCACGCCCATGATGGCGTTGCGAGGCGACGGCTCCTTCGCCTTCACCCTGGGCACGCCGGGCGGCGACAGCCAGCCGCAGAGCCTCCTGCAGATCGTCAACAACATGGTGCACTTCGGGATGACGCCCCAGACAGCCATCGAGGCGCCCCGGTTCCGTAGCTACGGAGGGCTCAGGGTCGCGTTCGAGGACCGCTTCACGGCTGCCGTGTTGGCGCGGCTCGGTGAAATGGGCCATGATATCGAGGTCGTGCACGGGTGGACGGCGACCTTTGGTGGCGCGCAGATGATCGTGCGCGACCGCGACGGGACGCTGACCGCCGCATCGGATCCGCGCCGGGAGGCTTACGCGGTCGCGTATTGAGGTCACCTTCTCAGGGAGAGTCGATATGAACACTCTGGCGAAGTGGATCTGTCCACTGGCGATCACGCTGGCCGGTGCCTGCCAGGGAGTGAATCGCGGCGAAGGCGACCCGTCATCCGCCGCCCCGGTCCCCGCTGCCCCGCTCGCCTCCACCGACGACGCGACCGACCCCCTCGTCGTCCCGACCCGGCCGGAAGACCCCGAGGTCAACGAGTGGCTTGCCCGGCTCGACTCCCTGATGACCATTCCGGAGAACGCCTACGACATCTTCGACAAGGGACGCAAGCAGCTGCGGGCGTTCAACGACTCGCTTCGCAGCAAGCGTCTCTCGCCGGAGCAGACGGGGCGCATCGTCGCCTACATGGACGAGCTTCTGGCCAGACATCCCGAAGCCCGCAAGCTGATCACGGAACATCGTCACCTGGTCGAGAACCTGACGCCGGGGAAGGTCGCGCCCGACATCATGGGCACGGATATCGATGGGGTCGAGTTCCGGCTCGCGGACTACCGGGGCAACATTGTGGTGTTGTTCTTTACCGGTGAGTGGTGTGCGCCCTGCCGTGCCGCGTACCCGTTCCAGCGCCGGATGCTGAAACGCTACAAGGACGAGAAGGTCGTTCTGCTGGGGGTCAACAGCGACCGCAACCTCGAAACCGTGAAGGAGGCCAAGGAGCGGGAGGCGCTCGACTACCGAACCTGGTGGGACGAGTCCACCCGGGGCCCGATCGCAACTTCCTGGGTGGTGTGGGCGTGGCCGACGACCTACATCCTGGACGGGCAAGGCGTCATCCGGCATGTGAACCCGCGCCTGGAGCAGTTGATCGAGGCGGTGGACGCCTTGTTGCGGGAGCGGCGGGCGGTGGATTTGGCCCATCCAGCCATGAGAGCGGACTACTGAAATCCAGTGTCGTCCATAGGCGTCCGTAGAGGTCTGTAACAACCTGTATTTCAACAGGTTATATAAAATCTCTGCTGCTCTCATCCACCGGCTACATCCCTTGCGATCTACTGCCATCCCGGCTACGATTAGGGAATGAATAATGTCACCAGTTCCCGCACACAGCGCCGGAGAGGCAAGCCCAGGGGCCGGCATCCCCACAACCGGCTCTCCGCCGCCTTCGTGCGTTCGGCACCCCCCGGACGACACTGCGACGGGAACGGACTGTACCTCTACGTCAAGAAGACCGGAACCCGCAGTTGGATCCAGCG
>LXNI01002452.1_pt1 | contig 12793 bp, 12 predicted proteins | sample 809091 | NCBI WGS metagenome assembly LXNI01 (sample SAMN04870527, study PRJNA318959) | sponge metagenome | biome: 01000161; feature: marine sponge reef; material: water | host: Sarcotragus foetidus | place: Greece: Milos, Mediterranean Sea | collected 2013-05-29 | depth 5-7 m | reverse complement strand
GGGGAATGGCCGGCCATTCCCCTTCGGTTCGGAACGGTCGGCCGGCTATTTAGCTGGCCGGTTCCACCGCCACGTAGACCCGGTCGAACTTCTTGCGCTGGAACGCCACCTTGCCGTCGGTCAACGCGAACAAGGTGTGGTCGCGGCCCATGCCGACATTGTCCCCGGGGTGATACTTGGTGCCCCGCTGGCGGATGATGATGTTGCCGGCGATGACCGCCTCGCCGCCGTATTTCTTGATGCCGAGGCGCCGGCCGGCTGAGTCGCGGCCGTTGCGGGAGCTGCCGCCTGCTTTCTTATGTGCCATCTCGAATGCTCCTGGGGGTCCTAATCGTCTTTCTTCGCGGGCGCCTTTTTCGCAGCCGGCTTCTTGGCCGCGGGCTTCTTCGCCGCGGTTGATGTGGAGGCTGCCGCCTTGGCCGCGGGCTTCTTTGCCGCCGTGGATTTCGCTGCCGGCTTCTTCGCTGCGGTCGATTTTGCCGCCGCGGGCTTCTTGGCCGCAGGTTTCTTCGCCGCCGGTTTGGCTTGGGCCTTCTTGGCCGCGGGCTTCGCCTCGGCTTTGGCTTCGGCCTCCGCGGCCTTTGGCGCTTCCTTCCCGGCGGGCGTCCCGGTCTTCTTGGCTGCCGGCTTCGCGGCGGGCTTCTTGGCAGCTTGGCCGTTGATCTCGGTGATCTTCAGTACCGTCCGAAGCTGGCGGTGACCCTTGGTCCGGCGGTAGCCCTGGCGGCGCTTTTTCTTGAATACCGTAATCTTCTCGCCGCGGCCCTGCTCGACCACTTCGCCGGTCACCGTCGCGTTGGCGATCATCGGCGTGCCGACGGCCGGCGCCTTGCCGTCTTCGCCCAGCATCAGCACGCTGTCGAAGGTGACGGCCGAGCCCTCATCGGCGGTCAGTTTCTCGACCACGATGATGTCGCCGGGTGTCACCCGATACTGCTTCCCGCCGGTCTTGATGACTGCGAACATTGTCTTTGCAATCCATATGAATTGGGCGCCCCCGGCAGGCGCCGAAGGCCGCGGAAACTACCGCCCGGACGCCACCCTGTCAAATGGTTTAGGGGCGCGGTTTCAGGCGTTTCCGGGCGGCCGCCAATTTGCCCTTTCGGATCGGGGTGAAATCCATTAACACTCGCGCTCCCAGGTGAGGTGCCGGAGCGGTCGAACGGGGCGGTCTCGAAAACCGTTGTGCCTTATGGGTACCGTGGGTTCGAATCCCACCCTCACCGCCATTCAGTCCTGGAGATTTTTTGGCATTGTCGGATTAATCGCTCGGGGATTGGATGAAGTCGGAGAACGCTGGCTTGGACGGCGAGCTGACGCCATTCGATTAGCCGCCGGATGCGGAAGCGGTTAGCGTTTTTTCTTCTTGCTTGATCTCTTGCTCAACTCGTCGGCGGCACCCGAGACCCCATCTTCAACACTGATACCGAGTTCCTCGCCGATTCTTTTGAGGGCCGGAACTTGGACCGCCATATCTAGGACCGAGTCGACCGCCTGATTGATGGCCGATTTCTCGCCGACGACACCCGCGGCATCGACGGTGCCCGTCCCCGAATTTCGGCCTAGCCCCGTCACGTGGTGAATTTTGATGGAATCAATTTTCTCCGCGGGCCGGACCATTTCAGAAACAACCTTTGGCAAAGCCTCAATCCGCGCCAAATCAAGCCTCATTGCCATCGCATCGTCATTGTAGCTATTGGTTGCTTTTGCGAGCGCCTCCTGGCCCTCGGCCTCGGCAATCAACTCTTTCTGTTTAGCCGCGGCGAGGATCTCCGCCGCAGAGGCGTCCGCCTTCGCTTGTTCCAGGCGGGCGGCGGCGCGGTCTGCCGCGGCATCTTTTTCCGAAGCCGCGGCCATACGCAACTGATCTCCGCGAACCTGGCCTTCTTGCTGGGCGACGATCAACGCAATCTCTTTCCGCCGTTCGGCCTCGGCGAGCGCGCGGGCCGTTGCGATCGATTCGGTAGCTTTAACACCGTCCGCTTTTGCCAAGTCCGCGGCCGCTTTGGCTTTGCTTTGCTCCTGTGATTTCTCCGCAAGTGAGATATCGCGGGCCTGATTTGCCAGAGCCACATCTCGTTCATGCGCAATTTCAGCTTCGCGGATGTTTTGTTCACGCTCGATATCCGCCGCGCGAATATCTTGCTCCATTTTGATACGCGCCCGCGCCGCCTCTCGTTCGCTATCGGCTTTTTGCTTGGCCACTTCCGCAAGCTGGCGCGCTTTCAGACTCTCGATCTGTTGAACCTGAGAGATTTCCGCTTCCTGCTCTTCAAGGTCGATCTCCAGCTTGCGCTTGGAAGCCTCCATAGAGGCGCGGCGGACCGAAACATCGGCGTCGGCATCAATCTCCGCACGCTCTTTTTTGGATTTGGCGATAACCTCGGCAAGCTTCCGCATGCCAACCGCGTTGAACGCGTTATTTTCATCGAGCGCGGTAAACGGTGTTTGATCGAGAGCCGTCAACGAAACCGTATCTAGCTCCAACCCATTGCGCGCCATTGATTCGATCAGCGATGCCCGCACCTTATCGACGAATTCACCGCGGCTCTCGTGGAGTTCGTCCATTGTGAATTGCGCCGCGACGGAGCGCAGCGCGTCGACCAATTTACCTTCGATCAATTCCCGCAATTTATCGGGATTGAAGGTCCGGTTGCCCAACGTCTGCGCCGCCAGGGCAATCCCATCCGGTGTTGGCTGAACCGACACATAGAACTCGGCACCGACATCGACGCGAAGCTTGTCGTTGGTGATCAGCGCGGATTCTCCGGCACGCTGCACCTCCAACCGCAAGGTTTGCATATTGACTTTGGATATTTCGTGGAACCAAGGGATGGCAATGGTGCCACCGTCGATGACAATCTTGCGTCCCCCAACGCCGGTTTTAACCAAGCTAATCTCCTGGGTGGCCCGCTGGTAAAACTTAGCGAATATGGCCAGCACCACGACGATAACGACGAGTGCGATGATGATCCAAATGATTGCGGTCGCCATTGTTTATTCCTCACCCATAGAAGTTGATACGAACCTGGCCGGCTTTACGTTTTACAACCCGTGAATTTCGCAATGCAGATGCGAAGACATCCCGCCATCTACAGGTATGTTGAGCCCTCGCATCCAACTGCTTAAATCCGACAACATAAAGCAGACAACCGGCGCGACATCTGTTGGTAATCCCGGCCGATCCATGATGGCAAAATCTTCTTCCGCGCGCTCTCCCAAGGTTTCGATAAAGTCCTTCATGATGGGGGTATCGACCGGTCCCGGACTGATGCAGTTCATCCTGACTCCGCGGTCCCTCCACTCCCAGCGCATCTTCATCGTCCAGACAATGAGAGCTTCCTTGGTGAAGAAATATGACCGGCCTTGTTCCTGATCGATGCCATAGCGACGAACAAAATCTTCGACCTCCTCAAACCCGAGATCGTAACTCGCTTTGATCTGGTTGACGTGATCCGCCCAACCAAAGCCGGCTAGGGATGCGAGATTTACGATGGAGGCACCATCCGCGAGTTTTGGCACCATAAGTTCCGTAAAGTATTTGAGACCAACAAGGTTTACCTTCAGAACCAACTCCGGCGGCAAGGTCGGTGGCAGGCCGGCGATGTTTGCCAGCCCGTCAGCGCCCTTCGGTAAGACATCGACGAGCGCCTCAATGGTTGCTTTATCGGACAGATCGGCTTTGTAGAACTCATCGACGTTGTCCATGGTCATGTTGATATCAACGCCCAAAACATCGCCGCCCAAGCGCTTGATCGTTTTCGCCGTTTCGTAGCCAATGCCGGACGAACACCCCGTAACGATGATCGTTTTGCCCTTCAACATTTTCTTCGGCTTGATGTTGGCGATGTCGTACTTCTGTACCATTTCCAGGCTCCCTGTTACGGCCTCGATTAAAATGCCGGCGGAAACGGTTTGCCGCCCCGTTCCATGGTGATCCACCGGGTTTCCGTGTAGGACTCAGCGGACCAACGGCCGCCATAGCGTCCGACGCCCGAGGATTTAGAGCCACCAAATGGGGCGTTTGCCTCATCGTTTACCGGTGAGCAATTGATGTGGCTCATTCCCGTTTCCAACCGATGCGCTATTTCCAGTCCGCGTTGCTCGTCACCGGTAAAAACGCCTGACGATAGACCGTAGGGGCTGTCATTGGCGATCGCGATGGCTTCATCATCGGAGCGGAATGGAATTACCGGAGCGACCGGGCCGAAGGTCTCTTCGCGGTACACTTTCATGTCGGGTGTTACGCCGACCAGGATCGTTGGATCCACGAAACGGCCATTGATGCCTCCGCCCAGCACTGCCCGGGCGCCCTTGGCGAAGGCGTCCTCAAGCTGGCTTCGCACATTGGCCACCTGTTTGTCGTTTATCAGCGGACCAATCACGTTGTTCCGATCCGCCAGTGGAGGACCGACCTTGAGCTTGGCGGCCCGATCCACAAATTTGGCGAGGAAATCTTCGAATATCGATTCATGGACCAGCAATTTCTCGACCGACATGCAGATCTGGCCTTGATGCATAAAACTGCCAAAGTTTGCCGCCTGAGTGGCGCGCTCCAAATCGGCGTCTTCGCAAATAATAAGCGGGTCCTTACCGCCGAGCTCCATACAACATTTCTTGAGGTGAGCCCCGGCTTTGGCCGCAATTGACCGGCCGACGGCGGTGGATCCCGTAAAAGCAATTGCCTTGACCGCCGGATTTTCAATCATTTCGTCGCCGACTTCCTGAACATTTTCGCGCGAACAGGTCACGACGTTCAGGACACCGGGTGGAATTCCGGCTTCCTCGAATATTTCCGCAAACAAAAGACCCCCGACATAAGGCGTCTCTTCAGACGGCTTCAGGATCACCGTATTTCCGAGCGCGACGATGTAAGCCAAGCTGCGGGATGTCAAAATGGCTGGAAAATTCCACGGGCTGACGAGCGAAACCACTCCCAGAGGATAACGGACGGCCATCGAAAATTTACCGTGCTCAGACGGTAGGACCTCGCCAATCGAGCTATAGTTTGCACCGGCGGCGGCTCGGAAGATGATCGGCACTTGGGTTGCCTCGTACATTCCTTTGCCATACCAACCGCCACCTTCGGCCTGAATTGCTTCAACGATTTCCATCTGCCGGCGCTCGAAGATCTCGGCGACCCTGTTCATGAAGTTGGCGCGGGCGGAATGGGTTAGGCCCGCCCAATCGGGAAATGCCGCTTGAGCGGCGTCGATCGCCGCCCGCGCATCCTGCCGGTCACCGTTCGGAACCATCGCCCAAACCGAGCCGTCCGCGGGATTGTGGTCGGCGAAATTCTCACGTGTGGAGGACCAATCGCCGCCAACGTATATTTGGTTGAACACCTTATTCATGGCTCAACACCTCTCTTAATCCTTCACTTTGACCAATTTCGCGCCAGATTTTGATTCCTGGCGTCGGTAGACTTCAACTTTTGGCTTTCTGTAAATTTCGATGACCGGTTTGACAGCCGATCCACGTTCGGCAGTCTCCAAATCTGGACTTGAAGCCTCTTCTCTAGCCGGCGAGTACCGTGCAGTTCGAGCCGACTGCTCCATTTCATCAAGGACGCGCTGCAAAGCCGCACTCGCTCCCGGCGCCGGTCCGGAAGGCGCACCGGCTGCTTTCACCGGTTTTGTCTCTTGCTGTCTGGTCTCCACTTCGACAGCACGATTTACAATCGCGGATATATCTTCCGAGAGGATCTGCCCGGAATTTATCGATTGGCGCGGCTCTGGTTGCGGTGTGATGGCAAATTCGTTTGCCGCGCCTCTAGCGAGCACCTCGCTGGGAGCATCCTTCTTTGTAAGATCGACCACTTTCCTTGGACCTTGGGTCGGCGCCGTGGCGGAACCTCCCAGATACGCCTTTTGGACAGCCGGATCTTTCATAAGACGTTCCGCGGTGTCTTCGCCGGTGATCCGTCCGACCTCGAGCAGGTACCCTCGATCGGCGATGGCCAGACTTTGCTTGGCGTTTTGCTCGACCAGCAAAATGCCAACCCCGGTTTTGCGGACGTCTTGGAGTGTTTTGAACAGCTCGGAACATAGTATCGGTGACAATCCCAGCGATGGCTCGTCCAACATTAGTATGGATGGAGCGGACATCATTGCTCGTCCGATGGCAACCATCTGTTGTTCGCCCCCGCTCATGGTGCGGGCGATTTGGTTCTTTCGTTCATTGAGCTTGGGAAACAGTGCCAGGACACGGTCCAAATTTGCATTTTCCGACGCGTCGGCACGGTCCGGAAATGCACCGAGCCGCAAATTTTCGAGAACGGATAGTTCGCTGAATATGCCGCGCCCTTCCGGCACCAGCGCCAATCCCGTTTCCACGACCTCGTGTGCGGGCAATTCGGTTACCTCAACACCGTCCATGTGTATTTGACTGCCCGGCTCGGCGGAAATTAGGCCGCCGATGGCTTTCAGGAGCGTGCTTTTACCGGCCCCATTGGCACCGAGAATGACCACGATCTCTCCGGGTTCGATCCGAATTGAGACCCCGTCCAAAGCATGATGTTGGCCGTAAAATACCGAGAGATTCTTGCATTCAAGCATGCTCATCTCCCAGATACGCCCGAATGACTTCTTCGTCCGCCAGCACCTCCTGCGGGGTGCCTTCCGCGATTTTGAATCCGCTGTTCATCACGACACATCGGTCACAAAGACTGCGGATCGCATCCATCACATGTTCGACGACGATGATGGTGCGGCCCTCCTCGCGAAGGCCGCTGATCAAGTCTATTCCAATTTGCAGCTCTGAGGGATTGAGCCCTGCCAGCCACTCGTCAAGGAGCAGCAGCCGTGGGTCGGACATGAGGGCGCGGGCCAACTCAACACGCTTTTGATCGATGTAAGTGAGGGCTGAGACCGGGCTGTGGATAGAGTCGGCCATACCGACCTTTTCAAGCATTTCCGCGGCGTGGGCCTGGAGCGAAGGGCCCCATAATTTGCGATGACCAAATACCCCCCCGGCTTCAACATTTTCGAGAACCGTCATCGAATTGAGCATGCGGACAAGTTGGAACGTCCGTGCCACACCAACCCGCGCAATCGCGTTTGCGGACTGGCCGGAAATAACGTGGCCGAAAAGCTGAATGTGACCGGCGCTAATATTCAGCGCACCGGAAATCAAATTCATCATGGTTGTTTTGCCGGACCCATTTGGTCCGATTAAGCCGAGTACCTCATGCTCGGAAAGCTCAAACGACATTTGATTTACCGCGACGAGGCCACCAAATCGCTTGTCGACATTCTTGACGGAGAGGGCGGAAATCCCAGCCACTAGACCCTCCCACTCAAACGCGGCAGATACTTTTCAAGGAGGCCCGCAAATCCATTTGGGATGGCATAGACGATGAGGAGGAAGCAGATGCCCAGCATGAGCGTCGTCTGGTTTGGGAACGTCGCGGTCAAAAAGTCCCAGACGAGCATGAACGGAATAACGCCGACGATGGGCCCCCACAATCTATGAGCGCCTCCCAGGAGCGCGGTGATCACCACGATAAAGGATAGCATCGGGCTAAATGCGATATTGGATTCGATGTAGCTCAGGCGCGGCGCCAACAGCGCGCCCACAATCGTGGCCACGGTGCCGGAGATGATAAACAATATTATTTTGGCGTAGGCCGTATTGATGCCGCTGTGAACGGCAACCATTTCGTCATTGCCGATAATCCGCAACGCGAAACCCAGCCGTGAGCGATTTATCCACCAGCCAAGCAAATAGACCACCGCTCCTAGGATGAGTAGTTCCCAATAAATCAGGGGCTCGGTGATATCCGTCAGAACATAGAGGCCGCTGCTGCTGCCCATGGTTGTCTGAACCCAGGTGACGATTTGACGGATAAATTCCGCGAGACCCAGGGTGAAAATCACAAAGTACACACCGGAGACACGAAGCGTCGCCAAGCCGATCAAAGCCGATAGAACGGCGCCAATGACAGCAGCGAGGCCAACAAGGACCCAATAGGGAAGAACCTCGATCCCGCCACCAACCACGAACATTCCAACCCCGTAAAACGCGCCGGTCGCCAAGGATATGTAATGGGTCGGGCCGGAAAACAGCGCCCAGCTTGTCGCCAAAACCATATAGGTCGCGATGGTTACGCTGATCGACAGCCAAAAATCCGAGCCGGCCAGCGGGATGAGTGCCGCAAGAGCGAACAAGATAATTGCAATGACAAAATTTCGGACTTCTTTTCGGGTCACGACGACTGTCTCCCGAAAATACCTTGGGGCCGGAACAGAAGAACCAAAATGAAAAGCAGGAAAGCCGCCGCGAGGGTCAGCCCGGGATCAATCAGTGTCGCCACCGCGGTTTCGGCAAGCCCTAGAATGAAGGCGGCAACAATCGTGCCCTTGATCTCTTTTACGCCACCCAGGATCACGATGATCAGCGCCTTCATCGTAAAGACGACGCCGATTGAGGCGTCAAAGGTATCGAACATACTGATCAGGGAGCCGCCTGCCGCCGTCACCGCGCCGCCCAGGGCAAACGCCATTGCCGAGACTTTTTCGACATTGATGCCGACGAGACCGGCCGAGTCGGGATTAACGGACACCGCGCGCAAGCGCAATCCCGAGCGGGTGTTGCTTAACCACACATAAAGGATTGCCGCCAATATAGCGGCACCAAGAAATGCGATGATCCTGTTTACGCCGTAGGCCTGCCCAAAAATCTCGTAGGGTATTTCAAGATATTCGTAGTTGAAGTATTCGCCGCCAAAAATGGCGTGCAGCAATCCGATAAAAATAAAGCTGATTCCGAACGTGGACAGAATGCTGTCCACCTCCAACTGTCCTTCGGTTTTGGCGCGTCGCACGAGGGGCAGGAGAAAAACGCGATAGATGAGCCAATTCAGAACAAATGCGGCGGGGGCCAAGATGATGATAGCCAGAACGGGATTAACCTGGGCGCCCGTAAACAGCCATAAGGCACCGAATGAACCGGCCACCAAAATCTCGCCGTTGGCCAAATTCATAATTCGGGCAACGCCGTATTGAAGTTGAAGCCCCATCGCGATGAGCGCATAGGTACCTCCCAGCAATATCCCGCCAAGTAGTATTTCCATGGGTTAGCCAGAACTTGAGTAAAGTCCCGGCGGCGACGTGCGCCGCCGGGAAGGGACAGTTATTTCCACGCCGGTTTGTCGATGACCGGCCGGGCGCCGGACCGTCCTTCGGAACTTACCCCGTAGAACTTGTCGCCTTGCCATTGACCGACCGTCCAAAAACGCGCGCTGTTCTGATTGTCGAATTTTACCGGTCCAATGACCGTTTTGAACTCGTGCTTCTTGATGTACTCCGTAACCGCTTTGCGGTCCTTGGAACCGACGGCTTCGATCGCCTGGCCCAAAATCTCAAAGCTGGCATAAGTGACGGCACTGGCCCAATAGTCGGCATCCTTACCGGTGACTTCTTTGTGCCGCTTAAAGTACGCTTTCAGCTCGGGCGTATCCGGATTAATACCACCCGCACCCAGAATACCCTCGGCAGTATCCTTGAACTTGCCTTTAAACGACGGGAAACATGTCGCAACGGCCGTGTAGTAAGCCTTCACATCCAGCTTATTGATTCGCGCTTGCGCGGTCAGCCCGAACGTATCCGGCGGGTAGGACCAGGCGACAAAGGCATCCGGTTTTGCAGCCTTCGCCCCTTTGACAACAGGCGAGAGGTCTTTTGCGCCGAGCGGATAAGATTTGTCATAGACGATTTCGAAGCCCGCGGCCTTGAATACCGGACGTGCCGCGGCGGCAAGTTCGATGCCAAAGGCGTCGGCAACATTTACCATGGCCACGCGGTTGCCGATCTTGCCATCGCTTCGCATTTTCTTGAGGATATTGACCACCGCGCCAGTAAAGGTCGATGTCGAGCCCAGCATAAAGAAGATATTGTCGTAGCGCTTGGTCAACGTCGGAATCTTATCGGTAATGGCAGAAACGGCCAGTTGCGGATACCCCAATTTGTTGAAGATCGGAGCCGTCGCGAGGTTAAAGCCGGTGCCGAAGGGTGCGAGGATAAAATCGACTTTGTCCTGGGTCGCCAGGCGGTTGATATTTTTGATCGCTTCGCCGGGATTGGTCCGGTCATCGTATTCGATGACCTCGATTTTCGCCCGGCCACTCTTTAGTTTCAGACCGCCACGTGCGTTCACGTCGTGGGCCCAAAGCTTAACATTCGGCCAATGGGTGACGGTCGCACCGCCGGCCAATGGACCGGTCTTCGGTGCCGACATGCCCACCGTGATTGTATCGGCGCGCAAGTCGGCACCGAACATGACAACGGCGCCAATCGCCGTTGCAAGTGCAAGCGATGTTTTTAGTCTCGTCTTTAACATGTGAAGTTTCTCCTTCGATTAAGGTGTAGTTCCTTGGGTACTTGCCGATAGTTCAAATCATCAAAATGGATAATCGACCTCCTGTTGTCGGACGGTCATCCATTTCAATTCCGTCATTTCGTCGATCGAAAATTGACCACCTTCGCGGCCGATTCCGCTCATCTTGGTTCCGCCGAACGGGATCAGGGGTTCATCAAAGGCTGTTGGCCCGTTGATATGAACCATCCCCGCATCGATCTCGTCGACCATGCGGTAGGCCCGATTGATGTCTTTCGTGATAATGGCCGCACTTAGGCCGTATGCGCTCTCGTTGGCGATCCGAATCGCATCGTCGTCACCGTCGAAGGGGATGAGTTGCGTAACGGGGCCAAAACTTTCTTCGTCGCAGATATTCATCTCGGCGGTGACACCTGAAATCACGGTAGGATGGAAATAGTTCCCCTCACTGGTCCCGCCGCACAGAAGCTCCGCTCCTTTGTCGAGCGCGTCTCGGATGTGGTCATGGATGACATCGACTTGGCTGCGCCGGATCAATGGCCCGACTACGTTGTTGCGGTCTCTCGGATCACCGATCTTTAAGGTCTTTGTCTTGGTGACAAAGTCCTTCACAAAGTCGGCGTACAAACTGCGGTGCACGAGGATGCGCGAACTCGCCATGCAAATTTGCCCCTGGTGGATGAAAACACCGAATGAGGCCGTGTTGACCGCATAGACCGGGTCGGCATCCGCACAAATAATAAGGGGATTTTTGCCGCCGAGTTCGAGCGTGTATTTTTTGAGGTTTCGCGCCGCCCTGGTGGCCAATAGCCGACCGACACGGGTAGAGCCCGTAAAGGCTACAAACTTGATACGACTGTCCGACGTGATGATCTCGCCAAAGGCGGTTGCGGAACCGGGCACAACATTTACCACCCCGGACGGGATGCCCGCCTCATTCAATAACTCGCCAAGAAACAATCCACTGAGCGGCGTCTCGTCAGCCGGCTTCAGGATTACGGTGTTTCCCGCTGCCAGGGCAAACGCGATTTTCTTCATCGACAGCAACATTGGAAAGTTGAACGGCGCTATCGTGGCGACGACCCCGAGCGGCTTTTTGAAGCTAAATGACAGCAGGCCGGGCGTATTGGAAGGCATTGTTTGGCCAAATATTCGGCGGCACTCCCCCGCCGCCCCGCGCAGCATTTCAATCGTATAATCGATTTCCATGTTGGATTTTAGGAAGGTGGAGCCGGCCTCCAGCGTGAGGATCTCCAATGCGTCTTGACGACGTCGTTCCAATATATCCGCGGCGCGAACGAGCATTGCCTCCCGATCTCCGGGTGCCGTTTTAGACCAAGAACGGAATGCCTGGTCGGCTGTATCGATTGCCCGCATCACATCTTCGACGCTGGCCTGTTGTGCGGTGGCGATGACATCCCCGGTTGCCGGGTTTTCAACATCGATGATTTCCGAATGGGCGGCCTTAACCCACTCGCCGTTGATTAAGAGCAGGCCGCTCCAAGCGCCAGTGCGCGGCTGAACATGATATGAATGAGTACGCGCGTACACCCTGCTCTCCCTGCGCACCATTGCCGATCTTTATGTCGGGCCAGATGCAGATAAATTCAGCGCTTGGACGCCGTATTTTTTGTATCTAGTTTGGATACTTTGTATCAAGTTCCTCGGTAGCGGGCGAGTCGAAAAATTCATACTGCCGCACGCCTCCGATTGTCTATCCAACGCTGATTTTGTACTCGCTTGTCGACATACGCCGGCGGACCTCTGAGACGACATCAGCGATTGTCGCTAAGTTCAGTTCATCCTCGATCGCCTTTTCGACGCCCGAGAATATATCCTTCATCGTACCATGGATAACAGCGCTCTCCGGCTGTTGATCCTCCGGTTCCTGGTAGATGTTCAGCCCGGAAAACTCGCCAAATCTCCTGGAATCCGACGAAACTTGCACCGCGTTGAATACATCCAGTAGCGTGATCTGCTCAACCGACTTAAGGAGTGTCGTGCCGCCCGTGCCCGGCCTTCCCTCAACCAAACCGGCCTTACCCAACATACTGGAGATGCGACGAATAAATGCGGAATTCGTACCAATTTCCTGCGCCAATTCATCGGAGGTGTTGCGCTCATTTCGATGGATTTCCAGTCGCGCCAGAATATGGATCGCAACCGAATATCTGGTCATATTTTTCGCCATGACATCTCGCTGTAAGTAGATTGCTTACAGTAACGGCCTGCATGACAAACGGCAAATCCGAAACCGGGCAGCGTATTAGCCGGAATTTCAAATGTCCGGAATTGCCAAGAACAGCCTGAATTTCGCCTCGGCACGGAGGACCGTCCGGTTACTCGCCAAAGGGCTTTGTCAGACTAAATCGGGTTGAGGTTATCCGACCAGGCCGGTCCGCGTTTGCCGCCGGTTCCGCCGCCGATGCGGTCCGCCGCCGGGTTCCGGGTGCGGAAC
>LXNI01002451.1_pt1 | contig 12799 bp, 11 predicted proteins | sample 809091 | NCBI WGS metagenome assembly LXNI01 (sample SAMN04870527, study PRJNA318959) | sponge metagenome | biome: 01000161; feature: marine sponge reef; material: water | host: Sarcotragus foetidus | place: Greece: Milos, Mediterranean Sea | collected 2013-05-29 | depth 5-7 m | reverse complement strand
CCGAAAATATGTTCTAATCTCCAGCCGGGAAGTTTTGCCCCAAGCCCGCGGGTCCATTCGTGGGCGGCAGCCCATCTTTGTCCAACCGTTCGCTAAAGCGCGCCGCCGCGTCGAGAGCGCACATTGCCATTATCCAACACTCATGCCAAAGAAGGCGCCAAAAGGAGCAAGCTAATGTCCGCTTATTCTTTCTTCGTTCGCAGGAACTTCTTTTCGATTTCCAAGCGCTGGCTCGCCCTTTGCCTGGGGCTGTTGGCATTGCTCAGCCTCGCGCCGAGCGCCCCGGTCGAAGCGCAGGCTTTCAGCGTCACCGCCAGCGCTGAGCACGACGGAATCCGCGTGCAATTCATAAACACCCCCGCCAACGCCAAATACTATCAGATTCTGATCTCCCCGCCGGCGGGTCGTCAAAGAGTAACGCGAATTTATCCCGCGGCCGGCAAATCGGTGAGGCGCTTTGGCTACCTGCTACGCAACAATTCGCTTTACCGCGACACGGCGTATACGCTCACCGTTTCAGCTTGGGATGGCGCCCATCCCGGCAGCGCCTTCAAGCCGCCCAATGGCGCGATGATCGGGGATGCTGTGGTGGCAACCTTTACCTCAGGTTCAGGCGCGCCGGCGGCGCCGCGGCGTCCGCAAGTGCCTTATACAGTTGTGGAGACAACCAGTCACATGATCAGAATCAGCTTCAGCCCCGTGGCCGGCGCTGATAGATACCTGATGTCCCGGACAGGCCTCGCTCACACGCCCACTTTATTGCGTGATCACTGCAGCGCGGACGGCCACCGCGTCCCAGGCAACACGCGCGATGGCGCGAGCCGGAACAATCCGGCCATATACCGACAAAGGAACTTTCACGATGTCGATCACTTCGCGCCTGCCCAACCCAATATCGAGTACGCCTACTGCAAGCTGGCAGCTAATACCCAATTCAGTTTTAGCATCCAAGCACTGCGGGGGAATCATCCGGGGGGTAACAGCTTTGCCGTGATCGCGCACAGCTATTTCTCGGTGAGGACGTTGGCTGCGATGCATTCGCCGCCGGATATAAGGCCAAGTCCGACGCCGGGTCCGCTGCCCAGCTTGAGCCTGAATTTTGGCGATTTCACCGCCACCAGCGCTACCGTGTCTTGGAACGATGTTGCCGGCGTGGACCAGTACCTGCTGGTCTACACGGGCGGCGGCGGCGGCAATGCCAGCTTCCTGCCGGCCGGCACAACTTCGCAGACGCTGAGCGGCTTGAGCCCGGGCACGACTTACCAAGTCAGCCTCACCGCCCACTTGCTGGACGGGCGCAGCGTCCAGATTGAGCGGAGCCTGAGCATACCTGCCCAAGAAGATTTGCCTGACCAGTTGCAGTCTGGCCAGCAGCAAGATCAGCAGCAGCAGCAACAGCAACAACAGCAACAACAGCAGCAGCAGCAACAACAGCAGCAACAGCAACAGCAACAACAGCAACAACAGCAACAACAGCAGCAAGACCAGCAACAGCAACAGCAGCAACAACAACAGCAGCAACAGCCAAGCGGACCCTATGCCAGCCTGATTCAAGATTTGCTGACCTACCAAGCCGAGCCGCACGGTCATGATCATGTCGATCGCTGGACGCGGGCATTGGCGGCCCTGGGGCATGGCAGCCATGCCAATCCCATGTCTTTGGCGGAAGCCGAGCAAATGGCGCGGATTCACAATCCCAATCGCTGGAATCCCGTGGTGAATGCGCTGCGGCAGTTGAATCCGCCAGATCCGCCGCCACCGCCGCCGACCAACACTCCTGTCCCGCCGACACCAGTCCCACCGCCGACCAATACGCCCGTCCCGCCGCCGGAGCAATATGAAGTGCCAGCCAGCCTGATACAAGATATGCGCAGCTACCAAGCCGAGCCGCATGGCCATGATCATGTCGATCGCTGGACGCGGGCTTTGGCCGGGCTGGGTCATGCCAGCCATACCAATCCCATGTCTTTGTCGGAAGCCGAGCAAATGGCGAAGATTCACAATCCCAACCGCTGGAATCCCGTGGTGGAGGCCATGAAGAAATTGGGGCAGTAACTCAGCACAGAGGGCGCGCGGAAGCAAGCGCAAGAAAGCAGTTGGAAATTGCACGGAATAACGTCGGATGTAGGGGCGACATTGAATGTCGCCCGTAAATTCAAGATTACAACATCGGGCGATTCACAGAATCGCCCCTACGATGTCCCACAATTTTTTGCATGACTAATTTGGTACTACTGACGAGCGGCTCTGTGAGTCGCCCGTGTCAGATTCTGCGGACGCGCGGCCCGGCGCATCGCCCCTACAGATTCCGGCGATTCGCCACTAAAATCAGTCGCTATGCCCACGCCCTTCACCCATCTGCGCATCGCCCAGCGCCTGCTGACTGACGAGCGGCTGGCCCCGCCCTACCGCGAGCTGCTGCGGCGTCAGCGTCCGGCTTTTCAGCTGGGCAGCATTGTGGCGGACGCGCGCGTCTCCAGCGGAGTCGGGCGGGAAGTCACCCACTTTTACGCTTACGGCGTACCCATCACCGAGCGGCCCTGGCGGCAGATGCTGCGGCAGCACCCGTCGCTGCGCGGGGCGCGGGACGAAGCCCACCTGGCTTTCCTGGCCGGTTATGTGGCGCACCTGGCCGCCGACGAAGCCTGGGCGCTGAAGATGGCGCGGCCGCAATTCTGGGGGCAAGATTGGCCTGGCGTCGACCGCTGGGACAAGTTCTTCGCCCTGCACCTGATCCTCACGGTGATGGACGAGCGCGATGAGCCGCTGCTGGAAAATTGGCAGGCGGACAGCCTGGCGAGCTGCGAGCCGGAGGAGTGGCTGCCTTTCATGAACGACGAAACGCTGCGCGGCTGGCGCGATATGGTTGCGCGGCAAATCATGCCCGGCGGCATCAGCCAGACCCTGCCGATATTCGCTTTGCGCCTCAGATGCGATCCGGCCCAGATCCGCGCCGCCCTGGACGACCCGGCCCGCCTCGAGGCTATCTTGTGGCGGCATATTCCCAAGGCGCTGCTGGCAGAGGTGGAGCGGCAAGCCTATGCCCATAGCCGCGACCAGCTGACCGTCTACCTGACAGAATTCATGCCGGCGCCGGCAAGGGCTTGAGCGCTCGCGGGCGGCGTCCTAGATCTGGCGGGTTTTCGCCTTTGCCCTGCGCAGTACATCTTTTACCACAGAGGCCACAGAGGAAACACAGAGGGCACAGAGAATTCTCTATTAACTGCATAACGACGAAATGCGCTGGCAATTTACCAGCGCCGCTTGGTCAACTTCGCCGAATAATGGAAATAACTTGGCAAAGATACACCAGTAGTAGTACCAAATTACACATGCAAGAAAATATGGGACATCGTAGGCGCGATCCTGTGAATCGCACGATGTTGTAATCTTGAATTTGCGGGCGACATACAATGTCGCCCCTACATCGTCTCCAGTGCGAGGCGCACGTTTGAGACGGCCGGCCTTTGCTGGTACACTCTCTTGCATCAGGTAGCGTGACCGGAAGGCCGCCATGCGCCGTCCCGCCCAACAGATCATCGCCGCCTCGCCCGGCGACTTAAAGAATAACCGCCTTGGCTTGCTGGGGCCGGAGCAGCTTGGCGAGCTGCGGCGGCAGATCGACGCGTTTCAGCCGCGCCTGTCGCGTGTAATACGCCGTCTGATTTGGCTGGCGCTGGTCGTCACCTTCGCCGTGGTGGCGCTCTCCTTCGTGCGCGTGATACTGCTGCCGCTGGCCCTGGCGATTGAAGTAGCGGTTGTGGGCGCGATGCTCTATCTGACCAGCGACTTCAATCGCTTTATGCAGCAGCTTATGCTGGACCGCGACGCCGAAGCGGTGCGCATCGTCAAAGGACGGACGAGCAGCGCCACGCTGCGCCACCACATTCTGTATCACAGCTGCCGCATAGAATTGCAGAGCTACCGCGTGCTCGACCCGGCCTTGGCCCGGCAATTCAAAACCGGCGAACTCTATCAATTTTACGTTCTACCCCAATCGCGCGTGATCATCGCAGCCGAAGGTATCGGCGAGAAGAATTCGGTCTATGCCCTTTAGGCGCTGACTGATCTCGCCGCAGGATACGAATGCTGCGCGCGTTGCCGTGATAGCGCTCGATCCAGCCCCATTTCTCCAGCTTGTCCAGGTGGCGGATGACGCCGGAGTTTGACTTGTAGCCTTCGTCCGCGGCGATTTCGCCCAAGGTCGGCGGGAAACCATATTGATCGGTATAACGGCAAATGAAGTCGAAAATACGTCGGCTGCGATCATCTCGTTTTCTCATGCAGCGCTGCCTTTCTGCTCTATGAATGCGCCAGGATTGTTCTATCATATCACAGAAATAGAACATCAGTTCTAATTGCTTTAGTCTATTTTCCTATTTCGAGTCTCAGCATGATTTGGTACACTGGCGGCCTTGCGAATAGCCCAGCCCGCGGAGGCGAGCACGATGGCCAATACCGCCCGTCAATGGTTTTATTCGACGCCGGAAGCGCGCCCCTACTACATTGAAGAGCGCGTCAACCACAGCTTGTGGAATAACCGGCTGCAGAATGTCTTTATGAGTTGCACTCAGGCGGAGGCGCCGATCAAGATGGAAGGCAGCCTGGAGGGCATGCCCATCTATTTTGAGTTTGTCGCCGGGCAGTATTTCACCTTGCGCATGGGCGAGGAGCGCAAAGATGTCATCGCCACCATGCGCCAGATCTTGCTTGGGCTAAAGCCGACCTTCACCTACCAGGATAGCGAAGGCTTGTTCGTGGTCGAGTGGCATACCGACGGCGGCGATGTCCGCTGGAAAGAGATTCAGGGCAATCCGGCCTATCAAGGTCTGCGCCGGATGCGGCTGAACTGACCGGCTCGCGTTTTGCGCTTTCCCGCTCAGCGCCTTACCATACATTTAGACGCGAAGACGATTGCATCGCCGCCGCGATGCGTCGTTGGCCGGTGTCTGCCCATTTAGGCAGCGCTAGAAGCGACCAGGTGTAATGCATCGTCATGAGCTTCAACTGGAGTGAATTGCGCAGGCTGCCGCTGGTACCCGCCTTGCTGGCAGTTATCGCGCTGCAGTTGGTCTTGCTCGCTTCCGCCATACTTCTTGAGCCCGCGCCAAAAATAGATACGACATTCGACGGCGCTTCGGTAGCCCTTTCGGCGGACCGCGCCTGGACGATATTGCCGGGACAATGCGCGACCGTCCGCTGGGAGCTGGAGGGCATCGCTTCCGTTTATGTCAACGGCGAAGGCAAGATTGGCCACGATGAGATGGCCTTCTGCCCGACGCCGTCCAGCATGACCCTGCGCTTCGACATAACCGCCGCGGGCGGCGAAGAGCGCGACTTTGTCATGATAGTCCAAGGCCTGTCGGCAGCCTTGCAAGCCTGGCTGCTGTTTCTGGGGCTGCTGCTACCATTGCTTATCGCCATCTACTATCTTGCAAGCATGCGCCTGGAGAAGCCGTCGATTACCGATTTGTCTCCCTTCTTGCTGGCGGGCGTACTGCTGCTCTCGGGCTTGCTCCTGCAGACCGTGCAACCTGAATTCATTGCCAGTGTCATGGATCGACTGACGCATTTCTCGAAGCTGCAGTCTTGGCAGGCCTTAGGGTTTGTGCTGGCTGCCATCGTCTACATTCCGCTGGCGGCCCAAGCGCTGCGCCGCGGTCGACAGCCCGGTATGCGCTCCGATCTCATCGCGATTGCCGCGTTTCTGGTTGTTCTGCTGCTGCTTATGCTCACCGGCGTTGAGAGCGTCCCGCAATGGGAAATCTGGAATACGCAGTCCTTCCTCGAAGGGCGGGAATCGCTAGTCCGGCATGAAATCACGGTGCGCTTTTGGCTGCTTGCGCCGCACGCCCTGGCTATGGCCATCAGCCCAGATTCCTTCGCCGGTTATCATGTCGTCAACTTCTTCATGTTTTGGGCTACGCTCGCCATGTTCTACGCGGTATTGCGTCAAATGCGAGTACCGCCTTGGCTGGCGTTCCTGGCGACAATTCTATTTCTGTTTTACCCGGTCAACGCGGCGCTGATTTCGATACGATCTATCTCAATCACCCTGGGCAAGCTGGCGCTCTTGACCGCCGTCTATCTGATACTGGAATGCCGTGAAAACCCCAGCCGATTGCGTCTGCTAGGCATCTGGCTGGCCTTGCTATTAAACGTCGGCACCTACGAAGTCGCGCTGGTCATTATCCTTGTCATCCCGCTCCTGTGGTGGCTGCGCGAGCCGCGTCGCCTCTGGCTCCACATCAATCTGACCGCCGTCTGGTACCTGGTTGCCATCGCCAAAGCGGCGCAGGTCTTGCTCTTGCTCATATTCAAGCGCTCTTTCTACGGCGAGTGGTTCGTCAGCGGTTCGGGCGAGGTCGGCCAAGTCACACTGGATATGGCGGGCGATATTTTGCTGCGGGCCGTCAATGCTTATCGCCATACGTTCCTCGAGGGTTGGCAGGATGCGCTTAAGGCCATAAGCCAGAATACCTGGGCCTTGCCGACCATCACTACCCTAGCGCTTACCGGCCTGGCGGCGGCGATTCTTTTGCGGGAAGCCGACGATGACTTCTTCCCGCCGCCCAAGAAAACCGCGAAAGCAATGATGGCCGGATTCTTGTTCGTCCTGCCCTCAATCGGCGTCTTGATATGGAGCAAGAGTTACGCGGCCGACCTGTGGCGGATGTACGTCTATGTGCCTATCGGCGCCGCCATCGCCGTGATTGGCTTGCTCGTTCTATTGTCTGCGTCCGTCAAGCAAGCTCGACGTCGTCAAGCCTTCATCGTCTGTTGCAGCCTGCTGCTCATCTGGCCCGGGCTGTCGCGACTGTATCTGCAACAAGAGCAGCAGCGCGCAAAGGCCGATGCCAAAGCGAGCATTCTCATGCAAATCGTGGAACAGGCCCCCGGTTTCAATTCCGGCGCCAACTTGATGTTGTTCACCACCATGAAGAATGATCAACTGGGACGTAAAGGCATATCAGCGCTATATCTCAACACCTTTCACAGCGCCATTTACATGCTGTATCAGGAGCAACGGCCGGTGGTCTCGTTCTTGTGCATTTATGGCAAGAACTGCAGCCGATATGACATCGACATAATGACCGGCAATCGCGACTTCCTCGGTGATGACGAAGACTACAGCGATGTTGTCATGTTTCAGTTGCACGACGACTCAAGCGTGGAGCTGCTGCGGGAGCTGCCGCCCGAGTTGCGCGAGCGAGCGATCAACCGCTATGACCCGGAGCGCCTGATCGACGCGTCCGCCCCGATACCGCCGCGCGCCCGTTCTCTGCTCGCTTCCGTCTGGCGCGATTGAACGCGCTTGTCAGCGACTGCGTCATCTGGGATAATGACGGCATAGAATCCCGAAGGACCAGGAGCGCCCTCAATGGCGAAGCGCAGACGCAAGAAACCCAATATCTCGCAGACTGTGCTGGAACAAGCGCGCCAAGGTGTGGCTGAGTCGAGCGGCTCAGATGCCGCGCCCGAACAAGACGCTCCCTCCTCCGTGACCAACGCGACCAAAGCGCCGCCACGCCGCCGCCGCGCCTTGCAGTCTGCTCAACTGGAACGGCGCAAAGACGCCGGCACGCTCGATGGCGAGTACGTGGCGGAGCTGCTGGCGAACCCGACCAAGGTGGTCACGGAAGACGACTTGCGCGCCGATTACGGCTTTGTCATCCGCGACTTGCGCAATATGGGCATCTTGGCGGCCGGCTTGTTCATCGCCCTGGTCATCTTCTCGCTGGTCTTGCTCTGATCGACTGGAGATTGTCGAGGGCGTGACATGCCCTGGTTCACGCTGCAAGTCTTCCTGCGCGGCATCGCCACTCCGCTCCGTCTTCTGATTTCGTCTTACGCGCTGCTGCTGGCGCTCTTCACGCTTTTGCGGCTGCTGCGCATCAGCGGCGTCCCGCTGATCGACCTGGCCAATACCTTCGCGCCCTACTTGTACATGCCGCTGGTCGTCAGCTTTCCGCTTTCGATCATCGTCACCAGGGGGAGTTCCGAACATCTCGAAAATGCGCGCAAACGGCTGGCGCAGCCGGTACGCAAACGAGAGCACAACCACAATCACGCCCATCCGCCGCGCTGGTCGGTGCTGCTGCAGATCGGCCTGCTCGCCATCGGCTTGTACTGGTTCGCCCTGCCCTCGATGTATCGGCCGCTTGACCCGCCCGCCAGCGAGACCTTCCGCGTCGTCTCGTTCAACGTACAGGGCAGCAACGCCGAGCTGGAGCGGGCCACCGAGTGGCTGCTAGGCGCCGCGCCCGATGTGATTGTGCTGCAAGAGACGGCCGAGGGCTACGACCCGCGATTGGCGCCGCTCTACGAAGTCTACGCTCACGAAGATCATATCGAAGGCAGCGTGCGCGTCTTCTCCCGCTTCGCCATAATGCAGCGGGATGTGCTGACTATCGAGGCGCCAGGCGACGGCAAAAGCGGGCGGGAAGCGCTGCGGCTGCTGCTGAATCTGGACGGTCGCCACTTGGCGGTCTACGCCCTGCATTTCAGCTTGCCGCTGCGGCCGCGGGCCCCGCTAAATCCCGATGCCGATATCGGGCCGGAAGCACTGCTGCGTTACGACGAAAGCCGCCGCAATGCGCAGATCCGCCGCTTTCTGGCGATTCTGGATCAGGAGAAGGCGCCCTACATCGTCGCCGGCGATTTCAACATGAGCGATGCCTCGCTGATCTACGACGAGTTCGCCGGGCGGATGCACGACGGCTGGCGCGGGGCGGGCAATGGCGCCGGACGCACCTGGCCCGTGGCCGAGGAGATTGGACTGCCGCGTGTGATTCAGCCCTTCTTGCGCATCGACTACATCTGGCACAGCGCCGCGCTGCGGGCGACGGCTGCCGAAGTTGGCGAGGCGATTGGATCGGATCACCTGCCGCTGAGCCTGTCGCTTGAATGGCGCGTCAACTAGGGAATGGCGCATCCCGGATTCACTGCGGGGAATAAGCACAGAGGGCACAGAAGTAAGTGCAAGTAAGTAATGAGAATGTGGAATGCCTCTTTTCTTACCCATCCCCCGGCCCCTTGCCCCAGCGAGCTAGGGAAGGGGAGCTTTTCTAGCGAGTTTGTTTTCTGCATGATTAACTTGCATTTACTGAGATTCCTCATTTGTAAAGCGAGTTCGACTAACGCGTTTGCGAACCGTTGGTCTGTGCGTGTGATTGCGGCTGTCGTATAATCAAAGTATGGACGCGAGACTGCAATTCATCCCCATCATGATCGTCGGCTTTGGCGCCGCGCTCTGCCTGACGCCCTTGACGCGCCAGATCGCCATGCGGCTGGGCGTCACCGCCGCGCCCAACCGGCGCAACATCCACCAGCGCCACGTGCCCTTGATGGGCGGCGCGGCAATCTATGTCGCCTTTGTGCTTTCGGTGCTGCTCTTCAGCCCGCCCGACCATCTGCGCGAATTGGGGGCGATCGTTGCCGGCGCGTCTTTGCTGGCGCTCATCGGCTACCTGGACGACCGGCGGCATCTCAGCCCGCGCATCCGCTTGACGGCTATGACCCTGTCCGCCATCCTGGCAGCGCTGGCGGGCATCCAGATTCGCCTGTTCAACAATCTGCTGATCGACATCCCGCTAACGCTGTTCTGGATCGTCGCGCTGATCAACGCGGTCAACTGGATCGATAATATGGACGGGCTGGCGGCCGGCACAGCGGCGATTGCCTCGGCATTCTTTCTCATCCTGGCGCTGACGCAGGGGCAGATATTGGTGAGCATGCTGGCCGCGGCGATATTCGGCAGCGCCTGCGGCTTCCTGATTTACAACTTTAATCCTTCCAGCACCTTCATGGGCGATATGGGCGCTTATACCCTGGGCTTTGTGCTGGCGATATTGGCGATCAAGCTGAAGTTTGCCGCCCAGCCCTTAAACGTGACCTGGATGGTGCCGGTATTTGTGCTGGCGCTGCCCGTTCTCGATATCAACCTGGCCATCGTCACGCGCCTGCTGGAGCGCCGCCCGCTGATGCTGGCCGCCAAAGATCACGTCTCGCACCGCATCCTGGATCTGGGCGCGACGCAGCGGCAGACGCTGGCATTGCTCTACCTATTTTCGGTCGTTTTCGGGCTGGTGGCGCTGGCCGTCAGCCAGGCGGATGTGCCGGACGCGCTGGCGCTGGGCGGAGTATTTCTGCTGGCGCTGCTGGGCCTATTCTGCCTGCTGATTTTCCTGCGCTGGCGAGGACGACTCGGTCGCGATACGCCGGCTTAGCCCAGACACTCAGCGACAAGCGCAAGACCCGCGCTCAGTTTCTCTCTCCAATCTTCTTTGGGATGTCTGATGGCGTTGGTGCAAACGCGAAAGAGACAGACCGCCTCGCGCTTCGCAAGGTCTTGCGAGTTCCAGCGAAATCGCGCTAGAGCGGCATCGCGCAATATATCGTGATACAGGCGACAATTTTCGGCGCGGGGCTGGCGGGAGAAGTGCGCTGACCAACGCAGATGGGCGAGGAAATTGCCGATATCGAGCATGGGATCGCCCGGGGCGATTTCCTCAAAGTCGACAAGCGCGATACGCCCATCCCGCAGTTGCAGCATCTGGTCGTCATAAAAGTCGTTATGCGCCATAGACGATGGACGCCAAGCCTCTACAAAGGGATACAGCGAGACCGCCAGGCTGTTCAAAGTATGAGTCGCGCCGTCGAAGTCGCGCAAGTTATGCCGGAAGCTCCGCATCGCTCGACGGTAAGCGCGCCGTAAGTCGAATGCCCGGACTTGTCCACTGTCGCAGGGAGCGCGCCAGAGCCTATCGATGTGAGCCAGAAGAAGATCTGGATCCGGCGCTCTGCCTTTCCTTACAAGTGTGCGCAGGTTGCGCCCTTTCACCTCCGTCAGCCACATGACACCGCCTTCAGCCCAGTGTCCGGCCAGTTCCGGCACAACATAGCCGGACTGGCGCGATCGCTGGTAGGCAGCGAGAAAGGGCTCGAAATCGGCGGGTCGGACCACGCGGGCATAGAGTCTGACTTTCCCAAAAATGTGACGCAGGACAGCGCGATAGCTTGGTCGATAGCGAATGAGATGAACGCGAGCGCGGCGGGCGGGCACGGTCAGCACATGCTCGCTCACCAGCCGAAGAGCGTCATCTGGTCGAGCGGCGCGGGCCAGCCCGGGCAGCCGCTGGTCTTGCGGGTAGCGATTGACCCTTAGCGTCCCATCGCGCCGGATCGTCGCCGCGAAATACTCAGCGGGCAGATAGCGGTCTTGGGGCCAGCCGAGCTCATAGCTCACGGTGGCGCTTCTGCCGATGCTATGAATGAAGTGGTGAATGCGAATCCGCCGCGGATCGCCGTGCCCGGCCGGCAACTGAGCCCCGCAGTTATGCCAGACCCACTGCGGATCGAAGAGATTGGGCAAGTCCGGCAGCTTCGCGTCAGCCGGGAACTCAGGCGCTTCAAAGTATGGCGCGCTGTCACGGCCTTCACGCTGCTTAGTCGCTATCGTCATCGCTGTCATCGCTATCGTTATTGTCGGATAGATTGCCGGTGGTGTCGATGCCATCGCTGTCCGTGCCGTCGTTGTCGGTGAGGTTGCCGGTGGTGTCGATGCCGTCGCTGTCCGTGCCATCGTTGTCGGTGTAGGGTTGTTGCTGTTGCTGCTGCTGTTGTTGCTGAACCTGCCGCTGCTGAAACAGTCGCGGACTTTCAACGCCGGGTATTGGCGTGTCAATGCCGTCATTATCGGTGTAGTAGCCGGTGGTGTCGTAGCCGTCGCTGTCGGTGCCGTCATTGTCGGTAGGCGCCTGCGTCGAGATGCCGTCGAAGTCCGTCGTTGGCGGCGGCGTGTCATAGCCATCGCTGTCGGTGCCATCGTCATCCGTCAACGGAATGGATGAATCGATGCGGTCTGCCGGTCGATAGACAAATTTCTGACCCGGGTGAATCATGGAGGGAGTGTCGTCTTGTGACTTCAACAGAGCAAATGGCACGCCCAGTCGAGCGGCGATCTTCATCAGCGTATCGCCGGGTCTGATCGTATAGACGACTACGTTGTCTTCTTCGCCCGGCGGCGTGTCGTGGCCATCGTTGTCGGTGGGCGGGTCGTCCCCTTCGGCGTCGTCTTCATCGTCATCTTCGATTTCAGGATTGCGGGGCAGCAGCACCGGAGACTCGTCCGTTCCGCCTGTTTGCGCGCTGAGGAAATCGGTACGATAAAGCAGCAAGGCAGATACCAAGGCAAGCAACATGAGTTTAACCAACAATGCGAATGTGGCGGAAAACATTCTGTACAACATGGTAATTCCTTCTTCCTTCGTGGTTATTCTTTCTGCCGACATTGTAACTAATTATTTAACGTGAGTTAATTCTAGCTAGCTTCGCTAGAAATTGCAAGTGTAAAATGCTTTTCACTTCTGCCATAATGAAGCCTCATTATCTGCTGGACAATTCAAAGCGATTTTGACCCATGACCCGTACCGCGATATCAGCAAATTCGCTGGTTGATTACAGCCCCGATCGCTGGCGCTTGATCAAAGTTGACGATCGCAAAGCGCCGACTCTGGTGCTGGAAGCCAAGCGCGGCGCGCCGCTGCGATTCGATGCCTACTTCGCCGCCAGCCGCGATTTGCCGGAATCGGGCGAAATCCTGGAGGCCGACCTGGGCCAGGTGGTATTGGGCTGGTCCAACGAATCCGAATCCTGGCAACTGGGGCTGACGCTGTCGCCGGAGATCTCGCTGGCGCGCTCCAGCCGCTGGTTCGAGATTTTGCGCTTCACGCATCCCGACCCGGCCCGGCACGAAGAAACGGCGTCCAGGCTGGGCAAGGCGCTGGCGCAGACGCTG
>LXNI01002450.1_pt1 | contig 12800 bp, 13 predicted proteins | sample 809091 | NCBI WGS metagenome assembly LXNI01 (sample SAMN04870527, study PRJNA318959) | sponge metagenome | biome: 01000161; feature: marine sponge reef; material: water | host: Sarcotragus foetidus | place: Greece: Milos, Mediterranean Sea | collected 2013-05-29 | depth 5-7 m | reverse complement strand
CGATAACACCAACCTCGCTCTTTGTGATGGCCTACCCATGTGGTTTACCCCATGATGGAATCGGCCTGTGATCATAAATCAATCTCAATTATTTGTATATTAAATAATAAAACGATCCACTAGGGTCATTAGGCCGACCCGATACACGTGCCGTGAAATATTTTGTTTCTAGGATATTGTTTTTCGGGAACAATAACTTGAACAAGGCATCCAAATTTAACCAGCGGTACGGTGTTTTCTTTAGTGCTCCGTAATAGAGATTGAATCCATCAACATAGATATTCGTTCGGATCTCACCATAACGAGTATTGGTCATGTCAGCCATTGGTAGTTCCTAGTTTGAGCTTTTTCATTGTGTGGATTGCCGTTTTTCCGAAGGGAAGGGTTATTCTACAAAAGCCTCCAAATTTCAGTGAGGAAAGCTATAGAGACTTTGAGGATTGGATTAATTTAATATTGAGAGGGGCTCAACCAGAAGGATCTGAAAGGCAGAAGTAAGTATTGTAAGCTATATATTATTCACCAGAAAAAGCTGTCAGGGTTTCTATTGTTGGCATTATACAACTGTGTTTATCGACCCAATCGATTATACTGCAGGCGAGTTACTCACTAAGTATGTCGGTGTGTGGAGGGTATAGAGAATGAAGTTCTGAGTGTTTTTGTCGGGTATGACACGTCAGTATATTTCACTTACCCGATACTGGTTTTATGGTTGCTGAGTGGGCACTGCGATCCTTTTGGAGTGGTCGCATGCGATTCCCCAAGATAGCAAGATAGATAAGATTGCTTACATAATTGAGAAACAAACAATGGACAACCCGACATGTCAGTCATCAATCCTGTTGAGAGAAGATCAGGGAGGGATTGCAACGCTTGTTCTGAATCGACCCCGGAAATTCAATGCGTTGTCAGAACAGTTGCTTGGCAGGTTGGAAACAACGCTCGATGAGATCAAAAACGACCCGACGGTTCGGGTAGTGGTCATCGCGGCGAACGGACGGGCATTTTGCGCTGGGCATGATCTCGGTCAAATGCGAGACAATGCCGACAGGACCTATATCCGGTCCCTGTTTTCCCGCTGTAGCGGTGTCATGAAAAGAATTGGTGTTTTGCCACAGCCGGTGATTGCGTCAGTGCAGGGAATGGCCACGGCGGCCGGATGTCAATTGGCGGCTACCTGTGATCTGGCGGTGGCGGGCGAATCGGCACAGTTTGCCGTGTCGGGGATCAATATCGGTTTGTTCTGTTCGACACCTGCCGTGGCATTGAGTCGCAATATCACCCGAAAACGCGCAATGGAAATGCTGTTGACCGGTGACTTCATTGATGCCCCAACTGCGCTGGAATACGGACTGGTCAACCAGGTGGTTCCGGACGGCGAACTGGATTCGGCTGTCATGACACTGGCGGGAAAGATTGCGCGCAAGCTGCCCTCGGCAGTGCGCCTGGGCAAGTCGCTGTTCTACCAGCAGTTGAATCTATCGGTTGAGGGTGCGTACGAGGTGGCCAGCGAGGCCATCACCGGCAACTTTCTGGATGAGGACACGCTGGAGGGAATTGATGCTTTTTGGGAAAAACGCCAGCCCAGTTGGGCGGATTGATCCGACCGAATCCGTCTGAGGCGGGACAGCAGCTATTCTCCGGTATAGAACTCGGGCCACATCACCTTGACGACCGCACTGTTGCTTGCCAGCGAATGGCATTGATTCAGGATCGGTGGCGTGGCGCGTTTTGGTTGCTTGGCCGCTCGGTTTTCCATGGCAAAATGCATTGTTTGATACGCGGTAGTCGAAACCGGACCCAGTAATTCGATCAGGTGGGTACAACTGTCGGTATTGGGTATGCGTCGACGAATTTCCCGTCGCCAGCCGGATGCGATTTTCAATCCAACCAGCTTTTGCATGTTGATACCGGCGTAGGGGCAGATACGAAAGGGGGTATAAGGCAAATCGACATCGACCTGATGGATCGTCATATCCAGGTCCAGGGTGAGTCGTATCTGCATCTCGTGGACCGGTTCGCCCGCCTCAATGATACCCCGGTCATGGTTGGTGTAGGAATAGGTTTTGGTATCCACCAGCGTTGCTTCAATATCCCACAGCCCATCTTCGCGTTGAAATCCCTCGCAGTGGATATGACGGGTGTGGAGCTTGTTTCGGGGGACGGGCGATGACAGTGACATGGGTACTGGGTTTCAATCGGATTTGGGATACAGAATCAGTTGGGTACACCTGAATTCGGCGATGGTTTTGCCATTGGTCGAATCAACCACGCGGGAATCCCATACCTGGGTGGTTTTTCCGTGATGGATACACTGCGCGGTACAGACGATGCGGCCTTCTCGGGCGGTCCCCATGAAATTGCACTTCAATTCCAGCGTGGTAAAACCGCTGGCTCCGGCCGGTAGATTGGCCATGCAGCCATAGCCCGCTGTCGTATCCGCCAGGGTGACGACACTGCCGGCATGGAGGAAGCCGTTAATTGCCAACAGTTGCGGAGTGACTGTCAATTCAGCGCAGGATTTGAATGGGGATATTTGCGTTGAACGCAATCCAAGGCGACCAGGGAGTCCCTCCTTGTCCCGTTGATTGAAAAATGCGGGGTTGTTCATCATGCGATCATGATATCAGGCGGCATTTGAAATGGCCTCACCGAGGTTGGCGAGACTCGAACCGATCAGGGTGGGTTGTATTTCCCAAGGATCGAGCACCGCAGCCGAAGTGCGCTGGACCCACATGGCCTTCATCCCCGTCGAGACAGCGCCAATGATATCGAACCCATTACTTGAAATGAGCCAGGCCTGTTCTTTGGCTGTTCCGGTTTTCGAGAGGAAGTATTCGTAAACCGCCGGATTCGGTTTGAACGTCTCAATGGCGTCGACGCTCACGGTGCTTTGGAAATAATGGTTGATTTTCGCATTTGACAGCACGGTTTCGACCATGTCTGCCTGTCCATTGGAAAAGGCATGGAGTTGAAATCCCATCGCGGTCACCTGTTCCAGCCCCGCCAATACGTCCGGGAAGGCGGGTAATGATGCATAGCATTGCATGAGTGTCGACTTCTGCTCCCCGGTCAGTGCACATTGCCATTCCCGGTTGGTATATTCCAATGCCTGTTCAGTACAGACTCCAAAAGGCTGATATTGCCGCATCAATCCTCTTCGAAAGGTGTATTCAAGCTGTTTTTCCCGCCACCGGCGGGAAAAGGCGGCGGCCTGATCACCGATAATTTTTTCCAGTTCCACCGTCACGCCATGGGTATCGATCAGCGTGCCATAGACGTCAAATCCCAGTGTCAGATTCATGCGTTTTCGCGCCATGGATGCCGGCGAGCGCAAAGCCCGAAGACGGTTTGGGGTGCGGGCGAAGTCAGTCTCATCTTTTGCCCCTGTTTTGAATGAAGTGTTTATGTCGCATCGGTTTCATCAGGATGACTGTACGGACGACACGATGCGACGGACACCGACAGACGCTTGATATCCATTGCGTTGATCGGGTTCGGTGGCGGGTGTCTCGGTGTCATGATCCCAAGGCGGTGTTTACTTTTGACATCACTGGCCGGTCCAGGTGAGCACAGATGAATCGGCCGACATCAACCAGTTTCGCCAGGTCGACGGCGTGTTTAATCTGTAAGCCGTTCAGCAGATGGACCACGTCTTCTGTCGCCACGTTGCCGCTGGCCCCATCGGCATACGGACAGCCTCCCAGTCCGGCAACGGCGCTGTCGATGACGGACACACCCAACTCCAGTGCCACGTAAATGTTGGTCAGTGCCTGTCCGTAGGTATCATGGAAATGCACCGCGATGTGCTCAATCGGGATTCGCTCTTTGAGTGGTTCAATCAATGCGCGGACCTGAAGCGGAGTTCCGATACCGATGGTATCGCCGAGCGAGATCTCGTGGCATCCGAGGCGGTACAGTTTCTGTGCCACCGACAGCACCGCTGCCGGCGTAACGTGACCTTCATAGGGACAGCCAAGCACACAGGAAACATACCCCCTGACCTTGATGTCATGCTGTTTGGCAGCATCAATGACCGCTTCGAATTGCCGCATACTCTGCGCAATGGAGCAGTTGATGTTCTTCCGGCTGAAGGATTCCGAGGCCGCGGCAAAGACGGCGATTTCCCTGGCTCCGGCGGCGAGAGCCCCTTCAAACCCCTTCATGTTGGGCACCAGCACCGGATAATGGCCTTCCGTTTGCCCCAGTGCGACCAGTACCTGATCACTGTTGGCCATCTGGGGCACCCACTTGGGATGGACAAAGCTGCCTGCCTCGATATGGGTCAAGCCCGCATCACGCAGTCGATGGATCAGGTCGATGCGGACCGCCGTGGAAACCGTTTTGGCCTCATTTTGCAGTCCGTCCCGGGGGCCGACTTCAACAATTTTAACGCGTTCGGGGAATGTCATGAGTATCAGAAATCCGATCCAGCGGCATTAATCAATGACCAGGAGTATATCTCCTTCGTTGACCTGATCACCGGTCTGAAAGTAAACCGTTGCCACCCGACCGGAACGCGGGCTGTTTATCTGGTGCTCCATTTTCATGGCCTCTATGATCATCAGGTGATCACCACACACCACGGTCTCATTTTCTTTCACCTGGACGGCGACCACGGAACCGGGCATGGGTGCCCTTAACGTACCCACGGGGCCTCGGAATTGCCTTTGTGTGGTTCCGGCCTTCACTTTGTCCAGTTGCCAGAGCCGATGATTGTACAGTAAATGCCGCTGCGTCGCCCTGGCCATGATGTTGGTTTTTATTCGATGGTGCGCATATTCTATTGTCAGGCCGTGCGACCCGTCATAGCGGGCCCTGAGGCAGTAGGTCTTCGCGCCGTAAGTCAGGTGAATCGAGTGGTTATCCATCACCGCCCTCACTTCCAGACGATTTCCCGCCGGATCATGATAACAAAGCAAATCACTGCCCCGCTGTGTCGACTGCCAGTGGTCACACAATGCCCACGGGGACCATGGATCGGTGGATGTTTTTTGTTTCTCAGCCGTTTGATGTTGTACCCGTAGCAGATCATAGCAACAGACACTGAACAGGACTTCATTGGGCAGGGACTGTTCAGGTTGTCGCAGTGCCCCCAGCTGGTTTTCGATGAACCGGGTATCCGTGTTCCCTTCGACGACCTGGGGATGCGACACCAGTTTGCCGAGCAACGCAATATTGTGATGGACCCCGATGAGTTGATATTGCTGCAAGGCGCGGTGCATCCGCTGTAATGCCGTGGCACGTGTTTCTCCCCAGCAGATCAGCTTGGAGATCAGGGAGTCATAGTGGACGCTGATTTCATCACCTTGTACGACCCCGGTGTCAATACGCAGAGAAGGGCTGAGTGCGGGGAGGCTGAGCACGTCCAGCGTACCGGCGGAGGGCAGAAAATCCTGATCGGTGTTTTCGGCATAAATCCGTGCTTCAATCGCGTGTCCGTTGATCTGCAGCTCGGACTGTTGGCAAGGCAGCCGCTCTCCATCGGCAACCCGGATCTGCCATTCAACCAGATCCTGTCCCGTGATACGTTCGGTGACCGGATGCTCAACCTGAAGCCGTGTATTCATCTCCATGAAATAAAACTGGTTGTCCGGTGCGAGCAGAAACTCGATGGTGCCTGCCCCGACGTAGTCGATTTCCCGGACACAGGCGATCGCGGCTTGTGTCATCGCCTCACGGACGGGGTCCGTTATCATCGGGGCCGGTGCTTCTTCCAAGACTTTCTGGTGCCGTCTTTGCAGTGAGCAGTCCCGTTCAAACAGGTGGACGACCTGCCCGTGTGTATCGGCAAAAATCTGAATTTCAATATGTCGTGTTGTGGGCAGGTAGCGCTCCAGCAGGACCCGGTCATCGGCAAACGCCGAAAGACTTTCCCGTTTCACCGATTCCAGGGCATGGAGAAAGTCGCTGGCGCGGGCCACGATCCGCATCCCCTTGCCGCCACCGCCGAATTCGGCCTTGATCAGTAACGGATAGCCGATCTCGTTAGCCTTGTCCTGTAAAATGGCACCGTCCTGATGAGGGCCGTCATAGCCCGGCAAGACCGGGACACCGGCCACGCGGGCGATCTGACGGGCTGTGCTTTTGGAGGCCATTTTTAAAATGGCCTCTGCAGGTGGGCCGATAAAGGTGATTTGGCGGACTTCGCATTGTTTCGCGAAATCCGCATTTTCGGACAGGAACCCGTATCCTGGATGAATCGCATCGGCACCGGTTTGCCGGGCGGCCGAGAGAATCTTTTCGATACACAGATAACTGTCGGATGCTGGGGACGAACCGATCCGGACCGCTTCATCACAACGCCGGACATGCTGTGCATCGGCATCGGCATCCGAGTAGACAGCGACGGTTGCGATCCCCATTTCGGTGGCCGTTTTGGCGATACGGCAGGCGATTTCTCCCCGATTGGCGATCAGCAGTTTACGGAACATGCCGTTACATCCTGAACAGGCCGAACCGGGTTTCCGGTATCGGTGCATTCAACGCAGCGGACAGCCCCAAACCGAGCACTTTGCGCGTATCCACCGGATCGATAATACCATCATCCCACAGCCGGGCACTGGCGTAATAGGGGTGGCCCTGCGTTTCGTACTGGGTCTGGATGGGCGAGACAAAGGCGGATCGCTCCTGTTCGCTCCATGGGGTGCCCTGGGTTTCAAGGGCATCGGCCTTGACCTGTGCCAGCACATTGGCCGCCTGTTCACCGCCCATCACCGAAATGCGTGCATTCGGCCACATCCACAGAAACCGGGCACCGAAAGCCCGGCCGCACATGGCATAATTCCCGGCGCCAAAGCTGCCGCCGATTACCACCGTGAACTTGGGTACCTTGGCACAGGCCACCGCAGTGACCATTTTGGCCCCATCCTTGGCGATGCCGCCGGCTTCGTATTTCTGTCCGACCATGAATCCGGTGATGTTCTGCAGGAAGACCAGCGGTATCCGCCTTTGCGTACACAGTTCAACGAAGTGGGCCCCCTTCAATGCCGATTCTGAAAACAGGATACCATTGTTGGCCAATATGCCGACCGGGTAGCCATTAAGATGGGCAAATCCGCAGACCAGCGTAGTCCCGTACTGCGACTTGAATTCATCCAGCTCACTGCCATCGACCACCCGGGCAATGACCTCGCGCACATCGAATGGCTTATGGGGCTCCCGGGGAATGATGCCGTAGAGTTCCTCGGCAGGGTAGGCCGGTTCCACCGGCTGGCGGATGGCGAGGCTGGCCGGTTTGGTTCGGTTGAGATGGCCGACAATCCGCCGTGCAATGCGAAGGGCCTGCGGGTCATCGTCGGCGATGTGATCGACAACACCGGACAGGCGGCCATGGACATCGGCTCCGCCGAGTGCCTCGGCGGTGACAATTTCGCCGGTTGCGGCTTTCACCAGAGGGGGGCCTCCCAAAAAGATGGTGCCTTGGTTCCTGACGATGACGTTTTCATCGCACATCGCCGGCACATAGGCGCCCCCTGCGGTACAACTGCCCATCGTGATCGCGATTTGCGGGATACCGGCCGCAGAAAGGGTGGCCTGATTGTAAAAAATACGTCCAAAGTGCTCTTTGTCGGGGAAGACTTCATCCTGCAGTGGCAGAAAGGCACCGCCTGAATCGACCAGATACAGGCAGGGCAGTGCGTTGTCCCGAGCAATTTCCTGTGCACGAAGATGTTTCTTGACGGTGATCGGGAAATAGGTGCCCCCCTTGACGGTTGCATCATTGGCGATAATGACACACTCGAGTCCATTGACCCGGCCGATCCCGGTAATCAGCCCGCCACCCGCGATATTCGTTTCGTACATTTGCCATCCGGCAAACTGGGAAAATTCCAGGAAGGGGGACCCGCAGTCGGTCAATTGGTTGATTCTTTCCCTTGGCAGCAGCTTGCCCCGATCCCGGTGTTTTTTTCTTGCCCGTTCACTGCCACCCAATGAAATCAGCGTAATTTTCTCGTGCAGGTCATCAACCAGTGCCTGCATCGCCGATGCATTGGCACAAAAGGACGATGAGCCGCGATGCAGCTGGGTTTTAATCCGTCCCATTGGATCGGTTCTGGTGGGGAGAACGTTTCACGGAGTGCCCTCTACTCACTTTCGATTTCCCGGGCAATGATCATGCGCTGGATGTCGCTGGTACCTTCATAAAGCTGGGCGACCCGGACATCCCGACAGATCTGCTCAATGGGGAAATCCTGCAGATAGCCGTAGCCTCCCAGTGTTTGCATGGCGTCGGAACAGACACGCTCGGCCATCTCCGAGGCAAACAGCTTGGCCATACTGGCCTGTTGCAGGCAGGGTTGGCCGGCATCTTTGAGGCGGGCCGCCTCAAGGACCATCTGGTGCGCGGCCTCCAGTTGTGTGGCCATATCCGCCAGACGGAATCCCACTGCCTGATGCCGGATGATCGGCCGGTTGAAGCTATGTCTTTGCCGGGCGTAATCCCTCGCGGTTTCATATGCCGCCCGAGCCATGCCGACGCACTGGGCTGCAATGCCGATACGGCCGCTTTCCAGGTTGCTGAGTGCAATCTTGTAGCCTTCGCCTTCCCGTCCGAGGCGATGGTCCAGCGGTACGACACAGTCTTTCAATTCAACCAGTGCCGTATCCGACGCATGTTGTCCCATTTTTCTTTCGACCGAGATGGCCGTATAGCCGGGAGTATCCGTCGGGACAACGAACGCGCTGATACCGTGTTTCCCGGCAGCGGCATCAGTGAGGGCGAAGACAATGGCAATATCGGCCTGTTTTCCCGAGGTCACGAATTGCTTGGTGCCATCGAGGCAATATTGATTGCCGGTCCGGGTGGCGCGGGTACGGATGGCAGCGGCATCCGATCCGGCCTGCGATTCAGTGAGACAGAAACAGCCCAGCGCTTCCCCTTTGGCGAGCGGGATCAGGTAGGTCTGTTTGACAAAGGCATTGCCGAATTTGAGAATCGGTCCGCACACGACGGTGTTGTTGACCGATAAAATGGTCGAACAGGCCCCATCACCGGCGGCGATCTCCTCCAGTGCGAGAACGAAAGAAACCGTATCCGCGCCGGCCCCGCCCCATTGCTCGGGGACGGTCATCCCGTACAGGCCCAATTGCGCCATTTCCCTGAGCGCCCCGGTCGGAAAAGACTGTTCCCGGTCCCAGGCAGGCGAATGGGGCTTGAGACGGGATTGGGCGAATTCGCGGATGGTATTGCGAATCAGGGTTTGTGATTCGGTCAGCATCGACGGCACATCGCCTAGAGTCGTTCCACTGCCATCGCCGTGGCCTCACCACCGCCGATGCACAGGGCGGCGATGCCCCTTTTGAGTTGATGTCGTTCGAGTGCGGACAGCAGGGTGACCAGAATACGGGCACCGGAAGCGCCGATCGGATGACCGAGGGCACAGGCCCCCCCATGGATGTTGACTTTCTCGTGTGGCAGGCAAAGCGCGGCCATCGCCGCCATCGTGACGACGGCAAAGGCTTCGTTGACTTCAAACAGATCGACTTCATCGGCCTGCCACTGAATGTGTTCCAGCAATTTTCGGATGGCGTTGACCGGTGCGGTGGTAAACCAGCCGGGTTCGTGTGCATGGGTACGGTGCCCGACAATCCTTGCCTTGGGCGACAGCCCGGCCCGAAGTGCACTGGATTCGCGCATCATCAGCAAGGCGGCGGCACCATCCGAGATGGAACTGGCATTGGCCGCTGTCACCGTTCCGTTTTTCCTGAAGGCAGGTCGCAAGGTCGGAATTTTTTCTGGCTGTGCCGTGAAAGGTGGTTCATCCTGATCAATCGTCCGGCGGCCTTTCCGGTCAGTGACACTGACGGGCGTGATTTCCTGTGAGAAATCCCCTTTTTCGATGGCCCGCAGGGCTCTTTGCAGGGAGGTGATGGCAAAGTGATCCTGTTGTTTGCGGTCAAACTGGTATCTGTCTGCACATTGTTCCGCGAAGGCCCCCATCAGGACGCCCTGATCGTAGGCATCTTCCAGGCCATCGAGAAACATGTGATCTTTTATCTCGGCGTGCCCCATGCGCTGTCCGGAACGGGCTTTGGGTAACAGGTAGGGTGCATTGGTCATGCTTTCCATTCCCCCCGCGATCATCAATTCGTTGGTGCCCGCCAGCAACAGGTCATGGGCCAGCATGGTCGCTTTCATGCCGGACCCGCACATCTTGTTGACGGTAGTGCAATGGGTGCCCAATGACAGGCCAGCCCCCAGCGTCGCCTGTCTCGCCGGTGCCTGGCCTTGCCCGGCCGACAGCACATTGCCCATGATGACCTCCTGAACCCGTTCAGGGTCCATTTGGGCTCGTTCAATGGTGGCCCGGATGGCGTGGGCACCCAGTTGACTGGCGCTGAGCGATGAAAAACAACCTTGAAAGGCGCCCATCGGCGTGCGCGCTGCGGAGACAATAACAATGGGATCAGGCATCTTGGCAGGGGTGTCTCTGTCGGATGATCATGGGACTTCGATTCAAAACACGAACCGGTCTGGAATCAGACCGATGCGCCCTATTGTGCCCGTGTCCGTCCGGGTGAGTGCGGCGGTGTCAACATCCCGCCCGGTTAGCCACTTTTTTGGATGGGTCATTGGCCTGTCATGCGGTCTCATTGAACAGTTCCCGGCCGATCAGCATGCGGCGAATCTCCGAGGTGCCGGCACCGATTTCATAGAGCTTGGCGTCTCTGAGCAGGCGACCGGTCGGATACTCATTGATATAGCCATTGGCACCGAGTGACTGGATCGCCTGCAGTGCCATCCAGGTTGCTTTTTCGGCGGTATAGAGGATGACGCTGGCGGCGTCCTTTCGCGTGGTTTCCCCTGCGTCACAGGCTTTGCCGACGCAGTAGGCATAGGAACGACACGCATTGAGCGCGGCATACATGTCAGCCAGTTTTCCCTGCATCAACTGAAACTCCCCGATGGGCCGACCGAATTGTTTTCTTTCATGGAGATAGGGAAGGACGACATCCAGACAGGCCCTCATGATGCCCAGCGGACCGCCCGCCAGCACCGCACGTTCAAAATCCAGTCCGCTCATCAGCACATTGACTCCCCGGTTTTCTCCTCCCAGGACATTCTCTGCGGGCACCTTGACGTTGTCGAAGACGAGTTCCCCCGTATTGGATCCGCGCATCCCCAGCTTGTCGAGTTTCGGCGCCGTTTCAATGCCAAAATCCTTCTCGACGATAAACGCGGTAATGCCGCCGGATCCGGCATCCGGTCGGGTTTTGGCATAGACAACCACGATATCGGCATCCGGCCCGTTGGTGATCCACATTTTACGGCCATTCAAGACATAATGATCATCCCTGTGTTTTGCGATCAGCGACATACTGACCACATCGGACCCGGCCCCGGTTTCGGACATCGCAAGGGCGCCCACCTGTTCGCCGCTCATCAGTTTCGGCAGATAGGTGCGTCTTTGTTCGTCGGTCCCGTTTCGCTGGATCTGATTGACGCACAGGTTCGAATGGGCCCCATAACTCAACCCGACCGAGGCGGATGCCCGACTGATTTCCTCCATGGCCACGATGTGTGCCAGATAGCCCATGCCGCCCCCACCATAGTGCTCGGGCACGGTAATGCCCAGCAGGCCGATATCGCCCAGCTTGCGCCAGAGTGGAGCGGGGAAAGTATTGCTCTGATCGATGTGTGCGGCGAGCGGTGCGATTTCCCGTTGGGCAAAGGCTGCCACGCTGGTTCGTAGCATGTCTATCTCGCTACCCAGATGGAAGCTCATCGAAAACGGATCGGTCATGAACTGGTTTCCAATAATCTAGAATGCCAAAACTACATGACGTTTACGTAAACGTCAACTATAATTCGGCAATCTGTAAAGAGCAAATGATCTGTCCGATGCCAACGATATTGAGCGCAAGGCCGTCTGTGAAGCCCACGCCCAGCGGGCAGGGCTGATGAAAAGGAGATCGGGAAGAAATGGCGCAAGGTGGCTTGGCTATCGCACTTCGGTGGTTTTGATTGAGACCAAAGATAGACGAATAGATCAGATAAAACAATGAATTGAAGATCGATTTTGAATGAATATTGAACAGGCAAATAATTTCTTGAGACGGGAGTTTCCTCAAAATACCACGCAGGTTGAAAAAATTGCACCGGGCGTTGCCCGTGTTCGTCAGTCGATTGGCCACCAGCACCTGAGACCCGGGAAGACCGTTTCTGGCCCGACACTGATGATGGTGGCGGATTGTGCGGCCTATGTGGCGATTTTGGGGCAGATTGGGGAAGTTGCCTTGGCTGTCACGACCAACTTGCATATCAATTTTTTGAGAAAACCGGTGTTCGATAGAGATATTCTCGGAGAGAGTCGACTGTTGAAGACCGGAAAGCGGTTGATTGTCTGCGAGATCCTGATCTATTCGGAAGGGACAACAGATCCAGTGGCACATGCTACCGCGACCTATTCGGTACCACCCCGATCAGATTGAAGCATGTTTGCTTGTCACACTGGAGTGTGGGAGTGCACAGGTTGAGTATGCACTCGATCTCAATGTCAGTAAAACGCTATGATTCTGACTCTAGTGTAACGTCATACCTCATGTGTCGGATAGAGGCGTTTCAGTTTCAGACGCGCATCGTGGGTGGTGAACTGCCAATCCACCTTGACCTGGAGACGATCGCGTGAGGCTTGCCAGGCAGCGACCTCACTGGCAAGGACATCAACGCGGTCGATGCGCCGATTCAGGCATTGTCGGATCATGACGCTGAGTTCGACCTCAGCCACGTTCAACCCACTCCCGTGCTTCGGGGTATAAACGAACTCGAACCGATCCCATAGCGCCTTGGCCTGTTC
>LXNI01002449.1_pt1 | contig 12809 bp, 10 predicted proteins | sample 809091 | NCBI WGS metagenome assembly LXNI01 (sample SAMN04870527, study PRJNA318959) | sponge metagenome | biome: 01000161; feature: marine sponge reef; material: water | host: Sarcotragus foetidus | place: Greece: Milos, Mediterranean Sea | collected 2013-05-29 | depth 5-7 m | reverse complement strand
GCACGGCGCCGAGCCCGCATCGATGCAGGCCAGCATCTCCTTGGCGGCGGCCTCGGCCCGTCGGGCGGCTTCGATCAGCATGAAGACAGTATCCCATAGGGGTGTGACCTTTGTCAATCATTTACAAGTATTCACAATATAAACCCTTGACGGGAGCACGCGCTGCTCGCCCGGCAGTTTGCGCCCGCGACGCCCGTACAACAAGACCCAAGTGCTCCGATCTGGTATATCGATCTGATCGGATTCAGTAGATCGTATCGTCCTGATTCGGTATATTGCCGGAGATGGTGAACAGTGGAGCGACCGGCGTGCCGGCGTCAACGCTCACGCCTGCGGGCTACCGCGCCCGGATCGCTGAGACGAACGCCGCCCGGGCGCTGGGCACAGCCCGCGCGCTGCTGATCGAAGGACCGAAGGGCTGCGGCAAGACATGGCTCGCCAAGCGGTTCGCTCGCAGTGAGTTGCTGCTCGAACAGGATCCGGCTGCGTTCGCGCTCGCGCAAGCGGAGCCGAACCGGGTGCTCGACGGCGCCACTCCCCGGCTCATCGACGAGTGGCAGCGGGTCCCGCCGCTGTGGGCGGCAGTCCGGGGGGCGTGTGACGCCCGGGCCGAGGCGGGACAGTTCATCCTCACCGGATCGGCCACACCGTCGGACCATCACCCCCGGCATTCGGGCGCCCTGCGGATTCAGCGGCTCTCGCTTCGCACCATGTCCCTCGCCGAACGGGGTCTGTCCACCGCGGCAGTGTCGCTGGCCGAGCTGCTGCGCGGCGGAGTCTGCGCGGCCGACCGGACCGGACGCGGGCTGCCCGAGGCCGTCGACGTGCTGTGCCGCGGTGGCTGGCCCGGCCTGGACGACACCTCACCGGTGCGAGACGTGATCCGAGTCCTCATGAGTTATCTCGAGGACATCGCCCGCACCGACATCCACCAAGTCGACGGCGCGGCTCGCGACCCGGTGAGGGTCAAGGCGCTGCTGCGCTCGCTCGCACGCAACGTCGGCACGTCGGCAAGCCTCAACAAGCTCGCGGCCGAGGCGAACGCGGCCGCCCCGCTCAGCCGGCATTCGGTGCGTGCCTATCTCGACGCCCTGGAGCGCCTTCACGTTGTCGAGCCGCTCACGGCCTGGCCGACCCACCTGCGTTCGCGGTCGCCGTTGCTCACCAGCCCGAAACACCACTTCACGGACCCGTCGCTGGCCGTGGCGGCGCTTCGGGCCGGCCCCCAGCGCCTCCTCGCCGACCCTGAGGCGCTAGGCCTGCTGTTCGAGTCGCTCGTCATCAGAGACCTGCGCATCTATGCGCAGCCCTGCGACGCGGAGGTGTACTCGTTCACCGATGCGGCGGGCGCAGAGGCCGATGCCATCGTCGATGCCGGAGACGGCCGCTGGATCGCGATCGAGGTCAAGCTCGGCGGCGCCGATCAGGTCGACAGAGCAGCACGCTCGCTGCTGACCGTGCGCCGCAAGGTCGACGAGTCGAGGATGGGCCCAGCAGCCAAGCTCGTCGTAATAACCGCCGCCGACGGCTACGCCCATGACCGTCCCGACGGCGTGTCGGTGGTGCCCCTGTTCGCACTCGGCCCCTGAGGCGCCGTCCGGGCCGCGCCGAGCAACGGGCCCGCGGTTCGTCACACCGACGTCGACGCTGCACACCAGACCTTCCAGCAGAGCCCTCCAGCAAAGCCAGGGCGGCTCACCTCGGCGGAGCGCCGGACGGCCGCCTGTCGTTCCAGTGCTTGTGACTGTGAGCGGTGTCAGCGGCTGAGGACTGCGGCGGCGAGACGGTCGGACTCGCGCTCCCGCAGAGCGACGTTGATGTCGAGGCGCTCCAAGTGCTGGGCAACCTGCTTGGCTCCCTGGGGCAGCGGGTGAGCGGCCATGAAATCGTGCACCCGAGCGGCCAACCCGTCCCGGTCGAGCGCGGTCACCCCCTCCAGCATCCGGGCCAGCGAGTAGTTGGTCGGGAAGATGGAGAGAAGCCGGTCCCAGTGCTCCGACAGGAAGTCCCAGGCCTCGGGCCCGCAGCGGCGGTTGACCAGGGCGCGGCGGATCAGATAGGGGCCGTCCTGGGTGCGCACCGAGCCGTCGAGGGCGCCCTCCAGGATGGTGCGCACCAGCTCGGCGTCGCCGAAGTCGGCCAGGGCGGCGAGGTGGCGCTGCTCGGTCTGAGGATCGGACGCCTCCTCGAAGCGCAGGCGGATCCGGGCGAAGTCGTCGGCGTCCCCGTGGGCCGCCACCACGCTGAGGGCGGCTGCGGCGAGGGTGGGATCCGGGTGGTCGAGCCTCCGGCGGCACGCCTCGATCGTGGCTGCGTGGTCGGCGGTCGCGCCCCGCAGCCGCACCAGCGTCGCCCGCAGCTCGCCGGTGCGCTCGTCCTCGCCGCCGGCTTGCGGCGGGTCGAGCCCGACCTCGCCGGCCGCGGCTTCGGAGACCCCTATTGCGAGCTCGCAGAAGCGCCGCGCCGCATCGCCGTCCAGCAGCCGGCGCAGGTGGGCCAGCGTCCCGGCGATGGCCTGCCACACGGTGAGGTCGCGCTCGCGGACGAAGCCCCCCAGCACGAGGTCCAGGAAGGTCGGCGCGTCGAGGCTGCCGGCGAGAGTGGCGGCCCAGGCGTCGTCGATGAGGCCGTGGCGCTCGGAGGCGCTGCGGTCACCGGGTCCTGCCGCGGCGACGGCCGCGAGGGTCTCGGCGCCCACCTCGTCGCGGTAGAAGCCCGAAGCGCCGCTGTTCAACGTCACCGGCGTGCCCCCACCGGTTGTCAGGATCCGGCGGGGCTGATCGAGCAGCAGGCGCAGTTCCTGCCGGTCGCCTAGGGGATCCTGGATCCGCACGCGCAGCGGGACGACCCAGCTGCGCCCGTCGGCCCTGGCCGGATTGAGCGTGAAGTGGCGTTGAGCCAGTTCGAGACCGTGCTCGGTAACGGTGGCGCTCACGGCCGGATGCCCGCCCTGGAGTATCCAGCCCTCCATGATCTGCCGTACGGGCTGGCCCGTAGCCTCGGCGAGCGCGTCCCACAGGTCCGCGGTGACGGTGTTGGCGTAGGCGTGGCGCCGCAGGTACAGGCGCACGCCGGCCCGGAACGTGTCGGCGCCCAGGTACTGCTCCAGCATGCGGACCAGGGCTGCGCCCTTCTCGTAGGTGATCACGTCGAACATGTCTTCGGCCTCGGCGGGGGAGTGGACCGGGTACTCCACCGCCCGGGTGGTGCCGAGCGCGTCGGTCGAGAAGGCCGAGGCCCGGCTGCGGCAGAACGTCAGCCAGACCTGCCAGTCGGGCCGGTAGGCGTCGGTGCACGCCGTCTCCATGAAGGTGGCGAAGGCCTCGTTCAGCCAGATTCCCTCCCACCAGGCCATGGTCACCAGATCCCCGAACCACATGTGGGCCAGCTCGTGGTTGATTACCGCGGCCACCCTCTCCAGTTCGGGCTGGCTGGCCGCGGCCTCATCGACCAGCAGCAGCACCTCCCGGAAGGTCACGCAGCCGAGGTTCTCCATAGCGCCGAAGGCGAAGTCGGGTATGGCCACCAAGTCGAGCTTGTCCGCGGGGTACCGCAGGCCGTAGTAGTCGGAGAACCACTCCAGGGCGTGGGCGGCGACATCGAGCGCGAATCCGGTCTGGCCGCTGCGGCCGGGCCGGTGGACCACCCGCACGGGCACGCCGCCGCAGTCGATCGGATCGGTGACCTCCAGCGGTCCGACCACGAAGGCCACCAGGTAGGTCGACATCGGCATGGTTGTGGCGAAGCTGACCCTCACCCGGCCGTCCCTCAACGAATCGCGAGAGGTCTCGGCCGCGTTGGACACCGCCAGCAGGCCCTCGTCCACCACCAGCGTCGTCGCGAAGGTGGCCTTGAGCGCGGGCTCGTCGAAGCAGGGGAAGGCCCGCCGGGCGTCGGTGGACTCGAACTGGGTGGTGGCGATGGTGTGGGCGGCGCCGGTGTCGTCGGTGTAGGTGGACCGGTAGAACCCGTGGAGCTGGTCGTTGAGCACCCCGGTGAAGGAGATGTCCAGCCGGGCCGGACCGGGCGTGAACTCGCCCCCGCCGTCCTGCCGCGACAGGGTCAGGCGCTCCGACTCCTCATCGACGGAGGAGTCGAGTTCGACGACTTCTCCCGCAGAAGTGTCGAGCCGAGCACTGGCGATGCTCAACTCGGCCGCGTTCAACACGATCGTGGTGGAGGGCTCGGTGATCTCGATGTCGATGGCGACGTTCCCGGAGAAGGTCGCGGCCTCGAGGTCGGGTTCGAGCTCGATGGCGTAGTGCCGGGGAACGACGCCGCCGGGCAGTCTCGGACTCATGGTCCGACCGTACTAGTTCAGATCTTTCAGGAGGCCGTTGTGCTGGTGCCCATGGGATTGGTTGTGGTGCGGTGGCGGGCGTGTGGTGGGTGTTGGGCGTGTGGGGGCGCGTTGTGCCGTAGCGGGAGGGCGCAGGGGGTGTGGGTTCCGGATGGGTGTGTGTGGCGATGTCGGGTTCAGCGCTGGGGGTGTGGGCTCAGATGATCAGGGGGAGGTTGTGGACCCGTGTGAACGCGGCGATGAGGTCGGTTGTCCAGGGCCAGTCGTCTGGGAGTTGCAGACTTGTTGCCAGCTTGTGCGTACGAGCCGGCCAGCTGTGTGCAGCAGGCAGTAGCGGAGCCGTTTGGGTTCGGCTTTGGCGAGGTCGCCGTCGAGGGCGAGTTGGCGGGTCCAGGCGAGCAGGTCGTGGGCGCACATTATGAGCACTTGCAGGCACCGTCCGGCGGTATCGCAGAAGGTCAGCTGCGCGCCGGGGTGGGGCAGTTCGCTTCGGGCGATCATGCGGGTGCCCTCGGGCCAGGGCGACAGGTCGACGCGGTCGGTGATCTCGGCGACCTCGGCGTGGTCGCGCAGCTCGGCTCCGTCGGCGCTGAGCGCCGGCTGCCAGCACTTGTCGGGGCCTTCGAGGATCTTCTGCGCGATTTCGATGCTGAGCGGATGCTCGACACAGAACCGCACCGCGCCAGCAGCACGCCTTGAGGAACCCTCGGGTGCATCCCGCGGAGTCCGCGCGCGGTTACCTCTGTGTGGCGGGGATCGAAGGGGATCTGCTCAAGGGTGTCGTTGAGGATCTCGATGTGGTCCGCGGCGGTGTTGGACCGGCGTTGCCGCATCGCAGCATCGCGGCGAGGCACTCGCCGGTCGCGTCGAGATAGGCCATCAGCGGATGGAACCCCAGCCGCGCTTGGAGGTCCCCGCCGCGGCCTGCTGGTCAGAATGAGTCCACCAGCGTGGCGTCGATGTCGGTCACATAGAACCCCGGATCCGCCGCCCGCGGCCCGCACCGCGCGGCGCGCCTCAGCACGGGCCGCTTTGAGCTGCTCGACGCGGCGTCCGGCCTGTGCCAGGGTCCGCCACAGCGTCGCCGGCGACGCCACCTCCCCGAACAGCCGCGGCTGCGCCGCCATCGCGGCGATGTCACAGATCGCGTCGCCGCCGTCGGCGACCATCACCGCCGCATCGACCAGCACCCGCCCCCGGTCATGGCCCCGATCGCGCTGCTCGGACCCCGCCATCGCCGCCGTCTACGCCGCCGTCAGCCCGAGGTTGTCGGCCAGATCCGCCAACAGCCGCGCCCCCGCATGGGTCGCGATGCCCCGCCTACCGCCGGTGAACCCCAGGCGCGGACGGGTGCTGATATGCTTCACCACGAGAGTGCCCTTCTTTGTGCCGTCTCGGGTGGGTCTTCAACCCCAAGACTGTCACATCAGAAGGGCATTCCCGCGGCACGGCCACCCAGACAGGCCCCTACTGAAAATATCTGGGCTAGTCTCAGTGATGTAATTCCATCAATGGGAGATGCAGATGGCGACTGATCCTTACCCCAAGCTACCGACCAAGGCTTGGACGACTCTGCGAAGTCGAGCGGCGGCCGCTCCGACTGCGAGATTCACACCAAATGCGGTGGCGGCCCTGATGGGGATGGCGAATCCGCAGAGCGCCCAAACCAACACAGTCAGACCGATGCGGCAGCTTGGTCTTATCGACGAGGACGGTGCGCTGACCGATCGCGGGAACAGGTGGCGTCTTGATGCGTCGTACGGCGAAGCGTGCCAAGAGATCCTGGACGAGATCTATCCGGGCGAACTCGGCACGCTAATCGATGAGGACGGCGATCTGGATGCCGGGAAGGTACGGAAGTGGTTTGATCACGAGGGCTTTGGCGAGTCGAACGCGCGCCAAATGACCTCCACGTACGTCATGATCGCTAGCAAGCGGATCCCCGAAGCGCCCGCGACAGACTCAAGCAGGGCAACGAAGGAGGCACCACCAGCGAAGAAGACTACGGGTAAGCCCCTTAAGCCCAAGGAGACTGTGACGTCTCAAGAGGTCGTGGCACATGAGCCACCGGTGCCGCCCGCGAAGTCCGACACTGGGCCCACGGTTCATCTTGACGTCCAGATCCACATTCCCGCCGACGCGACGCCGGAACAGATCGATCAGATCTTCTCGAGCATGGCGAGGCACCTGTACGCGAAGTGACGGGCGAGCGATGGCCGGGACTTGCGTCGCTCGCGCGCGACCTCGCCGGTGAGTTCTCGAACTTTCGACAACCAGCAGCGCCTGGTCAAGTCGCTGCCGAGCCTGTACGCATGGACGAACTTGACCTTTTCGCCGAGTTCGATCGCAGGGTTGCTGATCCCGATTTGCGCGCGGCGACGCAAACGCGCTTCCTAACGGAGCATTATGCCGACGCGGTCGAGTCAGGCGTCAAGGCGCTCTGCGAGTGCATTCGGTCTCGAACTGGCAGCACAGAGGACGGAGATGCGCTGATGAGGCTTGCATTCTCTCCCGAGCGGCCCCTGTTGCGCCTGAACCGCGGACGATCCAAGAGCGACAAGAGTGAACAACGCGGTCACATGTTCCTGTGCCAAGGCGTGGTCGCTGCGTGGAGGAATCCAAGGGCACACGCGCTCCGCGATGATCCGCCTACCCGCGCTCTGATGATGCTTGAGACGTTGAACGACCTGATCATGACCACGAAGGCAGCCACTCGTACTCGGCAACGGCGGGTCCCGTAGGGACACCCGCCAAATTCCGGTCTGACCTCCCCAAATGCAAAACACCCGCCAAATTCCGGTCAGGCGATATGACGCAAACGTCACAACCAGGAGACGCGGCTGCCAGTTGCGACCAACGCGTCGAATGCCGGCCGCGAATATCAGCTCACGCAGAACGCGAGCATCAGTTGGCGCTCACAACCCGGGTCTAGTGATGGCCAGAACGAGGTGTGGCGAGGGGACAGAACCGCTGGTCGTAGTACACACAGGCGAGTCGGTACAGGGCTGCAGCCCTTATGGTTGCCGTCTTGCCTGAGTCACCAGGTGTGTTGGAGGTATTGAAGTCGTTCTCGAACAGTTCTCCGATACGGGCTTCCCAAATCCACACGACGTCGCCTCTGTCGCCGCGGGAATAGGTCCCGTCCCGTCCGGCAAGCACGTATCGGAAGATGAGGTGCGCTCCGGGCTTGGGTAAGTGACCCTTCGGCATGTTTCCCCCGAGGGCGATCTTGATCTCTAGCGGCTGAGACCCTTGAGCCGCAGAAACGAGATCAGGAAAGGTGTGGGGAGCGTTGCTTCGGTAGGCCCCCTCGGAGTGTCGCTGCAACGCGGACCTCAGTAGGTTGCCAACAATCGCAGACAGATTCGCCAACTCTACGACCTTCGCGATCGGCTGCGATCCCGTGTTTAGGAGTTGCTCGTCAATACGGTCCAGCGTCTCGTAGGTCGCTTCGATGGCCGAGGGGATCCAACTCTCGTCCAACCCGGCGATTGCTACCAAGGCCTCGCCTCCACGGGCAGCTTCCGGTGGTGTAGTTCGCCTACCAAATCGAACCGGGTCGCTAGTTCCTGACGCGTGTGCTTCGGCGAGGTCGATGAGGTCTGCGAGGGACAGGCGAAGTGCTTGAGCGAGCCGGAAGGCCGATGCGACGCTGAGGTGTCGTTCGCCTCTCTCGATCAGCCCGACGGAGGTGCGATGTCGTCCTGCTTCATCCGCCAGGTCTTCAAGCGACCAGCCGCGCTCGCCGCGGAGGCGGGCCACAACTTTGCCCACAGATCGGGCGAAGGCTCTCGCTGCTTCTTCTGCAGGATCCTCCGGTGCTGTCGCATCCACGACATATGATCGTAGATGTCCGCGCGGGAGCCGTTGGAGAGACTATAGTCTCGCCAGAACCGTAGATTCTCAGGAAGGGAGGTTGCCCCGGGATGGCACGCATGAAGGTGATGGACTTGTTCTGTGGGACGGGCGGATTCTCGAAGGGGTTTGAGAACACGGGAGCCTTCAGCGTCGCGTACGGCATTGACGTACTCCCGGTGGCCGTCGAGACCTTCCGGCTCAATCATTCGCGCGCGGTTGCCGTGGGAGCTGACATTCGCGAGGTGCGGCTGGGATCTGTCGCCCGCCAGACTGGGCTTGCGCGTGGCGAGGTGGATGTCATCGTGGGCGGACCTCCGTGCCAGGGCTTCTCGTCGATTCGGCCGTTTCGTTCCGCGAAGGAGGATGACCCGCGCAACTCGCTCTTCGAGGAGTTCGCCGGCCACGTCAACTATTTCAGACCCCGCGTGTTTGTCATGGAGAACGTGGTGGGCTTGGCCACGCACAACCGGAGCGCCACGATCGAGCAGATTCAGGAGTGCTTCGATGGGCTCGGTTACACGTCGGATTGGCGGATCATCAACGCTGCACACTTCGGCGTTCCCCAGAAGCGGGAGCGCCTAGTGATGATCGGCGCACAACACGGGGTTCGAGCGAAGTTTCCTTCGCCTACCCACGCAGGGGAATTCAAGACGATCGGGGTCCGCGACCGCGCGAGACGGCTCGCGCCGCCACCGCCGACGGACCAACCGGACCTGTTCGCGTGCGACGAGCCGAAGCTGCCCGAGGCGCTCACCGCAATGGAGGCAATCGGAGACCTCCCCCCGGTGGCCGCAGGCAAGACCGCCGACCGGTACGACCACCCGCCGCGGAACGACTATCAGGCAGCTCGGCGCCGGCGTGCCCACCGCCTCGAGCTGCATGTGGCGACGGGCCACTCCGACCGCATGTTGGAGATCATCCGCCATTCCGGCTCAAACATCAGTTCCGTACCGCAACACCTGATCACGTCAGGATTCTCGTCGTGCTACTCGCGTCTCGATCCGGACGAACCTGCTGTCACCCTCACGGTCAACTTTGTGCATCCCGCTTCTAACAAGTGCATCCACCCGTTCCAGGATCGTGCGCTCACCTTGCGTGAGGGAGCAAGGCTTCAGTCGTTCGACGACGATTTCTGCTTTGCTGGCACACGGACTCAGATTGCGAAGCAGATCGGCAACGCTGTACCGCCGCTACTGGGTCAGGCAATAGCTGAGACTGTGCTCGACATGCTCAAGTGAGCATTGCCAGCCACCCTCAAGAGAATGATCGAAGCGCCATTAGTCGGCGGGGCTGTGCGGGCGGAGGCGCTAGCGGCCGCCGCGACCTCAGAGGCCGAGCGGGTAGGAGATTCCAACGTCGGGAATCCGCGAGGCGACGAGCGAGGCCGTGGCCCGAGCGGCCCGTGAGCGCAGCGAACAAGAGCGGGAAACACAACGCCGCACCGCGAGACCGTATTCCCTACTCGCGCTCGCTCTCAGCCGTCGATGATCTTGTAGCGGTGGTTCAGGGGCCAGTACCGCCGCGCCAGCAGGTGCTCGCGCATCCGCTGGGCGACCTCGTCGGCCTCGTCGAGCAGCGCGGCCTCGTCGACGGTCAGGACACGGCCGTCGTCCACCACTAGCGAGCCGTTCACCAGAACGCTCTTGACGTCGGTTCCGGCCGCGTACCTCAGGAGGGATCCCACCGGATTGTGCCGCGGCGACAGTCTCGGGTTCTCACCGTCGAACACCGCCAGATCGGCGGCCTTGCCGACCTCGAGGGACCCGATCTCGTGCTCCCACAGCAGTGCTCGGGCTCCGTCGATGGTGGCCATGTCGAAGGCGTCCTCGGTGGTGAGGGCGGCGGGGTCGTAGAGCGGGATGCCCGCGGCCTGGCCGTGCATGATGTAGGCGATCCTGGCCACGGCCAGGACGTCGTTGATGACCGTGTCGCATCCGAGGCCGACGGTCACGCCGGCAGCCCTCATGCCCACAACGTCGGTGACGGCCGACACGATGTCGGTGCATACCACCGGTGCATGGGCGAGCTTGGCGCCGGCCTCGGCCAGTATCTGCGTCTCCCGTGCGGTGGTGAGCATGGCGTGGATGGCCAGAAAGCGCGGTCCGAGCACGCCGATGTGGGCCAGATGCTCGATCGGCCGCCGTCCGAACAATGACACGCACAGCTCGATCTCCTCGCGGTCGCGGTTGATGTGGGTCATCATCGCGGTGTCGTGGCGCTCCGCTAGGTCGAGGGCAGCGGCGAACATCTCGTCGCTGACCGACGGGACGCTGGGTGCATGGATGTAGGGACGGACCCGGTCGCCTCCCCGCGTCGCCCAGCGGGTAAGGAAGTCGTCGAGGTGAGCGATGTTGTCGGCCCGCACTGCCGGGTCGTCGCGGTACTCCGAACGGCCCTCCATCTGCTCGTAGTTGCTGGCGAGGCGGGAGGTTCGGTCGCGCTGTCCCACGGCCAGGGCGCAGCGGATGCCCATCTCCAGGGCGGTCTCGCCCACTGCCTCCTCATGCTCGGGCGTGCAGGTGGTGTCGGTGGTGGTGGTGACGCCGGCACGGAGCAGGTTGGCCATGGTGACCCGTGCGCTGGTGCGGATCCCGTCGTCGCCGAGCACGTCCTCGGCCGGGATGTAGATGCGGGTGATGTTGGGCAGGTCCTCGAAGGCCATGCCTCGCACCAGCGCCTGAGCCATGTGGTTGTGTGTGTCGATCAGCCCCGGGATCACCAGGTCCCTGGGCCCGCCGAGTCGCCGGCTCCCGGGGTGGGCCGCCTCGACCTCGGCTCTCGGTCCGACGGCGACGATCCTCGAGCCCGCGACCGCGACCGCGCCGTCAAGGAACACCCGGCGTTCGGCATCGGATGTGATCACCGTGCCGGTGACCACGAAGTCGGCGGCTTCGGCCATGTTCATTCCTCTCGGTGTCGTGGCGCGGCCGGGGTGACGGTCAGGGCCGCGCTGGGGCCTCCCGGCTCGCCGGGAGGCCCCGTGACGTCAGTTCTAGAAGCCGATGCTCTCGTCGATGAACTCGTTGGTGATGATGTCGCCAGGTTCCATCGAGGGGTCGACATCGAAGCCGGCCGCGATGATCTTGGCGATGACCTCGGCGATCCGGCCTTCGTCCATGTTGCCCACGGTGCTGTCGGGCCCGTTGCCCACGAGGCCGAGTTCGACCTGAGTGCGTACCGAGAAGTCGGCCAACTCCGGCGGGTACACCCAGAAGCTGTTGATGGTCTCGACCGCATCGACGATGATGGCGTTGGCTCTGGCTGGGTCGGTCGCGAAGTCGACCACTGCCTGCTGGACGATGGGCACGAAGCGTTCCAGGCAGGGGCGAAGGCTGTCGAGATCGCCCGTGCGGATCGACAGCGTCTGCGAATAGATGCGCAGGCCGGCATCGTGAATCAGCTCAAAGGCGATCGGCTTTGCCCACTCCTCGTAGATGACCTCGTAGCTGTACGGAGACTCCGACGCGAACCCCTGCTGGGCTATGGCCCCCGCCTCGGTGATGAAGCGCGATGGCGCGCCGTCGTATGACGGGTCGATCTGGTCGGCCGAGAGCACGCCCTCGTTGACGAACACGTCGATGAACGTGCCGCCGGCGAACACGTTCACGATGAGCCCGGCCTCGCCGATGTCAGCGATGGACTCGATGTCGGGCTGAGCCTCCGGGTCCCATTGGATGATCTGAGGGTTCTTCTCCAAGGGGGCCACAACCGAGAGCGTCGGCGTGTCCTCATTGCGGATGATCGATTGGTCGATGCTCACGTAGGCGAGGGTGATGTTTTCGTCCACATATATGTGGGTCGAGCCGGAAGCGAATCCAATGGCCGGACCTCCGGCCCGGATCTCGATGTCGATCCCGGTGTCGACATCGCCAGCCATCAGGCTGCCTGTCGTGGTCTGGTTGTCGGCATCGATGACGTAGTCGGCGCCGACCATCTGGTACAGGGCGCCGTGCTCGGACTCGGGGAACCAGTCGGTCTGGATGACCATGGGATCTTGGCAGACACCGGCCAGGTTCATGGAGTCCTCGGCCATCTCCTCGGCCATCTCCTCATCCATCTCCGCTTCCATGTCCTCGTCGTCGGGTTCGGCGGCCGGTTCGGGTTCGGCGGCTGGTTCGGGTTCGGCTGCTCGCTCCGGGTCAGGGTCAGGGGCTGCGGTCGTGGCCGGAGCCTCGTCAGCTGTCGTCGTGCCGGTATCGTCGTCGCCGCATGCAGCTGCGATCAGACCCAATACGGCCAGCGCGCAGAAGGCGCGAATCCATGACTTCTTGCTCATCTTGTCCTCCAGGTGTTGGTCGTGAATGTTGACATGACCTATATCAATCTTGATACCATCAACATTCGCCCGGTGCAAGCCGAGACGGAACCGCGAGCCGGAACAAGCCTGTGAACTCTGAGAACGTTGCTGGTGGCGCTACGAGAGCAAGACTCGATGGCCAGGTCGACGACGCGGCGCGGATCCAGCGCCTGGGCTCCAAGATCAGAACCCTGCGCAAGGAACGAGGGCTCACTCTGAAGGCGCTGGCCAAGTTGAGTGGCCTGTCGCACCCGTTCCTCTCCCAGGTCGAGAGGGGACTGGCCCGGCCGTCGATGAGCTCCTTGCACCAGATCTCAGAAGCGCTCGGGACCAACGCCTCGTGGCTGCTCGCCG
>LXNI01002448.1_pt1 | contig 12813 bp, 12 predicted proteins | sample 809091 | NCBI WGS metagenome assembly LXNI01 (sample SAMN04870527, study PRJNA318959) | sponge metagenome | biome: 01000161; feature: marine sponge reef; material: water | host: Sarcotragus foetidus | place: Greece: Milos, Mediterranean Sea | collected 2013-05-29 | depth 5-7 m | reverse complement strand
GGCGCCCGCACCCTCTGATAGAGTGGGAGATCGATGGCGGGCAGACCTCAGCACCCCGGTGGCGGGCCTCCAAGCGCAGCGGCGAGACCTCCGGGCATTCCGCCCCATCCACAGACGCTGGACGGGGCGGCAGTCCTGCACCAAATGTTCCGGTTCGACCGGTCGACGTGGCGAACGCTGGACAGCGACACGCGATTCAAGATCGCGAGCGAAGCTTCCTCGGCCCTATCCAGCATGGAAGGCAACGAAACCGGGGGCTCGGCGCTATTCTCGATGCTGGGCCACAAGGGCGACCTGCTCGTGGTGCATTTCCGCCCGGATCTCGAGCAGGTCCACCAGGCCGAGCTGGACCTTGCGAACTTGGGCTTGGCGGACTTTCTAGAGCCGACGACATCGTACGTGTCGGTCGTCGAGCTTGGCCTATACGACTCGTCCTACAAGCTCTACCAAGACTTAGAAGAGCTTGAGCTCTCCCCGGACAGCGACGAATGGGCGGAGCGCGTGCGCACCCGCATGGGAGAGCAGGCTGCGGCCATGGCGCCGCGGCTCGACCCGGCCATGCCCGCGCACAAGTACCTGTGCTTCTACCCGATGGACAAGAAGCGGGGCGAGCAGATCAATTGGTACACGCGCCCCATCGCCGAACGCTTGCAGATGATGCGCGAGCACGGCATGATCGGTCGCCGCTACGCCGGCCGGGTCAAGCAGATCATCTCCGGCTCAATCGGATACGACGACTGGGAATGGGGCGTGGACTTGTTCGCCGACGACCCGCTGGTATTCAAGGAACTGATCTACGAGATGCGCTTCGACGAGGCGAGCTCCGTGTATGCGGACTTCGGCCCGTTCTACATCTCCATCCGTCTAGCGGTGGCCGAACTCGGCAGTTGGCTGGATGGCAGCAGCCCGCAATTCGGAACGCCCTCGCTCTGACGGTTATACGGCCCAAGTCGGCGCGGGAAGAGACCCGACTGCTATAAAATCGTTCTAGGCTCGCGGGCGCGGTCCAAAGCGTCTGTAGGGTTGCGTGCAATGCGGCGTCATCTCTATACGGTCTTGGTCGCCACCGTCCTTACAGCGGCGGCTCCGGCAGCGGAATTCGAGCTAGCCTATGTCGGCTCTGGCGACAGCGCAGCGTTGCGAGGCCTGAAGCTCGGCATCGACGAGTCCAACGTCCAAGGCGAGTTCCTCGACGTCAAGTTGAGATTGACCGAACTGCCGGGCGCCACACTGCCGGAAAGTGCTGTCGCCGTGTTTGCGGACAGGCCGGGACTGGTCGCCGACATCGCTGGCGACGCTGGTGGCAGGGCAGTCTTCAACCTCAGCGACGACTCCGACGAGTTGCGTGCGGCCTGCTTGGCCAACGCCCTGCACATCATCCCCAGCGCGAAGATGAAGGCGGACGCCGTGACGCAGTGGCAAGCCCGCAATCCAGACAGCAAGGTCTCCGCCGCCGCTTGGCACAGCCAGGCGGTCAAATTCGCCGCGCGCGACCTCAACCGGCGCTACCGGGACCTCTATGGCAGCCCGATGGACGAACCCGCCTGGGCAGGTTGGTTCGCCGCGCGCGCGGTAGGTGACACGCTGATGCGCGAACCAACCTCCGACGGCGCGGCGCTGCTGGAAGCTCTCAAGCGAGCTGACGGCCTGGACGGCCAAAAGGGCGACCCTCACAGCTTTCGAGCCAGCGGCCAGCTGCGCCAGCCGTTGGTCCTTGTCGGCCCCGCGGGAGATCTACTGGGCGAGGCGCCCGTGCGCGGTGCCGAAGGCGGGCTGGACAGCCTAGGAGCCTCGCCCTGCCAGTAACGCCATGCTCCGAATCTTCACTGCTCTCTTACTCTTGCCGCTAGCGCAAGCGCTGGCGGAACCCACGCACAGGCTTTTCGTCACCAACGAAGCCGGCGACTCGGTCACCGTGATCGACACGCGCAGCGGCGCGGTCGAGGCGACAATCCCGGTGGGCGGGCGCCCGCGCGGGATCGGGTTCAGCCCCGACCGCAAGCTGGTCTACGTCGCCCTCGGCAACGACAACGCCATCGGCGTCATCAACACCGCCAGCCTGAAGCTGGAGCGCACCATCCCGGCAGGGTCGGACCCGGAAGCGTTCGCCGTGCATCCCGACGGGACGATCTACCTGTCGAACGAGGATGACGGCCTGGCCACTGCCTTAAACCCGGAATCCGGCGAGATCCTCGCCGAGATCAAGGTTGGACTAGAACCCGAAGGCGTCGGCGTGAGCCCGGATGGCAAGCAAGTGCTGGTGACCAGCGAGTCTTCCAACATGGTCCACGTCATCTCCGTGGCCGAAAAGCGCCTAGTCGCCAACATCTTGGTCGGTGCCCGGCCCCGCGAGGTCGAGTTCAGCCCCGACGGCAAGTACTTCTGGGTCACATCAGAGGTGGCCGGCCACGTCTCCAAGGTCGACCGCGCGACCAACCGTATCGTGGTCGCCAACAAGCAGCTACGCCGCCAGATCAGCCCACGGGTCAAGCCCAAGGGCATCCTGCTCAGCCCGGACGGCAAGCGGCTGTACGTGTCGATGGGACGCGGCAATTCCATCGCCGCGCTAGACCCGGAGACTCTCGAGGTGCTCGACAGCGTCGAGACCGGCATCAGGACCTGGGGCATCGCGCTGTCCAAGGATGGCAAGCGCCTTTACGCGGCCAACGGCCCCGATGCCACGATTTCCGTGGTCGACACCGCCACGATGTCCGAGATCCAGACGATCCCGACCGGCGAAATGCCGTGGGGCGTTGCACTCGATGACTAATCGCCGCCGTTGGGCACGGCTCGCTCTGGCCGTAGCTGTTTGCATGCAGCCGGCGCAGTCCTTCGGCCGCGAAGTCAGCGTGCTGGAAGCGATCGGCTGGAAGCTCTTCTTCGACCCGCTGCTGTCCAAGCCCCGCAACACGTCTTGCGCGAGCTGCCACATTCCCGAAGAGGGTTTCGAGTCCGGGGTCGCTCTCGGCGAAGGCGCCTACGGCGACACCCTGCCGCGCAACGCTCCGACCGTGGTCAACCTAGCAGCTGCCGAGTACTTCTTTTGGGACGGCCGGGCCGGATCGTTGGAGGAGCAAGCCAAGGGTCCGATTGAGAACCCCATCGAGATGGATCTGGCGCACGACGAAGCGGCCCGCCGCGTGCGCGCCGAAGCCTCGTACGCAAGGGCCTTTCAGCAGGCAGGCATCAGCGATATCACGATAGACTCGGTCGCTCGGGCGATCGCAGCGTTCGAGCGGGCGCTCGTGACCGGTCCGGCGCCTTTCGACAAGTGGCTCGCGGGAGACCGCTCGGTGTTCAACGACGAGCAGGAGCGAGGGCGCATGATCTTCTTCACGCGCGGCCAGTGCGCCACCTGCCATTTCGGCCCGAACCTCACTGACGGCATGTTCCACAACATCGGAACCGGCACTGCGGACGATCCCGGTCGGTCGAAGATTAGCAACGATGACTACGACATCGGCGCATTCAAGACCCCGGCGCTGCGCAATTGGAAGGGTCGCGAGCCGTTCATGCACGACGGCCGCTTCGAGACGCTGGACGACGTGCTGGCGTTTTACAACGAACCCAAGACTGGTGCCATCGGCATGACCGAACTCGACCCGCTCGGCCTCAGCGAGCAGGACCACTCCGACATCAAGGCATTCCTCGATACCCTCAATGGCGCATGGCCCGATCTGGCACCCTTCGAAGTGGCCTGGCAAGCCCTGCAATAGCCGCTTCCAGCTCGCAGCGGGATCTCTGAGGCGCTGATGCTGGCGGAGCGCGAATGGCGGGAATGGATCGCTTGGGCCGCCCTCGGTGCCACTGCCGCTAACTTCGCCTCGATTGCTGTGGCTCACAGCATTCTGGGCGGGGGGCTGGGATTGCTGCTGTTGCGGCCGCGCTCGGTGCGCTTCCCACGCGTCGCCTGGCCGATCATTGCCCTGCTGGTCTGGACCCTCGTTTCCGCCGCAGCTTCCGATGATCCGGCGGGGGCGTTGCCTCAAATCAAGAAGTTCTTTGTCTTCGCAATTCTACCTTTGGCCTACACGGCATTTCGGACGGCCGACATGTGCAGAAGGGCAGCGGAGGCTTGGTTCGTCGTGGTCTTGGCAGCCTGTGGGCTAGCGATTGCCGAATTCGGCGGCTCGGCAGCCCGGACGCTCACGCAAGGCGGAGATTTCCACGGCCTCTTGATTGCTGACCGCATCCGGGGATTCTACAGCCACTGGATGACGTTCAGCCAAGCTGCCACGCTCGGCGCGCTGACCCTGGCCTGTTACTTGCTGTATGGGCGGCGGCGTTCGGGGACGGGAGTTTGGGTCGCGACCGGTGCCGCGATGGCTGTCGCGCTCGCGCTCAGCTTCACGCGCAGCGCATGGCTTGCACTAGTTGTCGCCGGGATATACATGCTGGCCAGCACCAAGCCGAAAGCTCTCGCGCTCGTGCCCATCATCGGCCTTGCGCTGTACAGCTGGGGACCCGCCGGCCTGCAAGAGCGCATCCAGTCGATCCGCCCAAGCGCAAACCAAGCACGCGTGGTCATGTGGCGCACCGGTCTGAACATGATCGCCGCCCACCCGCTGTTGGGAGTGGGGCCGGAACAGGTAGGGCCGCGCTTCGCCGAGTTCCAGCCGGAAGATGTCGAAGAGCTGCCGCCCGGATTCTACGGGCACCTGCACAGCGTCTACATCCACTACGCAGCCGAGCGCGGAATCCCGGCCGCGCTGATCGTCCTTTGGCTGTTCGGGCAGATTCTGTTCGACGTGCGGCGCGGCTTGCGCAGGCTGCCGCGCACGGTGGACGACCGCCGTTTCCTGCTCCATGCGGGGGCAGTCGGCACATTGGCCATGGCGGTCCTAAGTTGTTTCGACGTGACCCTGGGAGATAGCGAGGTGCTCGGAGCGTTCCTTGCGCTCACTGCCATAGCCTACCGTGGACTTGCCGAGATTCCGTCCGACCTCAGTACAGATTGAACCTGTCTTGGGAGCGCTTCGCGCCTATGCCATGATTGACGAAAGGCCCCATGCAATTCACTCTGACCGACACCAACCTGCCTGAGATCGAGGCGGATGCCGTGATTGGGTTCGTCCACGACGGAGGCGACAACTGCACAGCCCCCACGGACTGGGATGGGCTCACGGAAGGATTGGCCAGGGAACTCGCGGAGAGCGGCGAATTCCGAGCAAAGCACCAGTCCACGGCGCTGATCCACCGCCCGGCGGGCATGCGTAGCGGACGCCTCCTGCTAGTCGGTTGCGGCACTCACGCCAAAGCCAGCACCGTGCGCCTGCGCGAAGCGGCCAGCGCTGGCTGGCGGCGCCTGCGCACCGCGGGCGTGCGCAGCCTGGCTACCGCGCTGCCCAACGGGATGGACCGCGACGATGCCCTCGCGGCTATCGTTGAGGGCATCTCGGCGGCCGACTACGAACCGGATGTGCACAAGACCGAGGACAAGCAGGCCTCCGCGCTCGAGCGCGTCGTCATCGCGTGCCCAAATGACGCACAAGCCGCACTGAATCGGGCAGTTGCTGTCGCCCACGGGCAAAGACGCGCTCGCGAGTTGGTCAACGAACCGGGCAACTTGCTGCCACCGCAGGAGTTGGCCGCCAAGACCGCGGCACTAGCGGCCGAGGCTGGCTTGGAGTGCGAGGTGCTCGACAAATCCCAGCTCGAGGAACTCCGTATGGGGGCCCTGCTAGGTGTCGCCCGCGCCAGCGTCGAACCGCCCGTGATGATCGTGCTGCGGTACAAGCCTGAGGCCGGTAGGTGCGATACCGCCGCACACCTGGGACTGGTCGGCAAGGCGGTCACGTTCGACACCGGCGGAATCTCGCTCAAACCCGCGGCCGACATGCACCTGATGAAGCACGACATGGCGGGCGGCGCGGCCATGATCGGCACGATGCTGGCGCTAGCCTCAATTCGGCCCAGCCTGCCCGTCACCGCCGTTATCCCATCAGTGGAGAACATGCCTGGAGGCGCGGCCCAGCGACCCGGCGACGTCGTGACCACGCGCTGCGGCAAGACCGTCGAAGTGCTCAACACGGATGCGGAGGGCCGCCTGATCCTTGCCGACGCGTTGACCTACGCCAACGAGCAGGGCTGTACGCACCTGGTCGACGCCGCCACCCTGACCGGGGCGATTGTCGTCGCCTTAGGGACGGATCATACAGGCGTGTTCAGCAACAACGACTCGTGGCGCGAGCAGGTGCTCTCGGCGGCCAGCAAGGCGGGCGAACGGATGTGGCCCATGCCGATCGGCGAAGAGTACACCAAGCTGCTGGAGAGCCCGATCGCGGACATGGCCAATATCGGGCCGCGCTGGGGCGGGGCCTGCACGGCGGCGGCCTTCTTGGAGCACTTCGCCGGGAACACGCCGTGGGCACACCTCGATATCGCCGGCACAGCGTGGTACGAGAAGAAAGTGCCCCACGCGCCTGTCGGACCGAGCGGTGCGGGAGTGCCCACCCTCGTCCAACTGGCGCTGGCTATGGGCCAGTGAACCGGCCCGCGAGCCGACGCCCACCGCTCAATGGATGGTGGACGCGTCCTGAACACCGAGCGGACCGGTGGTGACATTGCGGTTGACATGCCGGTCCAAGTTGATGATGTAGGTCTCGGGCGAGTTCAGCAGGTGCGGAGAGTGGGTCGCCGCGACGATGCGAAAATTCTTCTTGTCCACCAGTTCTTTGAGCATCTTCAGGATGCGCATCTGATTCGACTGCGAGAGCGCCATTTCGGGCTCGTCCAGCAGTAGCACCGAGCCATCGGGCAGCTGCGGGAACAGGTCCTTGAACAGCGAGAGCATGACCTGCCCGTGGCTCGCTGTGAGCAGGAATTCCTTCATGGCTGGCTGGTCGTCGTACAGCGATGGCGTGTTGCGGGGGTTGTGCTGCTCGGCATCGAATAGGAGCGCCTTTGGGATATCCAGATCGCGCTTGTCCAAGCGGTAGGCGTAGTTCTCCACCTCCTCCCCCTGCAAGGCGTAGTAGATCGAATGCAAGAGGGTGGACTTGCCGGACCCGTTCTCGCCCTCCAGCATGATCAGGGGATGCGACAGGTCCACCACCATGGGCATGTGGAAATTCAAGTTCATGAAGACCGGGTGGCTGAGAATTCTGAGGTACATGCGCTCTCAACAGCATAGCTTGGAGCTGCGACCGCTTTGACAGGCCGCCCTTGGGATGCATCACGGGGGCTCAAGAAACGCACAGGCAGCTATCGAACGACCCGCTCGCAACCGATTCTCCGGGGCGCTGCCTAGGACGCGGCCGACCAAGGCTCGCGAATGCCAGCCGCCCGTCTCGCCCCAACGGGAGCGAGTCCGGTCCGCTGCTCGTTAAGATTGGAATGCAATGCGGCCGTCGCGACGAAGACGCCCGCCGGTCACCTCAGATCCCGAGGGTTCGGGCTGCGATATCGAGGTGCTCGGCTCAGGAACGAGCGTGGGCGTGCCCACGATCGGCTGCCACTGCAAGGTCTGCACGTCCGACGACCCGCGGGATCGGCGCCTCCGTCCTTCCGTGGTGGTTCGGTTCTACGACGAAGACATTCACAGGAGCGTGGTCATCGACACGACGCCCGACTTCCGGCAGCAAGCGCTGCGCGCCAAACTCGAGCGCGTTGACGCCGTGATCTACACCCACGATCACGCCGACCACATCATGGGATTGGATGACATCCGCCCATTCAACTACGGCAGGCCGGATCGCATTCCGGTATACGCTTCTCCCGGCACGTTGCGGTCGCTGCGCCGCGTTTTCCCGTACGCATTCGCCGGCGAGGGCACGCACCCCGGCGGCGTGCCGCGCTTGGACGCCAGAGCCGCCAGCACGACTCCGATCAACCTGTTCGGAATGGAATTCCAGCCGGTGGAGGTGGACCACGGACCGAAGAAGATCCTCGGCTACCGCTTCGGCCGGGCCGCGTACGTCACCGATCAGACTGGATTCCCGCCGGAATCGCTGGTTCAACTGCAAGACCTGGACGTGCTGTTCCTCGGCGCCCTGCGGCACCTCCCGCACCCCATGCATTCGACCGTCGAGCAGGCGCTGGAATTGGTGGAGATGCTGCGCCCGAATCGAGCGTTCTTTACGCACGTGTGCCACGAACTGTCGCACAAGGAGACCATTCGCCAGCTTCCCAGCGGTGTCTCGCTTGCCTATGACGGGCTCCGCATCGAGGTCGAGGGCTAGCGCGTGGACCGCCTATGGGAAGGTCTCGACGACCTAGGGCGGGGCTTCGGTCCGACCTCGGTGACGATCGGCAATTTCGATGGCGTCCACCGAGGACACTGCAAGATCTTGCGTACGGTGGCAGAGTTGGCCCGCAGGGATGGTCTAACGTCCGTTGCGCTGACATTCCACCCCCACCCGCTTGCGATCGTGGCTCCCGCGAAGGCTCCTAAGAGCCTGACCAGCATCGGGCAAAGATCGGCGCTGATTCGGGAACAGGGCATTGACAAGGTGGTGGTCATGCGCTTCACACCGGATCTAGCCCGCCTATCGCCGCGAGGCTTTGTCGAGAAAGTATTGATCGGCGGCCTGCGGGCGAGGCGCGTCACGGTCGGGGCCAATTTTCGGTTTGGCCAGGGCCAATCCGGCACTACGGAAACGCTCAGGGCACTTGGAACCGAATTCGGATTCGCCGTGGGCAACGCCGGCATCGTGTCGGTCGGCGGCGTACCGGTCAGCAGCACCCGGGTGCGCGAGTTGGTCGGACGCGGGCAGATGAGCAAGGCTCGCCGCTTGCTGGGGCGGTTGTTCTGCCTGAGCGGCCCAATCGTGAGAGGCGAAGGCATTGGATCGAAGCAAACGGTGCCAACGCTCAACATCGCGCCGGCGAGCGAGGTCCTGCCCGCCGACGGCGTCTACGTGACGCTGACGCGCCTCGCCGGCGAGCGACGCTGGCGCGAGTCGATCACCAATGTCGGCATGCGACCCACTTTCGCGGGGCGGAATCGTACCGTCGAGACCTACGTCTTGGACGAGTTGGAAGCGGAGGCCCCGAACGCGCTAGAATTGGGGTTCGTCAGGAAGATACGGGACGAGCGCCCGTTCCCGTCCGCCGAGTCGCTACGGGATCAGATTGGTATCGATATCGAGATAGCCGAGCGCTTCTTTCGCAGGCTGCGGTCACTACCAAGACGGTCTTCCGCGAACCCCTGAACAGAGCTGGGGCGCACCCGCTCCCAAGAAACGAGAAGACCAATGAGCATCAAACTCTCTGCCGCGAAATGCGCACACCTTCAGGCCTTGGCCACCGAACGAGGAATCATCGGCGCCGCAGCGATGGACCAGCGCGGATCGCTGAAGAAGGCGATCGCCAAGGGCAAGGGCATCGAACCCGGAGATGTCACCGACGACATGATGAGCGAGTTCAAGCTCAGTGTCTCGAAGGCGCTGACTCCGCACGCAAGCGCCATCCTGCTAGATCCCATCTGGGGCATGCCCGGTGCGAAGGCAAGGGCCGCCGACGCCGGCCTGCTGCTGTCGTACGAAGAGAGCGGCTACGACAACACTCAGCCTGGGCGGCTGGCCACCCTGGTGAACGACCTGTCCGTGCGACGCATCGGCGGGCTTGGCGCCAATGCGGTCAAGATCCTGCTCTACTACTCGCCGTTCGAGGATGCCCGTGTCAACGACATCAAGCATGCGTTCATTGAGCGCATCGGCGACGAGTGTGCCGCGAATGACCTCCCGTTCTTCCTCGAGTTCGTCGGGTACGACCCGACAGGCGGCGACGAGAAGGGCCTCGCCTACGCCCGGCGCAAACCGGAAGTGGTGCGCGAGAGCATGCGCGAGTTCTCCAAAGACAAGTACGGCGTGGACGTGCTCAAGGTCGAGGTCCCGGTCAACATGAAGTTCGCGGCGGGCTCGCGCGCCTGCAACGGTGCTAGCGCGTATTCGAAGTCCGAAGTGATGGAGCACTTCCGCTCCGCTGCCGAAGCGGCCGCGCGCCCGTTCATCTACCTCAGCGCAGGCGTGAGCAACGAGGTCTTCACTGAGTCCCTAGAGTGGGCGGCCGAGTCGGGCACGCAGTTCTCGGGGGTGCTCTGCGGCCGGGCCACCTGGCAGGAAGCGATCCCGATCTACTGCCAGCAGGGAGTCGCGGCTCTGGACGACTGGCTGGGCACGCGAGGCGTGGAAAACATCGGCCACATCAATGACCGCTTGGTAGCCGCCGCGCCTTGGTACTCGTTCTACGGCGTAGACAGCGCGGACGCTCTGTGTGCCTAGGCCGGCAGGCTCGGCTCTGCCGGCGCCGTTCGGATTTCCGCAAGTTCCAGCAAGGCCGCTTCTGCCGACGGATCGATGGATCCGTCCGCCCGCAGCGGCAAGCGCACCAGCAGCCGAGCACCTAGCTTGGCAGCCGCGCGGCAGCCGTCCAGCAAGGTGCGGTCGGGCGGTTCGTCCTTTGCTGGCTGACACCCCAATTCGAGCGGCTTGTTCCGGTTGCGGGCCCACGCTTGCACGGCAATCTGCGTCGCGGGAGGCGGAGGTGTCAGCCCTCTCACAGTGGCAAAATCCTCGGCCCCGCTGACGCCCAAGCCAAAGGCGATGAGTAGTCCAGCTTGAGCCTCCCTGAGGATGGAGTAGGTCTGCTCAACCGGGAATAGGTCCGGGCGGGCGTGGTAGCCATCTTCCGGCTCCAGTCGGATCCCAGCCAGCGGGAAATATCGGTAGGCGATCTCCTGCAGTTGATTGTGGACGTGCCGAATGTACCGCAAAAAGTCCTCGTCTTTCTCGAAGCGGTACGCCGCCGGAGCCGGTTCGTATCCAGGGCGGGCGCCCGTCCAAGCCGTTTGGGCAGTCTCGGCCGGAAAAAAGTACGGATGCCTCCAATCCGCAGCGTAGGAAAACGAGATGACGAGGCCGAGGCCCCTGCTGCGGCAAGCCTGGCAGAGTTCGTCCAAGAGATCGCGTCCGGAGGCCTCCAGACTGTTGAAGTCTGTCTCGACCGTCCGAAACAGGCAGAACCCGTCCGGCCCCCGGGCAGTCAGCCCTATATAGTCCATACCGCATGCGATCGCTAGCTCTACGAGTCGTTCGGCGTCAAATCCGCTAGGATCGAACGTCGATCGGAGCTGCGCATACTGGGCAAGGGGGATTCGCTCGTCGAACTGCACCGACGGCCCGCGACCCAACTGGCTGAATACGCCGTACTCGAGACTCAGCCCCAAGTCGCAGGACCGGAACCACTCCACGGCAGCGCGCCTCGGGTTGTCCGCATAGAGAGACTGCAGGCTCTCCAAGTAGCGCGGTGCCGAAGACTCCGGCCGTGGTGGCGTGGAACAGCCAACGAGCCCGGTTGCGGCCGCGATGAAGGCGCGCCGACGCATCCGTTGGATTGTATCGCCACGGCTGAGTGGACGCAGGTTGGTAGACTGGCGGCGTGCGAAACGCTCTCCTTGGCGCCCTGATCTTGGCCGTGTTCTCAGCTTGTTCGACCGGGCCAGAATCGGCGGAACCGACGCCGTTGCCGACTTCGGTACACATCCTTGAAGCCGAGAAAGGCGGCTATGCGCACTACCGTGTGCCCGCCATCGTGGTCTCTCCGGGGGGAACAGTCATGGTCGTGACAGAGGCCCGCGCCAGCGAGCGAGGCGACTGGGGGCTGCAAGACATTCTGATGGTCCGGAGCAAGGATGGCGGGCGAACGTGGGACGATCCGCGCAAGATCGTGGACCTAGGGGGCGAGCCGGAGCAGAACGAAGCGGCTCTGGCGCAGGGCTTGGCCGAGCCGGGGGTCGCTACGTACAACAACATCGTGCCCATCGTCGATGCGCAAGAGAATGTCGTCCACTTCCTCTTCTGCAGTGCGTACAAGCGTGGCTATTACATGCGCAGCGCAGATGACGGCGAGACGTTTTCGCAGCCAGTGGACATTACGGACACATTTGAGCTCTTCAGGGACGAGTATGACTGGAAGGTCATCGCGACCGGTCCTGGGCACGGGATCCGCCACAGCAACGGGAGGCTGGTCGTGCCGGTGTGGCTGTCTGACGGCACAGCTGGGCATGCACATCGACCGTCAATCGTGTCGACGATCTACAGCGACGATGGCGGCGCAACGTGGGAGCGCGGCGATGTGGTAGTGAGGCACCCCGATCTCAAGAACCCATCCGAGACGTTGGCTGTTGAACTCTCTGACGGCAGGGTCATGCTCAACATCCGCCACGAATCGCCGAATCACCGTCGGGCGGTGACCGTAAGCCCGGACGGCGCGACGGGATGGTCTGCGCTGCGGTTTGACGAGGCGCTCTTCGAGCCGATCTGCATGGCAAGCCTGTTGCGGGTCGGCGACTCGCTGGTGTTTGCGAATCCAGACAGCAAAGAGCCGCGCGATCCTCAGAATCCCGACGGCAATTGGAAACGTCACAACATGACCGTGCGATTGAGCGAAGACGAGGGTGCCACCTGGCCGTACGAGCGAGTCATCGAGCCCGGGGTCAGCGGCTACAGCGACTTGGCTGCCGGTCCCGATGGAACGATCTACTTGGTGTACGAGGACGGCACGCCCACCGATCGCGGGACTCACGTGAAGTACTTGACGGTGGCAAGATTCGACGCGGACTGGATCCGTCGCCAGTGACTCGCCGGGCTTCGTGCGTGGCCAAGTCGCATGAGTTAGCCGCGCGAGCGGCGCGATCCGACCGGCGCACCACCCAGTATTGGATGCCAATCCCCGGGGGGTGGCCGCAATCTGCCGTTTACACACAAGTTGAGACTTGACAAATGCACTCGCTCTGTGCGATTCCTTGGGCATGTATGAGCAACATCGGATTCCGACCACACTGGCGCGGGGCCCAGCGCTGATCCAGGTCCG
>LXNI01002446.1_pt1 | contig 12817 bp, 10 predicted proteins | sample 809091 | NCBI WGS metagenome assembly LXNI01 (sample SAMN04870527, study PRJNA318959) | sponge metagenome | biome: 01000161; feature: marine sponge reef; material: water | host: Sarcotragus foetidus | place: Greece: Milos, Mediterranean Sea | collected 2013-05-29 | depth 5-7 m | reverse complement strand
CCCGCCGGAGCGCTCCGGCGGGGCCGATGTTTTTCCGCCCGTCGGCCCCGGACAGCGCGGGGCCGGCCACGGGGGCTAGAAGATGATCTGGAACCCCAGGTTCAGGTTGCGCGGGTAACCCAGGAAGACCTCCGCTGAGTCCGCGTCGTGGCGGTCGCCGTCGTCGTGGTAGCCGTTGAACCTCGAGGCATCCGTGGCGTCCTGGATGTAGACCGTGTCGAGCAGGTTGTAGACGTTCGCGAACAGGCGCAGGCTGCCGCCGTTCGCAATCGGCAGGACGTCGCCGAGCGAATACGAGGTGTGCAGGTGGAATACCGAATAACCCGGGGGCTGCCAGGACTGGGCTCTGTCGTCCGCGTTGGTGCGGCTGAAGGGCTCGAACTGGGCGAAGTGGTCACCGTAGAACATGCCCACCAGCGACAGGTAGGCGGCGTCCGACGGGTAGACCGAAGCGCTGAGCGCCATCTGGTGCTGAGGCGCGTCGGCGACCTTGAGACCGGAGATGTAAAAGTCGTAGTTCTCTGTTTCGCTGGACTGGTCGTCGGGCCGATAGGTGCCCGACACGTCCTCCAGGTACTTCCAGTTTCCGAGCGACAACGCCCAGTCGAAGCGCAGGAGGTTGCTGGGCTGGAACCAACCTTCGGCCTCGACGCCCATGTGGCGCGCGTCGACGCCGAGCAGGTTGACCAGCCCGTCCACCCCTTCCACGCCGCCGATGTTCTGGACGAAGCGGGTCAGGGTCCGGTTCCTCCATGTGGTGTGGTATAGGCCGAGCCTGAGAAAGACATCCCTGTTGGCGGAGCGGAATTCGCTTCCGACCTCGCCCGAGAGGAACTTCTCGTTCTCCGGATCCGGGTTCAGCGTGCCGTTGTTGTCGTCGATGACGCCGTCGAAGATCGGCACCTTCGAGATGACGCCTGCATTCGCGTAGACAGACCACTGGTCGTCGAGGTTGCGAACCGCGCCGCCCTTGATCTGGTAACCCGGGATGTTGCCACTTTCGAGCTCCCGATAGCCGTTCGTGCCGGGGTCGCGCCTGAAGAAATCCACGAAGGTGTAGGAGTTCTGAGCCCACCCGGCCATGCCGTAGAGGGAGCCCGAGGTGGTGCTCTTCTCCGCCTGAACGAACGCGCCCAGCCAGTTCACCGTGTTCTCGTTGTGGTAGGCGATCTTGTCGCCCAGCCCGCGGTTCTGCTGGGCCTCCGTCCAGAAATCGGAGCTGCAGCTGCGGAAGCAGTCGTTGTAGTAGGTGCCGCCCAGCAGGTCGCGCACCTCCCGGTAGTGCTCGATGGTGGCCGTGCGCCAGTCGACGCCGACCTCGGCGGTGAGGCCTCCTTCGAAGCTCTTCCGCAGCTTCGAGATGGCGCCCAGCGTGTTCTGGTTGTTGACCGAGTTGCGCAGGATCCCGCGGGATCCGGTGGAGTTGGAGCGGTTGCGCTCGATGGTGCCGTCCCAGTTCGCGAAGCGCTGACCGTAGTCGTAATTCCACGCCAGTGACCCGTACGTGCCGGTGCCCCCGCCCCGGCCGCCGGAATAGTACCCCACCGTCGACAGGCTCAGGCCGTCGCCGAAGAAGGAATACCAGTTCAGGTTGACCTGGGGCTTGTGGAAGTAGTTCTCCCGTTCGTTGAGGTAGCCGCTGTTGAAGCGGTCCCTTTGTCCGGCGTCCGGGCCCGTGCTGTTGTATTGGGTTCCGTCGTAGCTGGCGCTGACCGGGGCCACGTTGGGGCTCCGTCCTCTGCCCACTTCCGGATATTTGTCGAAGGCCGCCGCGTCGAATCCATCCAGCGAACGCGCGAAATCGGCGTCGAGGCTCGCCACGTTGAGCTTGTAGAGGTTCTGGCCGTGACGCTGCGGCGCGCCCACCGCGTAGAGCTCGAGCCGGTTGCTGGGATTCAACTGCAGCGACGTGGCGAGGTAGTACGCCCACGCGTCCATCCAGAGCGCGTCTCCTCCGGTGAATCCCTGGTACATGCCGCCGCCGGTCTTGCGCACCACCGTACCCGTCGCCGCGAACGCGCCCATGGGGCCCGTGTTCACCACCAGGGTTTCCTTCAGCATGTTGTTGCCGAGGCCCCAGCCGCCGTTTTCGTCCAGGCTGCCCAGCCCGAACTCCTGCTTGTACATGAGGCCGCCGCCCCGGTCCGCGGGATCCGTGATGACGTTGAGCGTGCCGCCGATGGACGGCGTGGCGAGGTTGACTGCCGAAAGCCCGCGCTGGAGCTGGATGCTGGTGGCCGCGTCGCCCACGCCGTCCCAGTTGGACCAGTAGACCCAGCCGTTCTCCATGTCGTTTACGGGCACGCCGTTGATCATGACGGCGGTGTTGCGCTGGTTGAAGCCGCGCACGTTGATGCGGGCGTCGCCGGCGCCGCCCCCCTGCGACGTCGCGTAGACGCTGGGGGTCACGTTCAGTACCATCGGCAGATCGCGGGAACCCAGTTGGTTCTGGATCTGCGTCTTGCTCACGTTGGTGAACGCCACCGGGGTTTGCCGGTCCTGGGCCCGGGTGGCGAAGACCTCCAGGGCGTCGAAGGCGATCGCCTCCTGGCTCAGGCTGAAGTCCAGCGACAACGACTGGCCCGCCTCCAGCGAGACGCCGGTCGCGGACTGGCGGCCGTAACCGATCATGACCACTTCCACGGTGTAGGGTCCGCCAGGACGAACTCCTTCGACCACGAACGCGCCGTCGTTCGCCGACAGCGCTCCGGTCTGGACCCCGGTCAGTTCGTGCGTAACCACGACCTGCGCGCTGGCTACGCCGGCGCCCCCCTCCCCGGTCACGCGCCCGGTGATGGTGGCGGCCTGCTGTGCGGCCAGATCGCTGGCGCAGACGGCGACCAGCACGGCGAGAACTGCATTCAAACGAATTCTGGCAAACATCGGCGATCCTCCTATTGCAAGATGTTCATTCTGGGGAATCCTGCCCCAATCGAATCCCGTCCCCACGGGTTCGTGCCGTCGACACTGGACGGGCAACAGCGGAAGCCAGCCTGGCGCCGGCCGCGCCGGCCAACTCCGTTTCGGCCCAGGAAGAATATCACGCAAATCCCGCGGCGACGGCACCTCGAGCGATCACGGTCGGATAACTGGAATGTAGAACTCCCGTAACGGGAATGTAGAACTCCCGGGGCAGCCACGCGAAACGCCCCGCGGCCCGGAAGGGCGGCGGGGCGCCGACGAGAATCCATTCGAAGCTTCGGTGCCGAGCCGGGCGATCGAAGCCCGTCCGACGAGGCGTGCATCCCGAATCAGCCCCCGGACGCCGGTTTCGCGATGAGGTAGCGGCCGAAGATCCACGCTGCCGTGAGCAGGGCGAGTCCGGCGAGGGCCACGAGCCCGAGAGTCCGGTTCACCACGTCGGACGCCTCCGAGTTGATCTGCCCTTCCGGACGCCCGATGGCGATGTATCCTTCCGGGGTCGCCCCTTCGCCCGTAAGCGGCGCGACCGCGAACACCGACATGCTCCCGTCGAGGTCGGAGCCGTGCACGATGCCGGGCTCGTCGACCGCGTCGGGGAATCCCTCCGTCCGCATCGCGCCGATCGTGTCGCCCTCGCTCTGCGCGGCGGGATGGCGAACCAGCACGCGGCCTTCCCGGTCGAGCACCGTGAAGGTGGACGACTGCGGCAGCTCCATGTCCTGAGCGACGTCGCTCAGAGCGCGCAGATCGATGCTCGCGATCAGAACACCCGCGGGCATCCCGCTGTCATCGGGAATCGGGATCGCCGACGCGACGCCCGGGCGACCGGTGACGCGTCCGATCTGGTAGCTGCCGATGACGTGGCGGTTTTCGTTCATGGCGCGGATGTAATAGGTGCGGTCGCCCAGATAGAGCAGCCCGTCCGGCTGCACGGAACCGCAGCCGACGTACCCGTCGAGCCCGATCACCCAGATCCCGTTGAGGTGATTGGCCTGATCGAAGACGCGCCCCAGGACATCGGTGCATTCCGGCTGCTGCATCCCGTTGACCTGTGGGAACGCGGCGAGCGTTGCCAGCAGTACGCGGCTCTCTTCCAGCAGCCGGTTGTACTCCACCGACGTCTCCCTCGTGGCGCGCAGGAGCTCCTGCTCCTGATTCGCCTGCTGGAGGGAGCGGATCTCAGCGTTCGCGTACAGGTAGATGCCGACCGCCGGAAGGAAGGCGATCAACACGAGCAGCAGGACACGGCCGGTGAACCCCCGGTTGGACGTCGGCATCGATCAGCTCTCCTCGTCGAGTGCGGTGTGGATGCCCGGAATGTAGCATGTCCGTGGAAGTTGCGCTGCTTCCGGCGGTCAGGTGTTCAGGGACTCGTCGAAACGCTAGTATTGCTCCGCTCCTGCTCCTCCTGTCTCTGACTGTGCCGACGGAACGATGAACCTCGACTCCCTGGGGAATCTCGCGGAGATCGTCGGTGTCCTCGTCGTGATTGCGGGTTTCCTTTTCGGCTACCTGCAGATTCAGCAGTACAGCATCCAGCGGCGCGCAACCGCGGCCATCGAACTCGCGCGCTCCCTGCAGGCCCCGACGATGGCGCGCGCCCTTCGCCTGGTCTTCACCCTTCCGCCGGGGCTGGACGGCTCCGAAATCCGGGAGCGCGGCAGCGAGTACGAGGACGCAGCCATGCTGGTCTCGCTGACCTTCGAGTCCGTCGGGCTCATGGCCCACCGCCACATGGTCTCGCTGGAGCTGGTATGGGAGTTCATGGGCGGGGCGGTCCTTGGTTCCTGGGAGCGGCTCGAGGACTGGACGCACGAAATCCGCGACCGGAGCGGCGACGAGAAGTTCAACGAGTGGATGCAGTGGCTGGCGGAGCAGTGCTACCGCCGGTACGGACAGGCGGAACCGGCGTACCGGCGGTATGCGGACTGGCTCCCGAAGGGGCGGGACCGGGTGGCTTGAGGGGAGGCCGCGGGGCTGCGGCCTCCCGGATAGGGTCGACCGGTTCCGGTCAGCTCGAACGGAACGGGATGCTGATGCTGGTCTGCTCCCATTCCATCACCAGGTCGGCGCCGCCGTCGGCGTCCACGAAGGTGTAGCGAAGCTGATCGACGGCCTCGCCCACCATGCCCGGCGTCACCGGGAAGCTGCCCACGTCGTTGGCCGTCACGTCGGGGCCGATGGGGATGCCCCAGCGCTCGTTGACGGAGTTGATGTGGACGGTCCAGTCACCCATGGCGGGCGTGGCGTAGATGGAGTACGCGCCGGCGTCCAGGGCGACGCCGCCCACGCTCGCGGCCGCGCTCAGGTAGATCGCGGTGGCTTCGTTGGCACCCATGCGCCAGGGGGCGTCGTAGGGAACCAGCGCGCCCATGATCTCCCGGGTCACTTCGGGGTTGTTGGGGTCCCTGCGCAGCGGCGCGCCGTAGCAGACCTTGACCATCACGTCGCCGAACGACGTCGTGGCGGACTCGAGGGAACTGAGGCGACCTTCCAGGTCTCCGCGCACGAAGCAGTCGGGTTCCTGCGCCATGGAATCCATGGCCATCGATTCTTCGGCCATCTCCATGTCGGAGGAGGCCTGTTCAGCAGCCTCCTGGGCGCAGGCGGGGACGAGGAGCAGGGCGAAGACGGCGGTCAGGGGCATGAAGAGCTTCATCGAGTTCCTCCACCAGAGGGAATGCTGTACAGCGGGTGCGTCGGGCGGCGGCATCCTCCGACACGCGACGCGGAAACACCGGGGCTCGCACGGCAGGGCGGCTTCGGATAGGATGATGCGCGCCGGAAGTCCGGTCAAGTCGGACGGCGGCTCGCGGGGCGGCTCCGCGCGGAGCGCCCACGGCGACTGAACTTGCCCACGGAGACGCCATGAAAGCCGTATTGATGGACGGTTTCGGGGATGCGGGGGTGTTGCGCTGGGGCGATGCCCCCAGACCCGTGCCCGGCCCGGGCCAGGTGCTCATCGAGGTGGTGGCGACCACCGTTAATCACGCCGACATCAGCCAGCGCAACGGGAAGTACCCTCCGCCCCCCGGCGAGTCGGAGGTCCTGGGGCTCGAGGTGGCGGGCGTGGTGCTCGAGACGGGCCCCGGGGTCGCGCGCTTCGGTCCCGGCGACCGGGTGATGACGCTGGTGGCCGGCGGAGGATACGCGGAGTTCGCGTGCGCCTACGAGGGCCACCTGGTACGGGTCCCCGAGGCGCTGTCGTGGGAGGAAGCGGCGTGCGTTTGCGAGACCTACGTGACCGCGTACCTCAACCTGTTCATGCTGGGCGGGCTCGGCGACGGCGATGCGGTGCTGCTGCACGGCGGCGGGGGCGGGGTGAACACGGCCGCCATCCACCTGTGCCGAACGCTGGTGCCGGCCGCCCGCATGGTCGTGACGGCCTCGCCGGGCAAGGTGGAGCGGGTGCGCGCGATGGGGGTGCATCACGTGGTGGACTACACGGCCGAGGATTTCGCCCCGGCGGCGCGCGCCTTCACGGGGGGGCGGGGGGTGGACGTGGTGCTCGACCACATCGGCGCCGCCTACCTGAAGGGCAACCTGAAGGCCATGGCGCCCGGCGGCCGCCTGGTCGTGATCGGCCTGATGGGCGGGCTCAAGGCCGAACTCAACCTGGCCCTGCTGATGGTCAAGCGGCACACGGTCATCGGTTCGGTGCTGCGCTCGCGGCCGGTGCCCGAGAAGTCCGACATCATGGCCGAGTTCGAGCGGGTGGTGGTCCCCCATTTCGCCGCGCGCCGAATCGTGCCCCTCATCGACAAGGTCCTGCCGCTGCGGGAGGCGGCCGAGGCGCACCGGCAGATGGAGGCGAGCGCCCACTTCGGCAAGCTGGTCCTGAGGGTGCGGGAGGATTAGGTGACCTCATCCGGCTGGAGTCTCGCGAAGTCTCGATGCATGGGATTGACGACATAATTCACCTCGTCGATGACCACCGCGCTCGGCACCGCGAGGACGGCCGACTCGAGCGAGTCCAACCAGTGATCACCGATCCTCTGTGTGGCGGGATGGAGGCTGGTGCGGGCCCAGTCGGCGGGCAGCTCCCGACGATCCACTGCCTTGACGAGATTCGGCGGGATGCCGACACAGAGCTTCCGGTATGCCCTCAGGACATCCGGCACCCTGAGGTGAACGAGCAGCTCCAGGCTCGCCAGCGCCAAACTGCCTGCCAGGTAGACCGCCCGCCGCCCCGGGCTGTTCCAGCGCCCGCCATACCGAAGAGCTCCATCCCCGGAGAGCATGTCTTCGACGGTGCGGGAGTGTTCGGGCGCGGCCAGCCGCCAGCCATGGATCAGGTCCGCCACACCGAACGGTCCGTGGAATCCGCGAATGTCGGAGGGGGATTCGTCCACGGGCTGCTCAGCTGAAGATCCCGTGGCGAAGCCGCCCGATCAGATCCTCCACTTCGCGGCTCCCCACTTCCGTGGAAGCCCGTTCGAGCGGTGACTCGCCCTCGAGCAGCTCGTGGGGATCCCCGAGCCACCGGCGGGCGGCGTCGCCATCGCCCCGCATCAGGTCGTGGGCCATCGCGACCAGGCGGGCCACCCGCACCAGTCGATCCGACTCCTCTGGAGTGAGCTGGCCCGCCTTGCGCCTCCGGGCCAGAGTTGTGGCAGGCAGGTCGATGACCCGTGCGAGCGTGAGGCGGCCGATCCCGGCTGCGACCGCGACCTCGTCCAGCATCGCAAACGGCAGGCCGCTCCGAACCATGGCCACCGCTCCCTCGCGAACGAGAAGACGGTCGAGGGCTGACCGGGACTCCGGCGTCGGATATCTCATGTACAGTCCTCCCCATTTGGTCTGTACAAACATACCATTTGGGGATACATGGCACAAATCGCCGCCGCCGTCAGGATACTCTCCATGACCTCCGGCGCGCTCATCAGGTCGTCCTCGTATCCGAGATGCCGGCTGAACCCGGCCGAGGCCGGATCTTGGAGGCGCTGTGGCCTACCGGCGCGAAGAAGGCGTAGATCCCGGATCGTAGCTCGGCGTTTTCAGTTCGCTGATGTCGTACCAGTCGACTCCGCGATCCGGGTAGCCATCGGCGTCACCGGGTCCGACGGGACGGTCCACGAGCACCACGAGGGTCGACCCCAGCACATCGACCGCGAGCGCGTCGTGCCGCACGCGTACCGCACCCCAGTATTCAGGGCCCGAATACACGTCGAGGTATGAGACGCCTTCGTCGCGCCCCCGGTTGGTGACGACCCACAGCCTGCCTCGCTCGTCGAACACCAGGGGCAAACGCTGGTATGGCTTCGGCGTGTGCCGGAAGCGGTCGTCCGTCGCAAACCCGCCCGCGGACTCCAGGTGCTCCTGCACCTCTCGTTCGCTGGGATACTCCACGGCATATCTGGGCGCACGGATGAGTGCGCTCGAAGCATCGCCGCGACCGGCGAAGAACAGGAGTTGCCCGCGGCACAATGGGAAGACGACGCTCCCGCCCGAAGACACACTCCCGGAATGCAGCCCTTGCAGCACTCCGGAATCTTCACATCCGGCGTCGGTTCGAAACCGGCTGTCGTATACCCTCTCCCAAACGACCTCGCCGGATCCCACATCCACTTCGGCATGCCGGGGGAGCGTACGCATCGCGCCGGCAGAATCGCGCTCCATCGACGACGAACTCCCCGTAAGCGTGGACGAGAACGAAGACGCGCCGCGCCGGAAATAGACTCCTGGCAGACGTACCTGGGACAGGAATGCGCCCGAGGTCATGTCGAACACGGACATCCGATTCATTCTGGGATCGATTACGCCGATCCTGGCCTCCGGTCCGCGCAGAAGATCGAGCAGGCGGCCACTGAACTCGCCCGGTCCCTCGCCCTGCCGTCCGAAATGCCCGACCTCGGAACCGTACACGTCCGTGCAATAAACACGGTATTCGTACGACTCCACCGTGCAGACCGTCTCCTGGTTGGCAAGGAGAATGCCGACGTCGTCGCTCAAGGGGACGGCCGACGCGGCGTGAGGAACCAGGGATACGTCTCTCCCCGGATCCGCGCCGCCGCACGATACGACCAACAGGACGCACGTCGCGAGCGTGGTCGGCGGTCGCCATGCGTCGCCGCTCCATCGACTTTGAGTCATCGCATTATCCTCCCGGAAGGCGAGTACGCATGTCGCTACCCCCATCGCGCGTCTTTCCTGCCCGACCTGCTGGTCACACACGTTCCTGGCACCAGCGGTTGAGGATGCCGTTTCCCGAGAGTCGTCAACCCGTCTTCGCCTTCCTTGGCAGGCCGCAGGCTGCTCCCTAGCTTTGCTCGGACTCGCGGGGAGGCCCGCGCGGCTCGATTCGAAAGCCATCACGGAGGATCTGTTCATGACGACCGCGACCGCATTGAAATCCAGGACCGCCGAAGACACCTTGGCGCGCAAGAGCCGCGACGAAGACGTCATCTCGGGCGGGCACCTGGCGGCCCGGGCCCTGGCCAACGAGGGCGTCGACACCGTCTTCACGCTGTGCGGCGGGCACATCATCGACACCTATGACGGGTGCATCGACGAGGGCATCCGCATCATCGACGTGCGTCACGAGCAGGTCGCCGCCCACGCCGCGGACGGGTACGCGCGCCAGACCGGCGGCCTCGGGTGCGTGATCACCACGGCGGGCCCGGGCTTCACCAACGCGCTCACCGGCATCGCGACCGCGTTCCGCTCCGAGAGCCCGGTCCTGCACATCGGCGGGCAGGGCGCGCTCACCCAGCACAAGATGGGCTCGCTGCAGGATCTGCCGCACGTGAACATCGCGCGCCCCATCACCAAGTTCGCGGCGGGCGTTCGCTCCACCGAGCGCATCGCGGACATGGTGTCGATGGCCGCGCGCGAGTGCTTCGCCGGTACCCCCGGGCCGAGTTACGTCGAGATCCCGCGCGACATTCTGGACCGCGAGGTTCCGCTCGCCAGCGCGACCATCCCCGAGCCGGGCCGCTACCGGGCTTCGACGCGGTCCGTTGGCGATCCGCGCGACATCGAGCGGCTGGCGGATCTGCTCGTCAAGTCCGAGCGCCCCGCCATCCTCTTCGGCCAGCAGGTGTGGGGCTGCCGGGCCCACCAGGAGGCCTGGGATCTGGTCCGCACGCTGAACATCCCGACCTTCACCAACGGCGCCTCGCGCGGGCTGCTCGGCCCCGACGACCCCCACTACTTCCACCGCACCCGCGGCGCCGGCTTCGGCAACGCCGACGTGATCGTGATCGTGGGCACCCCCTTCGACTTCCGCATGGGCTACGGCAAGCGCCTGCCTGCCGGGGCGACGGTCGTGCAGATCGACCTCGACTACCGCACCGTGGGGAAGAACCGTGACGTCGACCTCGGGCTGGTGGGACATCCCGGGGCCATCATGGAGGCGGTCCTTGCCGAGGCCAGCTCCAACCTCGGCGACGGCCCGGCCCGCCGCCTGGGCTGGATGAAGCACCTGCGCGCCATCGAGGAAGAGAAGACCGAGAAGCTGATGCCGCTCTTCCTCTCCGACGCCAATCCCATCCACCCCTACCGGGTCGCGTGGGAGCTCAACGAGTTCCTCACCGAGGACACCGTCTACATCGGCGACGGCGGCGACGTCGTCACCATCAGCGCGCAGGCGGTCAAGCCGCGCGCGCCGGGCAACTGGATGGATCCGGGCGCCCTGGGCGGCCTCGGGGTGGGCACCGGCTTTGCCATGGCGGCCAAGCTCGCGCATCCGAACAACGAGGTGCTGGTCTACTACGGCGACGGCTCATTCGGCATGACCGCCTTCGACATGGAGACCTGCAACCGCTTCGGCGCCCCCTACATCGCCGTCATCGGCAACAACTCGGCGATGAACCAGATCCGCTACGGGCAGCTGGCCAAGTACGGGCAGGAGCGCGGCAACGTCGGCAACCTGCTGGGCGACGTGCCCTTCTCGAAGTTCGCGGAGATGCTGGGCGGGTACGGCGAGGACGTGCGCGATCCCGGCCAGATCCAGCCGGCCCTCCAGCGGGCGCGCGAGTCGGTGAAGAGCAGCGGCAAGTCGGCCGTGATCAACATCTGGGTGGATCCGAGCGAATGGGCGCCGGGCACCAAGCGCCAGACCATGTACAAGTGACCGTGACCGGAAACCCTCGGCCGCGCGAGCATCGGCAACCCGTGACCGGGGCCGGCAACGAGCCGGGCCGGAAACAGGTGTCCGGGGCCCGCGCGCCATCCATCAACCCTGAACGCGTAATCGGAGCCACCATTCCATGAGCAAAGCACTCAACGGCATCCGCATCCTGGACATGACCCACGTCCAGGCGGGCCCCACCTCCAGCCAGTTGCTGGGGTTCATGGGGGCTGACGTCATCAAGCTGGAGTCGCCTTTCGGGGACGCCACCCGCAAGCAGCTGCGCGACATCTCGGACGCCGACAGCCTCTACTTCACCATGCTCAACTGCAACAAGCGCTCGATCACGGTGAACCTCAAGAACAAGCGCGGGAAGGAGGTCTTCACCCGGCTGGTGCAGGAATGCGACGTCCTCATGGAGAACTTCGGGCCCGGTGTTCTCGACAGGCTCGGCTTCGGATGGGAGCGGGTGCACGAGATCAACCCGCGCATGGTGATGGCCTCCATCAAGGGCTTCGGCACCGAGGGCCCCTATGCGGCCTTCAAGGCCTATGAGAACATCGCCCAGGCGATGGGCGGCTCGATGAGCACGACGGGCATGTTCGACGGCTCCCCGGTGGTGACCGGCGCACAGATCGGCGACTCGGGCACCGGGGTTCACCTGGCGCTCGGCATCCTCGCGGCGCTGCTGCATCGCGAGCAGACCGGCAAGGGGCAGTACGTGGAGTGCGCCATGATGGACTGCGTCATGAACCTGGTGCGGGTGAAGTGGCGCGATCACCAGCGCATCACGCGGGGTCCACTCCCCGAATTCTCGATCCAGGAGTTCGAGGACTTCGCGCCGCGCGCCGGCAACGACTCCGGAGGCGGACAGCTGGGCAACTGCATCCGCTGCAGGCCGGGTGGCATCAACGACTACCTCTACATCGTCGTGCAGGAACACGTCTGGGAAGCGCTGGCCACCCGCGTCGGGGGCGAGGAGCTGGTGAACGATCCGCGCTTCCGCGACATCGGCGTGCGGCGGCAGAACCAGGGCGAGATGTGGGAGATCCTGAACGACTTCGCGAGCGGGTTCACCAAGCGTGAGCTGATGGCGATCCTGAACGAGCTGAACGTCCCGTGCGGCCCCGTGATGAGCACGGCGGACCTGGCGGACGACGACCACGTGCGCGGGCGCGAGATGTATGTGGAGCTCGATCATCCGGAGCGTGGCTCCTACTGGAACCTTGGCTGTCCCATCAAGCTCTCCGACTCGCCCGCGGTGATCACGCGCTCGCCGCTGCTGGGTGAACACACCGACGAGATCCTCGGCGACGTGCTCGGCTACGGCGGGGACGAGATCGCCGACATGAAGGAGGCGGGAGCCTTCACCTTCAAGCGCTGAGCAGGCTACTAGGGGCGCTGACACGCCCCAGGCGCTGAACACATTACGGGTGCTCGACGGTTTGGGAGCGCTCGACACTCTGCGGGCGACTTTTCTCCAAGCCAGGAGTCCCGGACCTTGAACGACGCCACCACGCGATCCGCAGCTGCCGCGCACCGAACCTGGTTCGGGCACCCCGCAGGGCTCTCCACCCTATTCTTCACCGAGATGTGGGAGCGCTTTTCCTACTATGGAATGCGGGCCCTGCTCATCCTCTACATGACCACGGCGACGACGCACGTGATCATCAGGGGCGACGGGTCCGAGGTCGTCAACCCCGGCATGGGACTCGACGCGGGAACCGCCGCCGCCATCTACGGCCTGTACACGAGCCTCGTCTACATCATGGCGCTTCCCGGCGGCTGGGTGGCCGACAACCTCTGGGGGCAGCGCAAGGCGGT
>LXNI01002445.1_pt1 | contig 12827 bp, 12 predicted proteins | sample 809091 | NCBI WGS metagenome assembly LXNI01 (sample SAMN04870527, study PRJNA318959) | sponge metagenome | biome: 01000161; feature: marine sponge reef; material: water | host: Sarcotragus foetidus | place: Greece: Milos, Mediterranean Sea | collected 2013-05-29 | depth 5-7 m | reverse complement strand
GTTGACGACGGTCGTCTCCGCCTCTTCTTCTTCTCCGCAGGCCGCGATTGCGGCGATTGCTAGCGCCAGGGTCACAACGACCAGCCCTAGCTTCAGGTACTTCCTATACCGCCCCATACAGTCCTCCACTCAAGCCGCGTGGCTGTCACCGGCACACAGCTTGCGAGTGTGCACTAAGGCGGTGCCAGGGACAATTATCTGTGAGTTAACTAGGTCTGGCGCCCTCGAACCTCGCGCCGCCACGCGCAGGCGGGAGTCGAGCGGCTTAGTCGCCAATCACGCCGGCCAGCGCGCCTTTGTCCACCATGCGGTCCCAGTGTCCGCGGAACGTGGCGTTCCACTCGGACGTGCCCGCGTGCAGCAGCATCTCCTCGAAGTGGTGTGGAAACACCACGACGCCGTCGCAGCCGGCCCGCAACGCCACGTCGGCGGCGATCCAGTTGCGGATGATGCCGCCCAGTACGTACGGCTGACTGGTGCGACCACGCACGACCTGCACGATGTCGCTGACGATGGTCCGGGCGTCGGCACCGGAGTCGATCAGCGGGCCGACAAATGGGGCAATGTACGTCGCGCCCACCTGCACCGCCGCGACAGCCTGGCTGGCGGAGAAGAGGGTGGTGACCATGGACTCGCGACCGTTGGCCTTCATGCGGGCAATGGCGCGAAAACCCTTGCTGGTGCTTGGAATCTTCATCACCACCCGCGGAGAGAGCGCCTGGAATGGCGCGGAAGCGTTGACGATGTCTTCGGTCGTGTCACCGTCCACCTCCACGACCACCGGGCCGTCGTTGTCGAGTTCGAGGTAGCGCTCGATCACGCCCAGCATCGGACCGTAGGTGTCGACCAGACCGTCCAAGACGAGTGTGTTGGTCACGATTCCCACGGGGTTGAACTCGAGATAGTCCTTGATGACCTCGGGATCGCCCTGAAACCAGATCCCCGCCTGTCCCGGATAGCCCTGCACCATTGGATAGACCTCCCCGCATCAGCCACGCCGCATCCTACGCCGAAAGGACCACGGCGCGCGGCCGTTGGGCAACCCTGCCGCTATCAGCGAGAAGGCTCTACCGGGACGCCAGCTAGCCCTTTGCGGCCACGTCGTCGGGGTGCCCGCTGAAGTCCGGGCCGCTGTAGCCCTCGAGTTGCTCGCGAGGCAGGTAGTTGCCGTAGCCGGGATAAACCCCGCGGGGCTGGGCGCACCAGCGCACGGCATTGGCGATGACGCGCTGGACCTCGGCCTGGTGGTAAATGGGCAACGTCTCGTGCCCGGGCCGGAAGTAAAAGATCTTCCCGTTCCCGCGGCGGAAGGTGCAGCCGCTGCGGAAGACTTCCCCACCCTCGAACCAACTGATGAAGACCAGTTCGTCGGGAGGCGGGATGTCGAAGTGCTCGCCGTACATCTCGCACTGCGGAATCTCGAAGTACTCGCCCAGGCCGGCCGCGATGGGGTGCGACGGGTCAACCACCCAGATGCGCTCGCGCTCGTCGGCCTCGCGCCACTTCAGCCAGCAACTGGTGCCCATGAGTGAGGAGAAGATCTTGGACAGGTGGCCCGAATGCAACACCACCAGGCCCATGCCCTCCCAGACACGCTTTCGAAGACGCTCGACGATGGCGTCGTCCACCTCGCCGTGGGCCGTGTGACCCCACCAGGTCAGCACGTCCGTAGCCGCCAGCACCTCGTCGGTGAGGCCGTGCTCCGGCTCGTCCAGCGTGGCGGTGCGGACTTCCAGGCCGTCATGCGTCGCCAGAGGTCCCGCGATGGCGCCGTGGATACCGTCGGGATAAATCGCCGCGATCTTGGGGTTGCGCTTCTCGTGCCGGAATTCGTTCCAAACAGTGACGCGGATGGAATCCGCCATGAGGCCCGCTCCTGGGGAGTTCGAATGGCCGCCGTACGGTTCGCATCCTACGCGCCGCGCGGCGAACGCGCGTGGACCTGCCTCTATGCGCTACGACTGTCGAACGCGCACAATCGGGGCTGCACGCGCTATGGAATCCACGCGTATGGCCGACTTCGCGCCTTCGAACGACGTATCCGTAGACCAGACCACCCAGGACGCCTTGGCCGAACTGGCAACGCCCACCGTCACGGCCGCCCTGGCCAAGCTCGGATTCGACTTCACCTACGCGACGGGCATCAACCCGCTGGCGCCGCCGGAAGGCGGCCGCATGGTGGGCCGCGCGCGCACCCTGCGCTTCATCCAGAAGCGCGAGGACCTGGTACGGGCGCAGTACGCGGACCTCGAAAGCTCACCCCACCGCAACGCCCTGGAGTCGATCCAGCCCGGCGAAATCATGGTGATTGACGCGCGCGGCTGCCTGGAAGCCGCCGTGGTGGGTGACATCTTCACCCGGCGGGTCCAGGCGCGCGGTGGACTGGGCATCGTGATTGACGGGGTCTGCCGCGACGTCACGGCGATACGCGAAGTCGGCCTCCCCCTATACGCCCGCGGGGTGCACGGCCAGGGCATCGACCGCCGCCTGATGTCCGTGGGCAGCCAGGAACCGGTACAGATCGCCGAAGTCGCCGTGATGCCCGGCGACATCGTGCTGGGCGACGGCGACGGGGTGGTGTTCCTACCGCCGCACACCTTGGACGAAGTCATCGCCGAAGCCTCAACCCACGAGGAGTTGGAAGTTTGGATTCGCGATGAGATCAGCGCCGGCCGCGGCAGCCTGCACACCCACTACCCGCCCAACGCCGAGGTGCTGGCCGAGTTCGAGGAGTGGCTGCGAGCCCAGGGGCGCGATCCGCTCGGACGCGAGTTCCGGCTCTAGGAAGGCCCCGGCCGACATGCGCATCACCGACATCGAGACCTTCGTCTGCAGTTACGCCTTCCCCGAGGCCGACCGCTGGTACGCCGGCGGGCGCGGCCAGCGCGAACCGCTGGCCATGCACTTCAACGCCATCGTGCTGCGCGTGCACACCGACGAGGGCATCAGCGGCCTGAGCGAGATCATGCCCTGGTCCGACATCGACACCCGGCTTCGCGCGGTCCGCGATGTCGTGCGCCCCCGGCTCCTGGGTCGCAGCCCCTTTGACGCCGACAAGCTGACGGTGTTTGGACCTGACCTGGACACCAACCTGGCGCTGGCCGCCGCCAACGTGGCCTGCTGGGACATCGTGGGCAAGGCCACCGGCACGCCGGTCTACCGGCTGCTTGACACCGAGGGCCTGGCCGAACCGCGCCTGCGCTGCTACGCCAGCGGCGGCGTGGGGTGGGCCTGGTTCGATCGGCCTGAGCAGCTGATCGAGGAAGCGCTGGAGCATCGGGCGAACGGCTATACCGCGATGAAGCTGCGGATTGGGACCTCATGGGCGCGATCCGACGTCACGCCTGCCCGCTTCCTGGACCTCCTCGGAAGCCTGCGCCAAGCCGTCGGACCTGACTTTGAGCTGATGCTCGACGCCAACATGCGCTTCAGCCCGGACGAGGCGGACGAGGTGCTGGAACTGGCCCGCGGGCTGCCCGACCTGGACTTCCGCTGGTTCGAAGACCCCATCATGCGCGCGGAAGACGACGCCTCCTACCGCGGCATCACCGCCGAGGCCACGGACGCGGACAGCGTGACGGTTTATCGGCGGCTGCGGGAAGAGTCCGGCATGACGATCTCAGGCGGCGAGACGACCTTCGATCCCCGCGTCGTGCGCCGCCTGATCGACAGCGATGCGGTGGACATCGTGAACCTCGACGTGACCTGGGTGGGCCTGGACCAGGCGCGACGTTTCGCACGCTGGCTGGAGGCGCGCGGCAAGCGCTGCATCCCGCATAGCTGGACGACCGCGATCTCGTTTGCGGCCACCGCGCACTTCGTGGCCGCCATTCCCAACCGCTACACGCTGGAACACCAGACGATCAACAACCGGCTGATGGACAACCTGGTAATCGATCCGGTGCTGCCGGTGGAGGGTTACGTGACGGTGCCTGAGCGGCCGGGGCTGGGGATTGAGCTGGATGAGGCGGCTTTGAACAGCAAGTTTCAGCGGATTGAGGGCGACATCCTGACGAATCTGTAGGTGGGCTGTGGCTGCTGTTGTTGGAGTGGGCTAGTCCCTTTCGACCGGTGACGCATCCTCAGCATTGAGCGCCAAGGCAAGCGGTCTGAGGATATCGTGGAACTTAACGAGGTTGTCATATAGCCATCGCATGGCCTCTTGTCGCAGCGACGGGTCTCGAAAATCGAGGTCTTTCTTGACTTCAATCACGGCACGCTTCGCGTTTGGTGGATTTCGCCAGTTCAGATCCACCTCCATTTCTTCCTCGATTGACTCGCGTTCCAACTCGAGTAACGAAAAATGAGCCTTAGCTTCATCACCACTCAATACTAACTCCACACGAAGTACTGGGGGGAGAGCTGAGATAATGGATGAGAAGTTCATCCCAGATCTACCGATCGAGTGCGGCATCCAATGTTGAGGCTTGGGATTCTGGCAATTGATATCAGCATCTCTGGATTTCACAAACGCTTCGAAGTCGATCCAGAACTCAAGCTGCTGGCGCTTTGTTTCTGAGATATCCGGGTCAATAGTGATCGAAGGTGCCCAGTCGTTTGGCTTGACAACAATGTTGAATTTTGGAGCGACCGGTGAATTAGCGATCTTCCAAAGCTCAATCTCCAACCCGAAGAAGCTGACGCTTTGCTCTGTCTTTTGGTTGAGCCAGTCGAGCGCTGCCCGATGCTCGTCGGTAAATGGCTGGGCAATCCAGACAACAGAAACCGCATCAAGCCCGGCTGCATATGTCAGCAACTGACCTAGGTGAGTGTGATCCGTCCGTCCTAGCTGGTTTTCGATAAGGACCAAGGAGCCATCAGGGGAGCTATAGCCTGTATCGCGGCAGACGATGTCAGCGCGGTACGGGCCCACGCCAGCCTCCGTCGACTCAACGACCAGTTCAAGGCCAAGAGTGTCACCCAGAAGCGTGATGTTCTCCGGTTTGGCCAGCCAAGGCGTGAACTCCCCAGGTTCGCTCTGCCAGACATTCTTTAGGTCTACGGATTCCAGTCGACTGAGCTCGATCGCGGTCACTCAGACCTCCACGTGTGCCCTGAGATCACAGCGACACCCAGCTCGCGCCCCTCGTCGACGACTCCACCGCGCGGTAGATGAACTGCATGCCGCGGAGGCCGTCGTGGGCGGTGGGGAAGTCGTATTCATCGGTGGGCATGGGGTCGCCGTCGAGGTGGCGGCGGATGGCGGTGAGGGCGCCGACGTAGATCTGGGCGAAGGCTTCCAGGTAGCCCTCGGGGTGGCCCGGCGGGATGCGTCCGGCGGCCGAGGCGTGCGCATCCAGGTAGCCCTGGCCGCGGCTGAAGGTCTGGCGCGGTTCGCCGAGGCGCCAGACGTCCAGGTAATTCGGGTTCTCCTGACCCCAGCGGATCGCGCCGTGCTCGGCGTAGACGCGCAGGGTGATGCCGTTTTCCTCGCCGGTCGCAATCTGGCTGGCGGTCAACAGGCCCTTGCCACCGCCTTCAAGGCGCAGCAGGGCGTTGACGTCCTCGTCCAGCGTGCGATCAGGCAGAAACGTGCTGAGATCGACGCACATCTCGCTGACGCGTTCGCCGCTGACGTACTCCAGCAGGTTGAACGCGTGGGTACCGATGTCGCCGATGGTGGCGCCGATGCCGGACCGGGCCGGGTCCAGCCGCCATTCGGCCTGCCGCATGCCGAGTTTTTCGTGCGGCGTGGCCAGGAAGTCCTGCAGGTACTCCACGATGACCTTGCGCACCCGCCCCATCTGGCCCGACCGGAACAGGGCGCGGGCCTGCCGGACCATCGGATGGCCGGTGTAGTTGTGGGTAAGGGCGAATACCAGGCCGGATTCTTCGACGATCTCTACGAGTTGCTCGGATTGCTCCAGCGTGTAGGTCATCGGCTTGTCGCAGACGACGTGGATTCCGGCTTCCAGGAAAGCGCGGCAGATGTCGAAGTGGGAAACGTTAGGCGTGACGATGCTGACGAAGTCGATGCGCTCGTCGGCCGGCAGCGCAGCCTCGGCGGCGGCCATCGCCTGGTAGGAGTCGTAGATCCGACCTGAATCCAAGTACAGCTCGGCGCCGGTTTCCCGGTTCAGGTCGGGGTCGCGCGAAAATACGCCGGCGACCATCTCGGCCTGCTGTTCCATGGCCACGACCATGCGATGCACCGGGCCGATGAAGGAGCCCGGGCCGCCGCCGACCATGCCCATCCGCAGCTTGCGGTTCCACGAGTCCATGAGTGGCGTCCTTTCAGTCAGGTCCCGGCGGCTAGTCCAGGCCCAGCAGTCGGCGGTTGGCGTCGGCGTCCATCTCGCCGCCGGCAAAGTCGTCAAAGGCAACGTCGGAGGCATCGATCAGGTGCTGCGCAATGAACGGTGCGCCTTCGGCGGCGCCTTGTTCGGGGCTCTTGACGCAGCATTCCCACTCCAGCACCGCCCAGCTGCGGTAGCCGGCCTCGGTCAGCAGGGTAAAGACCTGCGTGAAGTCCACCTGGCCGTCGCCCAGCGAGCGGAAGCGTCCGGCCCGGCCGGCCCACTCCTGGTACCCGCCGTACGCGCCAACCCGCCCGTCCGGTCGAAATTCGGCATCCTTGACGTGGAAGGCGGTGATCCGGTCGGCGTAGCGGCGAATGAAGTCCAGGTAGTCAAGCTGTTGGAGCACGAAGTGGCTGGGGTCGTAGTTGATGCAGGCGGCTGCGTGGTTGTCGGTGGCGTCCAGGAACATCTCAAAGGTGGCGCCGTCGTAGAGATCCGAACCTGGATGAAGCTCGTACGCGATGGTCACGCCGTGATCGCTGGCCAGGTCAAGGATCGGGCGCCAGCGCCGGGCCAGTTCCTCAAAGGCGGTCTCGATCACGCCCGGCGGACGCTGCGGCCACGGATAGATCATGTGCCAGGCGAACCCGCCGGACATCACGGGCAGGGCGCTGACGCCCAGGTTGGCGGAGGCCTTGATGGCCTTGCCAAGCTGATCCGTCGCCCATTCGGTGACCTCCGACCCCGAGAGTCCCGGCGGGTGAAACACCGAGAATCCGTCGGCGTAGGCCGGGTGCATGGCCAGCACCTGCCCCTGCAGGTGCGCCGCGAGTTCGGTGACTTCCAGCCCCAGGTCGGCCAGCCCACCCAGGTAGTCGTCGGCGTACGCCTTGGACTCGGCCACCTTGTCCAGGTCGATCACGCGCGGATCCCACGTGGGGATCTGCACCCCCGTGTAACCGAGGCCGGCAACCCAGCGGCCGATGTTCTCCAGGTTGTCGTAGGGCGGCTCGTCGCGCAGAAACTGCGCCAGCAGGATGGCAGGGCCCTTCATCGACGCCATGCGGGCCTCCTTCGGGTTGGATCCCGCGTATTGACGCCGCGGGGCGGGTTCGCGGGACGCGGTGCGGCTTGGGGTGGCCGCAGTGTGAACAACCCCGGCGTCGGCTTCAAGTGGGCCGCGGTCGTAGAATGAGGCGACTTGCTCTTGCGAACCCGCGAGAAGCTACCGGAAAGGTGCCGCCACGGCAGAGCAGAAAGCCTCCGAGACGCCCGAGATTTCAAGCGGTCCTGAGAAGACCGTATACGCGCTCCACGGCCAGGAACTCGCGAGCCGCAGCCGCCGCCTAGGGGCATTGGCGATCGACGGCGCCATCATCGGTCTGATTGTCTTGATGCTGTTCGTGGGCGCCGTCGCGGGGAACGAGTCCGGGATTTCGCCGGAATCGGCCGGCCTGCTCACCGTCGCTTTTCTGGTCTTCTATCACATTCTTATGTGGACCGCATTCAGCGCGACTCCGGGCAAGATGATGCTGAATCTGCAGATCGTCGATCGCAACGGATGGCGGATTGGAATTGTCCAGTCCATTGGGCGTCTCATTGGCTACGGAATATCGACGCTGTGCGTGGGGCTTGGTTTCGTCTGGATCTTCGTCAGTCGTTTCGGTCGTGGTTGGCATGACCAGATCGCCGGGACGTACGTCGTCTACCTGGGCCCGAAGAAGTCGAGATCCCGCGACATGGCCGGCGACCTCTACAAGGACCTCATGGGTGGTCCACCGAGGAAACGCGATTTCGCGGATCCGGTCTCGGCCAGAACCGCACAGCGGGACTCGGGAGCTGAGGACCAGGGCCAGGGTACGGGGCGTGTGCGAGTCGTGGATGTGGACGATGCCAGGCAAACCAGTACGGATCGGCCCGCCGTCGGGGACTATCCGGTCGCCGACTTCTCGCGTCGGTCGATGGCATTCGGGCTTGATGTCTTCGCGTCGCTTGTTACGTCGCTCGCGGCGCTGTTCGTCCTGTCCATTGGGATTCCGCCTGCGCCTGACGGACTCGCCGCTGAAGATACGGCCAGGCAGGACGCCATCAGGACTGCCGTAATCATTGCCCTGGTCGTTGGTTATTTCGTCTATCCCGTTATTTCAAACTGGATGTTCAAGTCCACGGTCGGCAAGCGAATCATGCACTTGCAAGTCGTCGATGTCGGCGGCGAAAACGCAGGTCTATCGAGGCTGCTCGCAAGGCACCTCTGTTACCTCATTTCCGCCCCGGTATTGCTGATGGGTTTCATTTCAGTCATCTTCGACGATTCGTCCCAGGGCTGGCACGACAAGATTGCCGGCACGTACGTCACCTACACCGGTGACGGGCGTCTCAGCGACCAGCGCCAGGCACGGCGCCCGCGCACGACGGGCAAGGGACGGCGCCGCAGCGACTGGCCAACCGAGTAGCGAACCGCCGGAGCCAGGCCGATTGCGGCCCGAGGCCGGAGACAGGCGCACGGATGCGTCATTGGTGCGCGGCTCACCAGTCCAAACGCCGGCTGCGATGCCGCCCTGGGCCGAGCTGACACCAGCCGCGGCAACTCCACTTGGGCCGCCGCGACCTGGCTGAGCGCGGGTCGGCCGCATTCAGCGGCAAATCCCGCTTCGGTCGGCGGGCGTTATAATTTGACCCCGCAGTAGCGGCGCGCACCTTGACCGGAGGCGACCCGTGGCTACGCAAGCAGACCGGCCGTCAGCAGAATCGGGAGGCGGCGAAGCCCGCGCGACCAGCCAGCCATCGCTCGGCGGCTATCCCCTGGCCCGATTGCGAACCCGCTTCGATGCAAATCTGCTCGATCTCTGCGTGCTGCTGCTGGTGATGATGCTGGCCAGCCTGGCGTTCAGCCTCGATCACTCCCGACTGCTCGAATCCGAGTTCGCGATCTACATCATTCCCTACTACCTCTACTACGCCATCATCTATTTCGCCGTGTTCTGGTGGGTGTGGGGAGCGACCCCGGGCAAGCTGATTTTTGGCCTGCGAGTCGTCGACCACACCGGCGGCCCCATCGGTCTCGAGCGGGCCCTTGTGCGAACCATCCAGATTCCACTCTGCCTTGGCTTCATCTGGGCCTCGTTCGACGAGCACCGGCAGAGCGTTCACGACAAGATGGCGGGAACATATGTCATCGACAAGCGCCGAGGAGACGCTGCGAGAAAAGTCCGCACATAAATGGTGTCTCTTACTTTACTGTCTAACCGTGAATACATCGATAAGAGTGCTGTCCACCAAAATGACCTGCCGAGAACTGATCACGGCACTATCACACCAACGACTAGTATATGAGCCTTAGATAGTGTCAACTCCGCCAATTGGGATAACACGTTCAGGCGAAAAGAGCGACGTTGTCTCGTCGAGCGATGCTCACGTCCTCGAGACACCATTTAAGTAAACCTAGCAGTGCAAAGAGAACCAAGGGTGAACCGAGAGCAGGCGCAACCGCGCGTGGATAAGGAAGGAATAGAGGATTATGGACTCGAGGCAAGTATTGCGTTCGGAAACAGACCGAGTGATACGATTCGGTACTCTGAAGTCCGCGTACTGCGGCGGCGTTTTATTGCCTTCATTATAGATTTGTTCATCGCCGCACTTGTTTCGGCATTTGTGCTGCTCTTAGCCACCGTGGCATTGGTGTTCGTAGAGTTGTTCGAAGAGGATGGAATCGTTGAGTTTGTATTTCCATCAGCCTTGATCATAACCATCCTTGCTTATCATCTGTTCTATTTGTCAGCCTTTGGAGCTACTCCCGGCAAGCTTCTGCTGAAGATGCGAGTTGTCGATGCGTACGGTCGCGAGGTTCGATTCTGGAGGTCTTTGGTCAGAATACTCGGCTATATCGTTTCATTATGCTGCTTCTGCCTAGGGTTCTTCCACATCATTATTGACCCGCTTGCGCAAAGCTGGCATGACAAGATCGCGGGAACCTATGTCATCTACGAAGGCAGCTAGATTGACCAGGAACGACTCGAACCGTGTGGGCCTGGCACCAAGGTCGTCCGTTGCGATTCAATCTCCAGGCGCTGCAACGCGACCGACCACGCTTCAACGTCAAGGGGATCGGCGTGTTCGGCTAATTCGGTCTGGTCACGTACGCTAGTGGCTGTGGCTGAACTCTTCGACGCGAACTGCGCAGTCGGCATGGTCTCCCGTCCGGGGCCGGCCGGGGCGTTTCTGACGCCTGACGACCTGGTCGCGCACCAGGCGCGCTTCGGAATCGGCCGGGCGTTGGTGTACCACTCGCTGGCGCTGGAAGAGCATCCCACCGCCGGCAACGAGTTACTGATGCAGGCGCTGGAAGGCCACGACACGCTGGCACCGTCCTGGCTGGCACTGCCGCATCACACCGGGGAGTTCCCTAAGCCGGCGCGGTTTGTGGAGGAGCTGCGCTCGGCCGGCGTGCGCGCCGTTCGGATCTTTCCGGACCAACAAGGGTTTCTTACCGATGATTGGGTGCTGGGCGAGCTCTTCGCAGCCTTGGCCGGTCAGGTCCCGCTTTTCTGGCACATCGACAGGCTGGACACACTCACGGCCCGCGAGTTGTACCGCGTCTCCACGTCGCATCCAGACCTGCAAATCGTGGTGTGCGACGTTGACAAGATGATCAACCGCACCATGACGCCGCTGATGCGGGAAGCGCCCAACATTTGGCTGGAGACCGGCGGCTATCGCACGCACCGGGGTATCGAATACCTGGCCGGGGCCGTTGGCGCCGAGCGTCTCGTGTTCGGCACCAAGCTACCCTGGCAGGCGGTCGGTCCACCCCACGCGGAGCTGATGTACGCGGATATCGACGCTGACGCGCGCCAGGCCATTGGCGCGTCGAACCTGGAGCGGCTGCTGGCCATGGCGGCCTGGTAACGCGCATGTTTGGACACGTCTGGCGCCATAACGCGCCGCACCCGCATCACCACCAGCCGGATCCCGTTGCCGCCGACGCGCTGGCGGGCGAGCCGTTGGAAGACTTCGTCATCGACGTTCACAGCCACCCGGGGCCGGGCACTAACTTCTTCTATCAGGGCGGCGGCGTGGACGACCTGCTGCGCGTGATGGACCGCACCGGCGTGGACTACGCCTGCTTCAGCGCCTACACGGCCATCGGACCGGACTTCGTCCGCGGCAACGAGCTAGTTGCCGGGGCAGTGCGCGACCATCCATCACGGGTGATCGGGTTCGCGGTTCCCAATCCGAACTATCCCGAGTTGGCGAAAGAAGAGCTGATTCGCCGCGTGGACGAGCAGGGATTCCGCGGCATCAAGATCCACTCCACCTCCCACGAGTACCCGATTCATGGCCCTAACTACATTCCCGTGTACGAGTTCGCCGACGATCACCGGCTCCCGATCCTCAGCCATACCTACGACACGCCGGCACGCATTCGGCAGCTGGCAACCACCTATCCCAACGCGCGGTTCATCTGGGCGCATGCCATCTGGCAGCACATCCGCACGCCGGACCTGGCCCTGACCGTGCGGGACCTGCCCAACGTCTATTGCGAGATGTCCGGTTCCGGCAACCGCCGGGGGCAGATCGAGGCGTTCGTTAAGGTGGCCGGCGTCGAAAGTGCCGTCTTCGGCTCCGACTACCCGGTGCTCGGCCAGACCTGGCAGATGGGTAACGTGGCGCAAGCCGACCTGAGCCACGACGAGAAGCGGAAGATCTTCAGCGAGAACATCCGAGGCGCCCTCGGCTTATAGGTCACCGGGCGACCCGCGGAGTCTTAGCGGCCGGGCGCGGCCAGCCCTGTTAGTCCCCGTCTTCGTGGCCTGACGCCGGATCGCCCGCTCCCATGCGTTCGCGGTGCAGCACCCGACGCATGTCCGCCAGTTCCGCGGCATACGCCGGCTCGCCGGCCAGGTTGCGGGTTTCCAATGGATCGTCCGCCAGGTCGAAGAGTTGCCGGTGCGTCCGGCCGGCCAATCGGGTTTCGATCAACTTCAGGTTTCCTCGCCGAACCATGCGCTGCGTGGAATCGTCGGAACCGAGACTCTGGCTGCGCTGGAATGCCCCGAAGACACAGTCGCGCATCTCCGCGTCCCGCCCGGTCAGCGCCGGAGCCAGGCTTGCGCCCTCGCATCCCGACGGAATCTCAAGGCCCGCCAGGTCGAGGATCGTCGGGAAGACGTCGTGCAAGTAGCACAGCCCCTCACGGCGCTGCCCGGCGGGGATGCCAGGCCCTCGGAAGATCAGCGGCACGCGCAGGCTGTGGTCGTAGACGTTCTGCTTGCCCAGCAGGCCGTGCTGGCCCACGGCCAGGCCGTGGTCGGCCGCGTAGACCACAATCGTGTCTTCGGCATGGCCTGAGGCGGCCAGCGCATCGAGCAGCCGGCCGATCTGTGCATCGAGATGGCTGATCATCCCGTAGTAGTCGGCGATGTGCTGACGGATTTCGCGCGGGTCGCGCGGATGCGCCGCCAGGGATTCGTCGCGCCCGTGCAGGTGACCGTTGTCGAAGGGGTGCATGCGCGCGAAGTTGGGCGGGAGTTCGATCTCCTCCGGCGGGTACATCTCAGCGAATTCGGCCGGCGGTGTGCGCGGGTCGTG
>LXNI01002444.1_pt1 | contig 12835 bp, 12 predicted proteins | sample 809091 | NCBI WGS metagenome assembly LXNI01 (sample SAMN04870527, study PRJNA318959) | sponge metagenome | biome: 01000161; feature: marine sponge reef; material: water | host: Sarcotragus foetidus | place: Greece: Milos, Mediterranean Sea | collected 2013-05-29 | depth 5-7 m | reverse complement strand
GGCATACGAAACGGGCCGAGCCGAAAAAGGACATCTGGTTGCGACCCCTCCGCAAGGACTGGAAGCGAACCCTCAATCGCTGAATCCACCACCCTCATCACCGCGTGACCGAACGCTTTCCGAACGCTTTCTTCTGCGCGGCGATTTCCGGTAGCTGACCCGTAAGCGCAGAGGTAGCATGGTGACGGCAACAGTGGACGTAGGCTGTGACGGCCTCATCGCTGGCTTGGCAAGGCGAAGGACAGTGTAGCAATGGAGAATAGTTCCGTCAATACAATCGCTTATCGCATTCCATCGCACCGCTGGAGCGGCATGCGACGACGGGTGAAACCGGGCAGAATCGGCCTCAGAATTTGATGTATCTAATCGACACCAATGTCGTTTCTGAAATGATGCGGCCGTACCCCGCTCCGACTGTCGAAACGTGGATCGAGGGACAAGCACCCGAACACTTGTACTTTTCTGCAGTGGGCGAAGCGGAACTGCACTACGGCGCAGCCATCCTGCCTCCGGGCAGGCGCAAGGACAGGCTTGCCTCGGATATCGAGAACGTCCTGCACGCAGCATTCCAAAACCGGATTCTCCCGTTCGACAGCGACGCCGCGCGCGCCTATGCGGATATCGCCGCTACACTCAGGAGGGTTGGCCGCCCGGTCTCAATGGCCGATGGCCAGATCGCGGCGATCGCCCGCGCCCGCGGCATGGCCGTGGCGACACGCAACCTCCGGCACTTCACAAGTATGGGGATCGACCTGATCGATCCGTGGGCACTTATCTGAAGCATCCACGCCCCGCAGAGACCCCAATACTGCTCGCGCCTTCCCCGGCTCAACATCCACCACCGCCGCATCCCCAATGCCATCCCCCCGCCACGCCACCGTCCGGTCGCGGCGTCCGTCCGGCGGCGCGCACGATTGCCTGGGTCGTGATACGGTGGGTGGGCAGCTCCCGTCGTGCGACGGGAACTGCCTTGTGCTCGGTTCCCTCCAGACGCAGATCCAGGACCATACGATGACGACGTTGTCGATACTCGACCTTGTGCGCGTCACCGAAGGCACGGATGCCCGCGGCGCGCTCGACAACGCCCGCGATCTCGCCGCCCACGCCGAGGGGTGGGGCTACCGGCGGCTCTGGGTCGCCGAGCATCACAATATGCCGGGCATCGCCAGCGCCGCGACATCCGTCGTCATCGGCCATATCGCGGCCGGATCGAAGACCATCCGGATCGGGGCCGGCGGCATCATGCTGCCGAACCATTCGCCGCTGGTGATCGCCGAGCAGTTCGGCACGCTGGCGCGCCTGTTTCCGGGCCGCATCGACCTCGGGCTCGGGCGCGCGCCGGGCACGGACCGGCACACGCTTCAGGCGCTGCGCCGCGCGCCGCAGTCGGCCGAGAACTTTCCCCACGATGTATTAGAGTTGCAGCATTATCTCGCGCCGCTCCAGCCGGACCAGCGCATTCAGGCGGTTCCTGCCGCCGGCACCGAGGTGCCGCTCTGGATTCTCGGCTCAAGCGATTTCGGCGCGATGCTCGCGGCCGAACTCGGCCTGCCCTATGCGTTCGCGTCGCATTTCGCGCCCGAGTATCTGCTTCCCGCCCTTGAGATTTACCGCAGCCGTTTCAAGCCGTCGGCACAGCTCGCCGAACCTTATGCAACGGTCGGCGTGAACGTCATCGCCGCTGACAGCGATGCCGAGGCGCGCCGGCTCGCGACGACCCAGCAGATGTCTTTCACGAACATGGTCCGCGGCGCCCGCGGGCTGAGCCGTCCGCCGATCGACGATATCGAAAGCTACTGGTCGCCGGTGGAGAAAGCGCACGCGATGAGGATGCTCGCCCGCTCCATCGTCGGTTCTCAAGACACGGTGCGCGCGGGCCTCGATGCCCTTCTCGCAGAGACCGGCGCGGATGAACTCATGATCGTCTCCGATGTCTACGATCACGCGGAGCGGCTGCGGTCTTTCGAACTGATTGCCGCGGCCGGAAAAGAAGTTTCCGCCCACCGGGCCGGCCGAAGGGGCATTGCAGTCTGACGGAGGCTTATCCGCGGCGGTCGGATTCCTGCCGCCCGCACTCAGCCGTCCAGCAGCGGCATGCGATCCAGCCATTTCTCGACCTCGGCCGGATCGTCGAACAGGGTTTCCAGTTCCGCCTTCGCCGTCGACCGGGTCTGCCGCGCCGATTGGACGACCGACGGGTCGTAGCCTTCCACCCTCGTGCTGATTTCCAGCCGGATGCCGTTGTTGTCGTAGAAGTAGACCGACAGGAAACCGTCGCCCAGGTCGATCGGCTCGGTGATCTCCACGCCGCTGTCCCGGACATGGGCGCGCATTTCGTCGAAGCGCCGGTGCGGCGTGTGGAACGCGACATGCTGCATGCCGCCGATATGGTCCCGGTCGGCCTTCGGCACGCCTTTCGGATACTCGAACACGGCGAACAGGGAATCGTTGCCCATGTCGAAGAAATAGTGGCGCAACTGGTCGTAGGGCGGCTGGCCGCGGTCCGCCGCATAGGGAACGCGCCGCACATGCACCAATGGCATGCGCATTACCCTTGTATAGAAATCCAGCGTCCCTTCGAGATCGTCGGTGACGATCGCCAGATGGTCGATGCCGCGCAGCGGCATGCCGGCGGATCCGCTGAATTCCTCCGATTCCTGGATCGATTGCGGGTTTCCGTCCATTGTCCCCACCTGTCGTATGGCCGGCAATCCGGCTTGCACTTACGGTAGATCGACGAAAGCGTATGATTGCTGGCGAAATCAGTCAAATTCCCATGCCGCTTCATGCTACGCCCTCCGGAACCGCCCGGACAGGAAAACCCGACTGACGAACCCGGGCACTCGCAGGGCCGCGCGCCGTTGGAAGCGGTCGGCAAGAAGGGCCAGCGGAAAGGAAGACCATGTTGATCGGCAAGGCCGGCGCGCTCAACAGCGCGATCTGCACGGCGGACGAGACCAGCATAACGGTGCGCGGGCGCGACCTGTGCGGCGACCTGATGGGCGGCCTGTCCTTCACCGAATTTTTCCTGCTCCATCTGATCGGCCGGGCGCCGACCGCGGATCAGGCCTTCTTCCTCGACGCCATGCTGGTCGGCCTCGCCGAACACGGCGTGACGCCCAGTGTCCAGGCCGCACGCATGACGCTGGCCGCCGCGCCGGAATCGCTGCAGGGCGCGGTCGCGGCAGGGATCGCCGGCGCTGGCTCGGTGGTCCTGGGCGCGGCGGAAGAGGCCGGCCGCCTGCTGGCGCGCGGTGTCGCCGAAGCAGGCGGGGAGGCGGGCGGGGACGCGGACGCGTTCGAAACCGCCGCCCGGCGCATTGCAGGGGAAATCCGCGCGGCGCGCAGGCCGGTCCCGGGCTTCGGCCATCCGCTGCACAGGCCCGACGATCCGCGCGCGACCCGCCTGCTCGCGCTGGCGCACCAGCGCGGCGCGGCCGGCGACCACACCCGTTTTCTCGAAATGCTCGCGCCCGTCGTGAACGAGGTCTGGCAGCGCACCCTGCCGATCAATATCAACGGCGCCATCGCCTCGATCATGCTGGACCTGGAATTCCCGATGGAGGCCTTGCGCGGCGTGCCCATTCTGGCGCGAACCGCCGGCCTGCTCGGCCATCTGTACGAGGAGACCCAGCGGCCGATGGGTTTCCTGCTCGCCCACCACGCCGAAGCCGCGGTCGAATACGACGGCGCGCCGCCGCCGGACCGGGACTGACGTACCGTGACGGGTTATCTGCACAATCCCGCGGTCGAAACCCGCGATCCGGCGGAACAGGCGCTGCAAGACGCCGCCCGCTATCCGGAGCAAATCGGCTACCTGCTGGAAAAGTCGGACTTCTACCGGGCCAAGCTGGCCGGCGCCGGGATTTCCTCGGTGGCCGACGCCGGCGGTCTCGACGCCATCGCCAATCTGCCGTTTACGGAAAAGGACGAACTGCGCCGGAGCCAGGCCGACCATCCGCCGCTCGGCAGCCACGTCGCCGCCTCGTGGGACGAGATAATCCGGGTTTATTCCACCAGCGGCACCAGCGGCGACCCGTGCTACATCGCGATCACACCGGCCGACCTTGACGTCTGGACCGAAATTTCCGCGCGCAGCTACGCCGCCTGCGGCATCCACCGCGGGCGCCGCGTGGTGCACAATTACGGTGCCGGCCCATTCGTCGCCGCGGCGGCCACGGACATGCTGACCCGCAACCGCATCGCGCATATCCCGGTCGGTGTGGGTAATACCGAGCGCTATGTTGCCGGCATCCGGAAGATGGGCGCGACGGCGATCATGGCGACGCCCTCCTTCGCCCTCTACCTGATCGACTGGCTGGAGGAACGCAGCATCCCGCCCCGGTCGCTGGGCATCGAGCGCATGGCGGTCGCCGGCGAGCCCGGCGGCGGCGACCCGGTGATCCGAAACCGGATCGAAACGGCGTTCGGCTGCACGGCCAGCGAGGCGATGGGCATCGGCGATGTCTCGATCTCCCTGTGGGGCGAGTGCGAGGACCAGGGCGGCATGCATTTCAGCGGCCGGGACTTCGTCCATGTCGAACTGATCGACCCGGAGAGCGGCGCGGCGCTGCCCTTCGACGACGACGCCGAGGGCGAGCTGGTCTACACGGCGCTGCGGCGCGAGGCGATGCCGCTGCTGCGCTTCCGCAGCCGCGACCATGTCGCGGTCAACGCGCAGCCCTGCGCCTGCGGCCGGACCAGCCTTCGCGTGCGCTGCATCGGTCGGACCGACGACATGCTGATCGTGCGCGGCGTGAACCTGTTTCCGTCGGCGCTGCGGGCGGTCGTCAACCGGTTCGCGCCCCATGTCGGCGAAGTCGTGATGATCCGCCCGAAGACGCCCGGCGTGATGCAGGAGCCGCCGCTGCCGGTCGCCGTCGAACTGGCCGCCGGGGCCATGCCGCCGCCGGACCTGGCCGAGCGCATCCGGGTGGCGATCCGCAACGAGCTGATCGTGGCGACCGATATCGAGCTGGTGCCCCACCGGTCGCTGCCGCGCAGCGAATACAAGAGCCGGCTGGTCGATTTCGGCGCCGCCGGGTAGCCCTGCATCGCAACCCTCGAGGAGACGAACCCGTGAGCGCACCCGTCACCCTGCCGGACCACCGGACCGGCACCGTCGACTCCGGCGACGTTACGATCTTCTACCGGCATTTTGGCGGGCCCCATTTCGAAGCCGGGGCCGGCACGCCGATGATCGTCCTGCACGGCCAGTCCTACTTCTCCTACGACTGGATCGAAATCGCCGACGAACTGGCGCGCGACCCGGCCGCGGGCCGCGAGATCGTCGCCATGGACATGCGCGGCTTCGGCAGCTCGTCCTGGAGCCCGAGCCAATCCTACAAGGTGCAGGACTTCGCTGCCGATGTGCTGGCGGTCGCCGACCGGCAGGGCTGGGACCGCTTCGTCCTCGCCGGCCACTCGATGGGCGGGCGCAACGCCACCTACACCGCCTCGGCCCATCCCGGCCGGGTCGAGAAGCTGATCCTGGTCGATTATTCGCCGACCAACGCAAAGGCCGGGTCGATGCGGGTGATGAATGCATCGATCGACATGCCCGAATCCTTCGCCGGCCTGGACGAGGCGCTGCGCTATTTCGGGCTGGACCCGGCGACGGTGGAGGCAAGCAAGCGCGCGCGCTTCGAGGCCTATCTCGGCACCTTCGACGGTAACTATACCGTGTCGCGCGACCCCTATTTCCGGGAAGTGTTCCGCAAGGCCCGCGACGAGGGCATCAGGCCCGACCACGGCGCCGACCTGTGGGCGTGCCTGGGCAGCGTCGCCTGCCCGATCCTCGTGCTGCGCGGCCGGCAGTCCGACATGTTCGCACCCGAGACGGCGGAAAAGGTCAGGGCGGCGAACGCCAACGTCACGCTGGTCGAGGTTGAGGGCGGCCACAACATCCCCGGCGACAACCCGGCCGGCCTGATCGCCGCGCTGCGCCCGTTCCTGGCGGGGCAGTCCGCAGGCGGCTGATCCTCCTCCAACGCCCCCTGCGTCCGGGTCTCCCGTCGAAAGCGGACCCTTCAACGGCGCCGCGCGTTCGCCCGGCCTCTTCCGTTATCCCGTGAACTGCCGCTTCAGCCGTTGCCAGTCGGCCGGGTAGTCCGGCTGGAGGCCGGCTTCGGTCATGGCATGGTCGCTGACCCGGTAGGGATGGCGGCTCTCGAACATGAAGCTGATGCCGCCGTCGATATGCTGGGGCGACATGTCGTGGGCGCTCGCCGCCTCGAAGCTCTCGGGCGACGGCCCGTGCGGGATCATGCAGTTGTGCAGGCTGGCGCCGCCCGGCAGGAAGCCCTTCGGCTTGGCGTCGTAGATGCCGTAGAGCAGCCCCATGAACTCGCTCATCGCGTTGAGATGGTACCAGGGCGGCCGGAAGGTGTCCTGGCCGACCAGCCAGCGCGGCGCGAAGACCACGAGGTCGGCGTTGGCGACGCCCGGCGTGTCGGAGCGCGAGGTCAGAACGGTGAAGATCGACGGGTCCGGATGGTCGAAGCTGATCGAGCCGAGCACGTTGAATTTGCGCAGATCGTATTTGTACGGCGCATGGTTGCCGTGCCAGGCGACGACATCGAGCGGCGAATGGGTGAGCGCGCAGGCGTGGAAGGCGCCGCCGGCCTTCAGCACCAACTCGAATTCGCCTTCGATGTCCTCGTAGGCGGCCTGTGGATAAAAGAAATCCCGCGGGTTGGCGAGGCCGTTTGACCCGATCGGGCCGAGGTCCGGCAGGTCGAAGGGCGCGCCGTAATTCTCGCACAGATAGCCGCGCGACGGCCCGTCCGGCAGGTCGACGGCGATCTTGATGCCGCGCGGGATCACCGCGAAATCGCCGGGCGTCAGGTCGAGCGTGCCGCATTCGGTGCGCAGGCGCACGTTTCCGGTCTCGGGCAGCAGCACCATCTCGGCGTCGGCATTCTTGAAATAGCGCCGGTCCATCGAGGCGTTGGCGCGGTACAGGTGGATGGCCAGTCCGGCGCCGGCGGCCATATCGCCGTTCCAGACATAGCTCGCCATGCCGTCGAGAATGTCCGTCGCGGTTTCCGGCGCCGGCTGCGGCGACCAGCGGCACTGGAAATGCGGAAATGTTCCGTCGGCCGACGGCGCGGTCAGCCAGAGCGGCAGGTCGATCCGGCGCCAGTCGCCCTGCGCGACGGCAGACGGCACGATGCGGTAAAACCAGGTCCGCCGGTTCTGGGCGCGCGGCGCGGTGAAGGCGGTGCCGCTGATCTGCTCGGCATAGAGGCCGTAGGCCGGCCGCTGGGGCGAGTTGCGCCCGGCGGGCAGCGCACCGGGCAGGGCTTCCGTGGCGTGTTCGTTGCCGAAGCCGGTCATCGCTCCGGCGGCGCTGTCGGTCCGGGCCGTTGAGGCGCGGGCAGGGGCGATCTCGTTCATGGCGCGACTCCGAAGCCGGGGGGTCGGCCGACCCTAGCCGATCCGGCGCCGCCTTGGGAGTCGGGCGTTGCGCGGTGCGGCGCCGCTGCCGGCTGCAATTCCGGTTCCGCAATGCAGGCCCGGCGATTATGGTCCGGAATAGGGGCCGCCAGCGGCCCGGCAGCAGGGCAGCGCCGATGAACCTGAAAGAGCATATCCGCGGCATTCCGGATTTCCCGAAACCGGGGATCCTGTTCTACGACATCTCCACCCTGCTGGCCCATCCGGCGGCGTGGCAGGCGGCGGTCGAGCGGCTGGCGGAGACGGTCGCGCCCTACCGGCCGGACGTGCTCGCCGGCATCGAAGCCCGCGGCTTCCTGGTCGCCGCGCCGCTCGCGCTGAAGCTCGGCTGCGGCTTCGTCATGGTGCGCAAGCAGGGCAAGCTGCCGGGCGAGACCGTCGGCTACAGCTACGATCTCGAATACGGCTCCGACCGGGTCGAGATCCAGGCCGATGCGGTGGCGCCGGGCCAGCGGGTCGTCCTGCTCGACGACCTCATCGCCACGGGCGGCACGTTGCGGGCCTCCATCGAGCTGATCCGCAAGGTCGGCGGCACGGTCGCGGCGGCGGCCTGCCTGATCGAACTGACCTTCCTGAACGGCCGCGACGGCCTCGACGTGCCCTTCGAATCCCTGATCCGCTACGACGGGTAGGGCCCCTTCGATACGCCCCGGATTGCATCCGGGGCCACTCAGGGTGAGGGATGTTGGAGGATAAGGGCCCCCTTACAAATTACCCTCATCCCGAGTAGGCACACTTGCGCGCCGTAAATTGCCCTCATCCCGAGTAGGCGCGCTTGCGCGCCGTATCGAGGGACGGCCTCAGGCCGCGCCGAGCGCTTCGCCCACCGCGTCGATCTGGGCGTCGATGTCGATCGGGCAGAGCGCCGTGACCTCGAGGTCGCGGTCTTCGTAGACATCGTGGCCCAGCCGGCGGGCGCGGTCCGCTACGACCCGGTCGCGCGCCTCGATCAGCGCCTCGATCTGCGGCCGGAACAGGTCGATCATCGCCGTGATCCAGCGGTTGACCGGCCAGGACGGCCGCGCGAGGTCGACGACGAAACGGTCGAGCATGGCGATCACGTCGCTGGCGGCGAACCAGGTTTCGTCGGTCACCCAGCGGTTGACGGTGAACAGGTTCACCGGCCGGCCGAACTCGTCCATGCCGATCGCGACCAGATGGGCAACGGCGTCCTTGCGGTCGGCCGGCGGCGCGCCGTCCGGCCCGGCGAGCGGCCGGCACGAGCGCGGCATCCCCGGCCCGCGCAGGAAGGTGTGGAAATGGCCGTGCTCGCCGCCCGCCGTCGGCCCCGGATGGGCGTGGTAGAAATACTGGGCGAGGGTGTCGGGGTCGCACACGTCGCCGGGTGGGTGGTGGTCCCACTCGAAGAAACTGCGCGCGCCGAGCAGTTCGCTGATCGGATTCTCGCCGCTGCGCGCCAGCACCCGCTGGCAGCGCACGACCTCCTCGCCGGCGTCGAACAGCGCCTCCAGCCGCTCGGGGCCGAGCGCGGCGAAGTCCGGCGCATCGATGCGCACCATGCCGGGCGCGCGCGGCGCGCGCCGCGCAGTATTCCGGGCGGGTTTGCGTGCGGCCATGACGGCGGAGTCCGGGTCCGTTGCAGCGGCGGCGCGGCCGTCAGGCCGACGTCCGGTTCATGTGCCGGTCGGCGCCGTCGCGGGCGAGGAAGCCGGCATGCCATTTGCGGGCCATCCGGTCGATGACCTCGAAGGGCACGCCCATGTCGCGCAGCGGCGCCACCGCGTTGCAGCGGTCCTCGTAGCGGGTAATCAGGCCGTCGCGCAGGTGGAACACGCCGACGCCCTCGAAGCCGCAGCGCTTGCCGTTATTGTGCTTCGTCGTGCTCGTATAGCTGAACAGCCACGAGGCATAGCCGACCTCCTCGTTCGCCACCGGATTGCGGAACTCCCAGAGGAAATCTCTGGCGTCGCGCCAGAAAATCTTCTCGACCATGTCGCGGATCGCGTCGCGGCCGTGGAACTCGCCATAGAAAATGTCGTCGTAGACGCCGTCTTCGGCGAACAGCGCGGCCAGCGCCGTGCCGTCGCCGACCTCGACGGCGGCGGCGAAATCCTTGAGGAGTTGGCTGAAACTGCCGGGAGTGTTCATGCGGAAGGTCCGGAACCGGTGACAGGGGAAGGAGCGGCCGTCCGGCGCGCACGGGTATCGCTGCGTAACGCCGTCCGGCAGGCAAATTCTGCACCATCGCCTGACCTGCCGCAACGCGCCGCCGGCGCCCCGCTTCCCGCCGCCGCAGGGCCAGCCTCAACGCCGCCACTTTACGGTTGACCGCGCCCGCCCGTCCGGTTTCGGATCGGCGGCATGAAGACGGTACTCATCACAGGCTGCTCCTCCGGCATCGGCCTCGACGCCGCCTAGACGTTGCGTCGCCCGTGCCTGAACGAAATTTCTTTAGTAAGTCGGCTCAAGATTTGATCAAATTCTTATCCCAAAGCTCGCCGATCAGGATCTTGATATTCCATTGTTTTTCTTCCGTTACTTTGGGGATATGAGCAAACCGTTCGATAGGGGTCTTGAAACGAAGATCTTCAATTAAGGCCAAAACCCTATCTCTCAATGCTACAACGCTCTGTCGTAAACATAACCCCATTTTTTCAGATGGATTGGCCTTAGCATCTACTGATCCATCCGGACCAATGTATAGAAGACCGAGAGAAATATAATTTGCACGATTTTTTCTCATCCACTCAAGGTGGTCGTGACCTTGACGGATGTCCTTCTTAAAATATGTTGCCGGATCGTCTTTTTCGGTCTTAAGTTCAAATCCAAGCATGCACATCTGCGATTCGTCAAGCCATAAAACATCAGGTCCAGTTCCTTCGTCGTTATCTGGGCGAATGGCAATAAAACCGAGCAATTCTCCGAGCTGACGAACGCCAGCTTCGGCTTGGCTTGTTGTACCACTATCGATATATTCGAGCGTATCGGTTAGTTTCCCCAATTCGTTCTCAAATTTCGCCCCTTGGGGATAACTGAGGAGTTCTTGCAATGACACCCCGAACGAACTCAATTCATGAGGGTTGAGTTCGCTTACAGCAAGCCGAGGAAGACTTGGCAGCGTCATAGACCGGGTAAGTCGTCGCATCGCCACGGAGTAGGCCCGGTAGGCTGCATCTCTGTCCCCTTCGAGCTCGTAGGCGGCTCCAAGCCAGACGGAATGCCATCCACTCAATTTCGCATCACTGGTAGCGGTTTTGTCGATAGTTTTTTCTAGTTCTAGTCGCGCAATCGCCGGATCACCGCTCCACATGGCGGCTGCGTACTTTGCTTCGGATAGAGTCGCCGCTATCATGACCGGTTCTGCCTGTTGCGTTCTTATTAGTTGATCCCTATCGAGCTCAGCCAGTTTGACTTCGCGCCCATAGTAGTCGAGCCATCCTTCATCACGACCTAGGACTCGGTCTACAAGTTCAGCGACAGAATCGCCTTCTGTCAGATCAAATTCCATCTGTACCTCGCGCCCGATCAATATCTGCTGTTGTAGGAGCGGTGGCAGCAGTGCAAGATTGCGATCACGTGCAATCCACTTACTTAGTGCCTCTCCCTGCAACAAGAATGCGCCATAGTCATTGCGGCCACGATTGATGCGGCCAAAGAGCTGCGCTAACCGATTTGCAATCCTGCTGGCATGGACATTGTCCATGCCTAGCCATTCCCACTGATATCGTTCCAATAGCGAGGTAGCGGAAGGGACATCGTCAATCACCATAATGCGACAAGTGTCATGAGGTAGATCGATGCCATCAACTCTTGAGACCAAAACAAATGCGCCATACTTTTTTTCTCACGAAAATCGTTGAGTGCTTGAGTAAAATCTTCTAATTTTGGTGGAACTGCTAGACGCCCCCACTTCGTCGCGCGTGTATAGTCCGGTACAGCTATGACGGCCTTACGACCCCTTACAAGATTCCCTGCAAATTCCGGCCCGAAACCGTTCTTCACTTTGCGGCCATCTAGAATAAGCCGCTCGCCATTCCCAGCGTCGTTCTCTGGCGTGACAATGTTGCTAGGCTGACGCCCAAACGCACGAACAAATTCGATTTGGCTCTGAAGCGTGGCTGAAAGGTAGATCCGTCTAATGTTCTGCTCGAAGATGTCAAGAGCGAGTGAGGGCAGAAAAGGTGGAGATAGTTCAAACACGCCTCGTGTGAAAATGGCGGCACAGGAATTTAGGCGATCTTCAAGCCAAGCATACGAGAATTTATATTTTTTGTTAGATTTTACGCTATGCCTATGAAATATTTCTAAAAGCTGCTCGGTGCGCTCATAAAGCCCGCCAGGCGCTACGAAGGCCGTATATTGTTTTGAGCGATCCAGACTATCGGCAAATCGTCCTCGAATCCCGAGGTCTTTGAAATGCGGCTTAAACAGTTTCGCTATTTCTTCGAAAATAACCTCATCATCCCGAATGTCGATCCGTAATGTAAACGAATCTCGAAGTAAAGATTCTGCAACATGGGCGTCATCAAAGATGATTGCACCGGGAAAGAAATTCCGACGTATTGAGCTCAATCCGTTGAAGAGAGCTGCATATGTCGTAATGCAGAATGCCTTGCCGGTTTCAAAGAGATCATTGGAATAACTGGCACGTACTCGCGTCGAATGTTCGATACCAATCCGTGTCGCTTCCTTTGAGGTCTGTTCAATGAGGTCAATGGTTGAACATACGTAAATTACATTCTCCAAACCCTCGTTCACGAGGCTCTGGGCAATTAGCAAGCCAACGATTGTTTTTCCTGCACCGGTATTGAGAGAAATCAGAACATCGCGTTTTTCTCGTACTCTATCCCATTCATTGAGCGCGTTGGCCTGTCCGCGCCAGAGATCATTTGGTGTTCCAGCGAGACTCGGTAATGTTTCGAATATGTTGATCGGGTTGATCGGTGCTGTTGGTCTTTCTTTACGTCCAAGTTTTGAGAAATCCATGGTTGCCTCTATTTCTAAGATGGTCTCACTTCTTTGAAAACCTTGTACCGGGAAGTCAAAGTGTGTTCCAGATGCCGATCAATGCTTAGCGCTGCTTCTGAGTGAAGTGGACCCTCGAGTTGAACGGACGAATTAAAATAGTTGAACTTGTGCGTCGGGTATTAGAACGAATGACGCACTTGGAGAGGACAGAGCGTTCGAGCGTCGCCCGGCCGCAGTCGTGATGCGTGACGCTGGTCTGATCGTCATACATGGGCAGTCCCTTCCGGCAGTTGGTACTTCTCCCATCTTGCGCCGAATTTTATTGTCGGCGCGGCTCCGATTTCGCTTGCGTTATGGAACTGCGCGCTTGACTTCGATTTTACGGTTGACCGCGCCCGCCCGTCCGGTTTCGGATCGGCGGCATGAAGACGGTACTCATCACAGGCTG
>LXNI01002443.1_pt1 | contig 12838 bp, 8 predicted proteins | sample 809091 | NCBI WGS metagenome assembly LXNI01 (sample SAMN04870527, study PRJNA318959) | sponge metagenome | biome: 01000161; feature: marine sponge reef; material: water | host: Sarcotragus foetidus | place: Greece: Milos, Mediterranean Sea | collected 2013-05-29 | depth 5-7 m | reverse complement strand
GGTGGCGGGACCCTCACTCCCGGGTCGGAACGAGGGGGTTCGGGCAACGGCAAGACTTGAGCGGGCCACAGGTCCTCCAATGTATTCGGGCTATCTTCGGTATGCGTGAACATAGCAGCGGCTCCCGCGATTCCCATGGCTGGATCGGCCTGTGACTCGACGCTTTGGGACAGGCAGTCTAACGACCACGTGCCCTCGCCCGGCCTCCTTCGGCGCTCAGCGGAATCCCGGTTCCACGGAAACCGACACGGACACCGGCATGCTCGATTGGGACACGCCCCTCGAACGCCGGCACAGGCCGCTCGGACACCCACCAAATCCCGGTTCCACGGAAACCGACACGGACACCGGCATACTCGATTGGGACACGCCACTCGAACGCCGGCTCACTCCCCTCGGACACCCACCAAACCCCGGCCCCACGGAAACCGACACGGACACCGGCATGCTCGAATGGGACACGCCCCCCGCCCCAACACCAACCCGCCCCCTACCCCCCCGCCGGCACCTCCACCCGCACCGTCAGAATATCCGTGTCGTGATACTTCTGGTGCCGAACCGAGGCCGCCAGATGCCGCAACAGCCGCAACGAGAAGTCATGCTCGGCCTCGATCTCGACCGAGTGCTCCCCGGCCAGCGCCATCCGGTCCTCCAGGTTCCCCTCCCCTGACACGGCAAGGAACTCCAGCTCCGCCGCCCCGTGTTCGGAGCGCACGCTCAGGCGCAGCCGCCGCGCCGGTCCGCCCTCGCCGCCCTCCGCGCCCCCGGCGCCCTCCTCCCCCATCAAGCTCACCAGCGCCTCCTCCGAAGCCAACTGGACCCGTTGGAGCATGCCGCCGTCCCATCCCGCGCGCGCCGCAAACCCCTCGAGGAACCCGCTGATCTCCGGCAGCGCGTCCACGCCCAGCGTCGTCACCAGCCGCTTCCGGCGCGGACCGGCAAGCTCGACAAACACCGACAGCACCAGCGCCGTCAGGCCGCCGGACGTCATGCCGTTGCCCAGCATTTCCGCGAAGAACGGGCTCATCTGGTCGATGAAGAGGCCGCCGTTCTGGAAGCCCGAGCCGACCCAGAACGAGACCCCCACGATCGCCGCCTTGCGGTAGTCCATCCCGTCCCCGACGACTATGCGCATGCCCAGCACGAAGAGGATCGCGATCAGCACCACCACGTAGGCGCCGATGATCGCGTCCGGGACCGAGAGAATCACCGCCACCACCTTCGGCAGCAGGGCCAGCGCGCAGAACCCCACGCCGATGCCGACCCCCACCCGCCGCGCCGCCACGCCCGTGATTTCGACGATCGACACGCTGCTCGAATAGGTCGTGTTGGGCACCGTGGCAAGCAGGCCCGAGAGGAAGTTGCCCAGCCCGTCGGCCATCACCGCCCCCTGTACCCCGCGGAAATCCGTCGCCCGATCGTCGCGCCACGACACGCGCTGGACGGCCACCGAGTCGCCAATCGTCTCGATCGCCCCCACGAGCGTTACGAACACGAACGCCGGCAGCAGCGCCCAGAACACCGGCCCGAAGCTGAAGTCGAACCCCGGCCAGCCCGCGACCGGCAGTCCGAACCACGGCGCCGCGGCCACCGCATCCCACGAGAAGAGGCCGAAGAAGCCGGCGGCCACGCACCCCGCCAGGATCCCGATCACCGGACCCCAGAGACGCATCGCCCCGGCCGCCCGCAGCACGATCACCATCGTGACGCCGAGCGTGACCACGGCCGTCACCGGCCCCGCCGCAGGCGCCGCCCCCGCGGGCACCCGCTCGACAAGATCGAGGATCAGCGGCATCACCGTCACCGCGATCAGCATGATCACCGTCCCCGCGACCGTCGGCGTGATGATCCGCCGCAGCAGCGACAGCCGCGACGCGAGCAGGAACTGGAAGACCGCCGAGGCCGCGACCAGCGTCGCCAGCATGCCCGGCCCTCCCTGCACCAGCGCCGCCACCGACACCGCGATGAACGCCCCCGACGTCCCCATGAGCAGGATGTATCCCGACCCGAAACGCCCGAACCGCCTGGCCTGCACCATCGTCGTGATGCCGCTCACCAGCAGCGCCGCGCACGCCGCCCATGACAGAAAAAGCTCGCTCTCGCCGGCCGTCCGCACCACGATCGCGACGGTCAGCACGATCGGCCCCAGGGTCAGCACGCAATATTGCAGCGCCAGTCCGATCGTGACGGGCAGGCTGGGATTCTCGTCGGGCTCGAAACGAACTCCGGAAGCGGATCGGCCGGGTTGCAGCGACATGGAGGCTCCCTTCCCGTGATGCGAAGAATGTGGGTTTTTTCAAAGAGCGCCGAGTGCGGCGGCGGCGCGGCTCGGGGCGCAATATGGCGGCAGCCTGCTCGGTGCGATAGACTGGGCAAGGCGCGTGAACGGCAAGCGCCATGGACGCCTGGCTTCCGATCGGACTGCTGCCCATGCCAAAGTACGAGATCTCATGCCTGCTCCTGCTCGGCCCGCTCATAGCGCTGGTAGCTGTGGCCGCGCAACCTTGTGCACTTGGGGCTCAGGACACGGCCCCGGCTGGCACCCCGGCCCCAATCAACCCCTTCGCCGATTTCGAAACGCACCACCTCTCGAACGGCGTCAAGGTCTGGTTCAAGCGGCTCGAGGGTGCGGCCAACGTCTCCGTCAGCGCCGGGGTCCCCGTCGGTGCCGACGCCGACCCGCGCGGCAAGGAGCAGCTCGCGCACTTCACCGAGCACATGCTCTTCGGGGATCACAACGGGCGCACCGAGCAGGAGATCAAGGACGCCGTCGAGGGGCTGGGCGGGCGCCGCAACGGCATGACCTACCGCGACCACACCTGGTACTACGTCACGATCGCGAGGGAGCATGGGCTTTTCGCCATCGAATGGCTGGCGGGGATCATGTCGCCGCACGCCATGGAGCCCGAGGTGGTGGAGCGGGGCCGGCAGCCGGTCGAGAACGAGGTCGGCGCCCGCCCGCGCGAGTTCTTCGACCATCTGGGCGCGCTGCTCAGCCCCGAGTGGCTCCGGCCGCCCGGCTTCTACGAGCGCGAGTTCGGTATCGAGAACGAGCGCGACCTGATCCCGGACTACTGGACCAGCCTGCGCCGCATCACCCCCGACGACCTGCGCGGCTTCTACGACCGCTACTACGCGCCCGGCGCAATGACCGTCACCATCGTGGGCGACCTCGACCGCGACGAGGCGCTCGCGCTTGCCGAACGCACCTTCGGGCAGTTTCCCGAGCGTCAGGTCAACCGCTTCGAGGTCGCCGTCACCGACCCGGGCCGCGGCCGCGCCGAATACAGCTGGGGCTTCCAGTCAACCATCCGGTACCAGTCCCGCCACAAGCTCTTCGGCGCCACCGACGACGACTTCGTGCACGCGCTCTTCGTCCGCGACCTCCTCGGGCGCCGCCTCAACCAGCGCCTCCGCTACGGAGAGCGCAAGGCCGTGTACGGCGCGAGCGCCAGCCTGGTCATGCGTGGCCCGGCCGCGTACCTGCAGGTGAGCAGCCGCATCGACGAGGACGACTACGACTTCGCCACCGGGATCATCGCGGAGGAGATCGAGCACCTGCGGAACGCCTCCCTCGATGCCGCCGCATTCGAGGCCGACCGAGCGGCGGTGGTCGAACGGCTGCGCGCGTCCAACCAGACCGCCGAGTCGCTCAACTTCTGGACGCGGAGCTACTTCTACGATCCGGACACCTTCGCGGACTTTCCGGACCTGGTGTCCTTCTACGAGAACGTGACCCAGGATCAGGTCGCGGCCTTCGCGCAACGAGCGTTCGCAGACTCGCGCGAGGTCCTGACGGTGACGCGCGCCCAGCCCCTCAGCCAGGGGATGATCGTGGCGGGGATCATCGCGCTCATCTGGATCACGCTGCGGGTGCTCGCGCGGACGCTCACCACCCCGATCGACATGACGAACATCCGCTACATCGCGCGGTTCCGCCTGCCCATCATCCTGCGCATCGGCTACACTGCCGGCCTCGTGGCCGCGCTGCTCGCGCTGGTGGTGCTCGGAGCAGCCGGGTTCTCGCGGCTGGCGGCCAACTGGATCGACCCCGTCGACAGCTACCTCTTCCAGACGGCCGCCAACGCGGCCATGGGCGTGGCCCTGCTGGCCGGACTCTGCCTGATACACGCCTTGGCCCCGCGCAAGGTCCTGGTCTTCAGCGACGAACTGCGCATCAAGTCGCGCGCCTGGCGTTCGCGCGTGCTGCTGCCCGAAGACATCGAGGACATCTCGCGACTGCGCTTTCGCGACGTCTGGCTGAGCCGGCGCCTCTTCCGCGGCGTGCCGCACGCCTTCGGTCTCATGCAGCCGGGCGTCTACATACGCCCGCGCAGGGGCCGAAGCTACTTCTTCCGCACCCGCCACACCGAAGAGATGGTGGACGTGCTGAACTGGTGGCACATACGCCGGATCAAGTAGCCGAAGGACTCCGGCACGGGAACCTTGAACTTGCCACCTGGCAAAATCGGGCGGTAGAATATCAAACTGTTCCGTCCGGTGCAATGGTGTGCTCATGCTGAATCACCGCCGCTCGCGACCCCCGTCGCGGGCGCTTCTGGCCTCTTGCCTCTTCTCCGGCCTGCTGATTGCGGGCCAGGAATCGACGGGTCAGGAGACCGTCCACAACCCCTTCGGCGGCTTCGAAACCCACTACCTCTCCAACGGTGTCAAGGTCTGGTACAAGCACCTTGCGGGCGCGCCCGAGGTCTCGATAAGTGCGGGCGTACCGGTCGGGCGGGACGCCGATCCACCCGGCAAGTCACACCTGGCACATTTCCTCGAGCACATGCTCTTCACCGACCGCGACGGCCGGACGGAGCAGGAGATCAGGGAGGCCGCAGAGAGCCTGGGGGGACGCCTTAGCGGAGTCTCGTACATTGACCGCACCTGGTACAAGATCACCATCGCCAGGCAGCACGGCGACTTCGCAATCGAATGGCTGGCGGCACTCCTGTCGCCTCATCCGATGGACTCCGTGCTGGTCGAACGCAACCGGGGGCCGCTGCTCGTCGAGCTCGGCGTCCGACCACCGGATCTGTTCGACCGCCTGATCGCGCTACTGACCCCACGGAGGCTGGCGTCCCGAAACTTCTGGGAGCGCGAGTTCGGGATCACAGCGAACCCCGCCCGTCCGCGGGACCTCTGGTCGAGCCTGCAGAGCATCACTTCCGAGGATCTTCGCGAGTTCTACGACCGCTACTACGCGCCGGGCTCACTCACGGTCACGATCGTGGGTGACCTGGAGCTGCGGCAGGCGCTGGCGACCGCGGAGCGCACCTTCGGGTCCATTCCACCTCGTCCCGTCAACCGGTGGGATGTAGACGTGCGCGATCCGGGTCGCGCACGCACCAGGTACGGCTGGAGCCTGGGTCCGGCGCACTCCTACCAGTCCGACCACAAGCTCTCCCACCCGACCGCCGAGGACCTGCTGACCGGACTCTTCGTCCGCAGTCTTCTCGACCAACGGATCAACCAGCGCCTCCGCTGGGGCGAACGCAAGGCAGCCTATGGCGTGGACATCTTCCTGGAGACCCGCGGACCGGTCGCGGTACTGAGGCTGAGCGGCGAGTTCGAGAGGAACGGCTACGCCTTCGCCAGAGGGGTGATCGACGACGAGATCGAGTCACTCCGCTCGGGTTCCTTCGACTCCGCGCAATTCGAGGAGAGCCGTGCCGCCGCCATCGAACGGCTGCGCACCATGAACCGGACGGCGGAAGCGATCAACGACTGGACCGTGACCAAGTTCTACGATCCGGCGGTCTTCACCGACTTCCCGGATCTGACAACGTTCTTCCAGACAGTGTCCCAGGATGAGGTCGCCTCGTTCGCGGCCACGCTCTTCCACGACTCCCGCCGCGTTGTGAGCGTCACCCGAGCCCTGCCGTTCGGCCCGGTCACCCTGGCGGCCGGAGTCCTCGCGGCACTGGTGCTTGTCCTGGCGCTTGCGAAGTGGGAGCGCGGAGCGCCGGACCGCAGCGAGATCAGATACATCGCGAGACTGCGCGTGCCGACCGCCCTTTGGCTCGGATACGGCATCGCCCTGGTGGCCATCGCCGTCTTCGCGATCCACGTCGGGCGCGCCGGGTTCGACTGGGCGGCGGACCGCTGGCTCTACACCGTCGACAGTCTTGTCCTCCAGACAGCCGTCAAGCTCAGCATCGTCTTCGCGGTGCTCGTGGGAATGTGCCGCGTCGTGTCCGCGTTCCCGCACGAACTGCTCGTCGCGGACGACCATCTCCGCGTCAGGTCGCGAACCTGGCGCTCACGCGTCCTGAAGCGGGAGGACATTGCCGACATCTCCATCCGGGGATTCCGCGACCTATGGCTGACCCGGCACCTGTTCCGATGCCTGCCGCTCACCTTCGGCGCGCGCCAGCCCGGCATCTACATCCGGGCTTCCAGAGGGCGCAGCTACTACTTCCGCAGCCGCGACACCGTCGAACTCGCCGAGATCCTGAGCGAGTGGCGGTTGCCCGCCCCCGCCGCGACTTGCGCGCCGCGGGAGCCGCCCCGAATCTTGAGACCAACGCGGTCGCCGGAAATCGCGGGTTGACACGCCGCCCCACGAAGCTCTGCCGGCCCGCGTTCGACCCGCAACGCAGGAGCCGACATGCGATCAGCCACTGACACGATCCGCCGGCCGTTCCTGGCCGCAATCCTCGCCCTCGCGCTCGGTTGCACCGCGCCCGACACCGGCGGCGACAGCGCCATGGCCGACGCCGAGCCGACCGCGGCCGAGGTCACCGAGATGCCGCCGCAGCCCATGGCCGAACCCGCCGACGTCGAGTCCATCGACGCCATCATCACCGCCGTCTACGAATCCATCTCGGGAGACGCGGGCGTTGCACGCGACTGGGACCGGTTCCGGTCGCTCTTCCTCCCCCAGGCACGGCTGATGCCCGTCGCCAGCCAGCACGGACAGAACGGGCGCAGCAGTTCGGTCGCCTCGATCACGCCCGACGAATTCGCGACCAACGCGAGCGGCTCCTTCGCCGCGGAGGGCTTCTACGAGATCGAGATCGGGAGCGTCACCGAGCAGTACGGCGACATCGCGCACCGGTTCAGCAGCTACGCGTCATTCCGCACGGCCGACCCGGAAGAGGAGCCGTTCAACCGCGGCATCAACTCGTTCCAGCTGCTGCATGACGGCGATCGGTGGTGGGTGCTCAGCATCTTCTGGCAGCACGAGCCCGACGCGGGCCCGATCCCGGCGGAGTACCTGGACGAGATGTAGGCGGGGTGCCGCTCAGTAGGGCGCGTCGAGCGGCCGCATCTCCCCCGCCGTCACCGCCAGCGCCAGCCGGTTCTCGCGCGGCGGCAGGCTGCACACCGAATAAGGCGTGAACACGCAGGGCGGGTTGTAGGCGCGGTTGAAGTCGATCGTCGTCCAGCCGTCGTCGCCGGCCAGGGGGACGCGCATGTAGCGGCCTCCCTGATACGTATCCGCCACCCCCGTCGAGTCCCAAAGCGTGACGAAGTAGCTACTGCTCGTGGCCGTCGCGAACGCGATCAGCCGGTGCTCGCGCCCGTCCGCCCGAAAAACCAGCTCGCCGGGCGCCTCGTTCGACACCATCCCGCCGGTCACGTCGGCCAGCGGCACCGTGCGCGGCTCGTCGTAGGGGTCGAAACGCGCCACCACGCGCCACTCGTTGCTGACGGCGAAGTACGGCGGCAGTTCGAACGCGGCGACGCGGGGGGCGTCGGTGTCCCAGGCGCGCAGCCAGAGCCGGTCGGTTCCCCGTTCGGCGTGGATCCGCAGGCCGAGTGAACCCAGCGCGAGGACGGTCGTATTGCCTGACCTGTCGTCGCTCAACTGCATGGGAGCGGTCACGGGGTCGGATTCAAGGGTCAGGCCGCTCCCCTCGGCCGGCTCCAGCCGCACCTGGCCGCCTTCCAGATGCAGCGTCCCGGCGAGCGGCGGCGAGTCCTCCCCGGGCAGCACGATCCCCAGCGACGGCTCCGACCCGAAGGCGTTGGCCCCCTCGGCCAGCTCCCACAGCCCCGCCCAGCTGATCACTCCCGCGTTCGGGCTCGAGAGGCTGCCGTGCCGGTTCGCGCGCCACTCCTCGTGCTCGGCGGCAAGCACACCGGGCTCGATCGGCGGTGCGTCGGGCCAGGCGGCGTCCGAGCACGCGGCGAAGGTCGCGGCCAGGGCCAATGCGCGGAGGGCTTTGGTCATGCTCATGGCCGGCAACTTAGTCCGGCTTCACAGGCGACGCCAACCATCAGCCCTCCCCCAGTTCCCCCTCCACCCCCTCCCACTCCGCCATCAGCCCGGCCACCCTGGCCACGAGCCCGGCGCGCTCCTCTTCCAGCCTGCGCACCTCGCCCGGCGAGGCCTCGTCATAGAATGCAGGGTTCGCGAAGACGGCCTCGATCTCGGCCACCCGCGCCTCGGCGGCCTCGATCCCCGCCGCCAACTCGTCCGCGCGCGCCTTGAGCTTGCGCTGCCGGTACGTGGGACGCGCCTGTCTGCGCGGCTGGCGCCGCCGCCCGGCGTGGGCGCGCGCGTCCGTTCCACCCCTCCGCTTTTCCGCGCGTGCCTGCGTCGCCACCGTCTCCACATCCAGGTGGTCGTCGCCGCAGTACGCGACGTACTCCTCGTACGTCCCGCGATAGTCGCGCATCCCGTCCGGCGTGATCTCCACGATGCGGTTCGCGAGCTTCCCCACGAACCACCGATCGTGCGACACGAACATCAGTGTGCCCGGATAGCCGCGCAGCCCCGTCACCAGCGCCTCGATCGACTCCAGGTCCAGGTGGTTGGTGGGCTCGTCGAGGATCAGCACGTTGGGCTGCCGGATCATCAGGCTGCAGAGCACCAGGCGCGCCGATTCGCCCCCCGACAGCGTCTCGAGCCGCTTCTCGGCATCGTCGCCGCTGAACAGCACCATCCCCATCTTGCCGCGCGAGAACCCGAGGCCCTTCCCCTCGCAGAACTGGTCGATCCAGGCCTCGGCCGTGCGACGGGGCGTGCGCAGGTGGTCGCCGGGGTCCTGCGCGAAGTATCCCGGATGCGTCTCATATCCCCATTCGACGGTCCCATCGTCGGCGTCCAGGCGGCGGGTCATCACCTTGAGCAGCGTGGATTTCCCGATCCCGTTCGGACCCACGATCGCGAGCCGGTCGCCGCGCCTCACCGCCAGGTCCACCTCGTGCAGCACGCGGTTGTCCCCAAACGACTTCGACACCCCGCGCACGCTCACGACCTCCTGTCCGCTGGGCCGCCTCTGCTCGAAACGGAACGTCGGATAGCGGCGCGAGCTGCGCGGGAGTTCCACCAGCCCCTCGGCCTTCTTCTCGATCATCCGCACCCGGCTCTGGGCCTGGCGCGCCTTCGACGCCTTCGCGCGGAACCGGTCCACAAACTTCCGATGATGCGCGATCTCGCGCTCCCGCACCGCGATCTCCTTCTCGCGCCGCTCGCGCTCGGCCGCCTTGGCCGTCCCGAAGCGGCTGTAGTCGCCCGGGTAGGCGATCGCGGTCTCGTAGTCGATGTCCAGGATGTGGGTCGCGATGTTGTCGAGGAAGCGGTGGTCGTGGCTAATCACCACCACCGGCCCGCGGAAGTCGCGCAGGAACTTCTCCAGCCAGCGGATCGAGAGGATGTCGAGGTGGTTGGTCGGCTCGTCGAGGAGCAGCGCGTCGGGGGCGCTCGCCAGCACCTGCGCCAGAAGGACCCGCAGCCGAAAGCCGCCCGACAGCGTCGACAGCGGCTGCCGGTGCACCTTCGCGGGCAGCCCCAGCCCTTCGAGGATCGCCGCAGCGCGCGACTCGGCAGTGTAGCCGTCGTGGCGCTGCACGATCTCCTCCAGCTCCGAGAAGCGCGCCGCGTCGAAGTGGTCCGCGGACCGCGCGAGCACATCCTCGAGCTCGGTCGTTGCGCGCCACAGCTCCTCGTTGCCCATCTGCGCGACATCGAGGATCTCCTCGTGCTCGTAAAGGAACTGGTCCTGCCGCAGCACCCCGAGCCGCACGCGCCCCGGCACCGACACCGACCCCTCGCTCGCCTCCAGGTCGCCCGCGAGAATGTTGAGCAGCGTCGTCTTGCCCGACCCGTTCGCGCCCACGAGCCCGTACCGCTCCCCCGGGCTGAGCACGAAGGTCGCGTCCCGGAAGAGCGTCCGGTCGCCGTACGACTTTGCGAGTCCGCTGACAGAAATCATGGTCTGTCAAAACTCGCCTGGCAGGGAATAGTTCGCTGGCCCGGGCCGCGACTGGCGCAAGACCCCCGGCCACGTGAAGTTTCGTTCGCGCAGATCGTGCAGCCCATCAATCGAAGCTAACCAGTAGCTGGTTGACCCATGAATACGACCATGGCCATTCGCATGCACGAGCGGGGCGGTCCCGAGGTGCTCCGCTGGGAGAAGATCGACCTCCCCGACCCTGGACCGGGTGAAGTGCTGGTCCGGCATGAGGCCATCGGGGTGAATTACGCCGACACCTTCCATCGTAGCGGGCTGTACCCTTTGCCGTCGCTGCCGGCGGTCGCACTGCCGGCGATCGTCGGGGTGGAGGCGGCGGGCGTGGTCGAGGCGGTGGGACCAGGGACGGGCCGGGACGCGGCACCCGACTGCACCGACGCCTTCCAGCCCGGTGACCGAGTCGCCTATGGTGACGTGCGGGGTGCCTACTGCGTGCGCAGAGTGGTTCCTGCGAACCGCTTGGTCCGCCTCCCCGACAGCGTCGACTTCGAGCAAGCCGGAGCGGCGATGCTGAAGGGAATGACCTCGTGGTACCTCTGTCGGCGCACCTACCGTCTGAGGGCGGGCGAGACCGTGCTCGTGCACGCAGCCGCGGGGGCGGTGGGGACAATCCTCTCGCAGTGGTGCAAGGCGCTTGACGCGACCGTCATCGCCACTGTGGGCAGCGCGGAGAAGGGCCGCATGGCGCGGGAGAACGGGTGTGACCACGTCGTCTTTTACGAGGAGGAGGATCTCGTGGAACGGGTGCGCGAGATCACCGGCGGCAAAGGCGTACCGGTAGTCTTCGACGGCGTCGGCGCGGCCACCTTCGAGCGGTCGCTGAAGTGCCTCTCCCGCTTCGGCATGATGATTGCCTACGGCAACGCCTCGGGAGTGGTGCCGCCGCTCGACATCCTGCGCCTGACCGCCAAGTGTCTGACCGTGGCCCGCCCTTCCGTAATGGCACATGTGGAGAGCCGAGCCGATCTGGAAAAGGCCGCCGGAGAACTCTTCGGGCATATCAAGGCTCGCCGCATCCGGATCGCCATCGGTCAGCGTTTTCCCCTTGCGCAAGCGGCCGAAGCCCACCGAGCGTTGGAGTCGAGGCAGACGCGGGGATCTACCGTACTGTTGCCATGAGGGACGCGGATCGGTAGACGGCGGTGGTCGCGGGCACAAATCAGCCCGCCTGGCGGCCTCCGGGCGGATTTTCGCCCCAGCTACCCTCGCGATACAGCTTCGCCACCGCGCCTCGCCGCGCCGCCTCGCCCCGCGCGTAGTGCGCCGGCATGCGCTCGGACCGCCAGCGGCCCGCGACCATCAGCGCCGCGAGGCCGACCCCGGCGGCCGTGAGATCCTGGGCCATTCCAACCCGCGGCGAGTGCCCGCTGAACCCCTCGCCGAGTCCCGCCGCCAGCGCCATGGCAGCCAGCCGGTTCGAGATCGAGCGGCCGGAGCGCAGCCCGAACACCCGAGCCTCAGGATGCGCGTTCAGCGGGTGAATCCGCCGCAGCGCCGTGGTGGCCTCGACGCCGACGTACTGCACGGCCGAGACCAGGCTGGTCTTGGAGCGGCGGATGGTGATCAGCGCGGACCCGTCGGGGATGAACTCCACGTCGCCCCAGCGCAGCTCGGCGGCTTCACCGCGCCTGAGCAAGGCGTCCCGCATGACCGCAGCGATGGCGATGTCGACATTCCCCCGCCGCCGGGCGGATGCCTTCGACTCCGTGCGGCCGGTCTGTCCGGCGCGTTGTCGCCGCGCTGTCCCCACAATCGCCTCGAGGCCCTCGGCGGTCAGCCCCTTCGCCTGCTGTGGCTCGCCGCGTCCCTGTTCGGCGGCCTGGTTGCGCAGCCCGGCCAGCGTGAGCTTGACGCCTTCGGAAATGGTCGGGGTGGGCAGGCCCGCGGCGCGGTGGAAGTGACTGATCGCCTTGCGATCGAGGGATAGGGAGGAGGCCGACAATCCCTGCTCGGCGCGGCTGGTCAGATAGGCGGCGACGGTCATGGGTTCGGCTGGGAGCGGCTGCAGCCCCTCGGCCCCGGCCCAGCTCTGAAAGCGTTTCCAGGCCCCCTCGTACACGCGGCGCGTGGACGGCCTGCGACTCTCTTCAACGGCAGACAGAATCGCGTCGAGGTATCGCGTGCGGAGCCCGGCCTCGGGCCGGGCGGGGGCGACTGCGCGATGTGGCATTCGTCTGTCCTCGAGTTCAACCAGCCACCGGCGCCAGACTGCCGCCCGCCTGCTCGAAGTCGAGGCCGCGACGTTCCGGTCCTGCGCCGGTGACCGTTCGGTCTGTTGTCTCCGGCTACAGCCTCGCCGCCCGTTCGGTCCCCGGTTCCCGAGTTCCCGCAGGCGGCTGCGCAGGACGAACTCCATGGCGGAATCGGCTCCTACACTTTCAACATTTCCCACCATCGGCAATACATGTTCCAGAGGGTGAATCCTGCCCCCGACCGGCGAAAGGAGCTGCGCCCAAGCCGCTTTACCTTCCGAGTCGGGGACGGTAACGGTAGAGAACATGGGGCTCGGCGGCGTGACTGTCCAGCTCTCCGGCGTCTCCAGCGCGTCCGCAGTCACCGACGACAACGGCCAGTACGCCTTCACCGGTCTCCGGATGGGCAACTACTCGGTCGAGATCTCGGGCTTCGAC
>LXNI01002442.1_pt1 | contig 12845 bp, 9 predicted proteins | sample 809091 | NCBI WGS metagenome assembly LXNI01 (sample SAMN04870527, study PRJNA318959) | sponge metagenome | biome: 01000161; feature: marine sponge reef; material: water | host: Sarcotragus foetidus | place: Greece: Milos, Mediterranean Sea | collected 2013-05-29 | depth 5-7 m | reverse complement strand
TGGGCGGCACCTCGATGCTTTATCTCATCAATATGTTCGTCGTCTATTTCCTCGTCCGCCACGTGGGGATATCCGCGGCGATCGCCGGTGTCTTGTTCGCGATCACACGCATCTACGACGCCGTGATCGACCCGTTGATCGGCAATCTGAGCGATCGATCCGACAGTCGCTGGGGACGGCGCAGGCCCTGGATGCTGGCGGGGGCTGTTTTGGCCTCGGCGGCATGCGTTGCCGTATTTCATCCGCCAGAGTCCGAACCGGGGCCGCTTCTGTACGGATACATCCTGCTGGCCCTGTTTGCCTACACGACCGGCTACTCGCTGTTCGCGATCCCCTACATGGCGCAGGGCGCGGAGATGACCGACAACTACCAGGAACGGGCATCGCTGATGGCGTGGCGGACCTTTTTCGTGTACGGGTCCGGCATGTTGACGGTCTCGGGCGCTGCCTGGCTGGTCGCAAGGCTGGGCAGCGATAGGGCGGCCTACGGCGAGATGTCGCTGGTTGCCGCGGTGGTCATAGGCGTGACCATGCTCTGGGTGGTTGCGTTCACAGGCCAGGCCGCAACGGCGATGGGCGCAGCCGGGAAGCCGCCCCTCTTTTCCTCCCTGTTGGGCACGCTGCGCAACAAGCCGTTCCTGATCATGCTCGGCACCAAGATCCTGGGACAGCTGGGAACTGCCTTTTCGGGCGCGTCCATGCTTTTTTACATCACCTATGTGATGCACCGGGACGAAACGGCGATCGCGGTGCTCAGTCTGACCGCCAACCTCGTCGGGATTTGTTCCGTTCCGCTTTGGAACCGGCTGCTCAGAAACATCGAGCGGCGGACCTTGCTGCTCGTACTTTTGACGGCCAGCGTATTCGTGCACCTGTCCTGGATGCTGGGCGGACCGGACGAAAGCCAGGTCGTCTTTGTGGGTCGGGCTTTCGTGCTGGGCGCGCTGGGCAGCGGCTCGGTCCTGCTCGCCATGGCCATGCTGGCGGACACCATCGAGCTGGACCGCATCAGAAGCGGCGAGAAGCGCGAGGGGGCGTTTGTCGGCACTTTCGAACTCATGCAGACCACGGCTTTCATCGTTGCCCCTCTGATTGCCGGGTTCGCCTTTTCCCTGGCGGGTCTTGAGTCCGGTGAGGTTGGCAGAGCCGATCAGCCCGAATCGGCCGTCATGATGATTCGCCTGTTAATGGGTGTTGCGCCGGCCGTGTGCGTCGGGATGGGCGCCGCGTTGCTGACGTTGTACCGGCTGGACTCGGCCAGACTCACTGAGTTGCGGTCGCAGGCTGCGTCCGCGTCGAGCTGACGAACGTGGCTGTTGGGCTGGGCTGGCTCCCGAACCGCTAGCAGCGAAATAAACCGTGGGCGTTGGCTGACACCAGCTTGTTCTGGGTCGAGGCATCGAGGTCCCCGCGCTTCGCCAGGGCCTCCCGGTACATGATCGTGTCCCCGATGTCGCCGGGGTGACCGTAGTCGCTGGAGGCCATCAGGCGATCGCTGCCGAGGTAACGCATGATGTGCGGAAGGTCCTCATGAACTTCGCAGGTGATATGGAAATTGTGCTGCTCCAGCTTTTCCTGCACGAATTCCATTAGCTCCTCCGGCCGCAAACGAACGTGCAGCGCGGTTTGCACTGCGGCGGCAACCCAGGTGCAGCCTGATTCGAAAAAACCAAAGCGCAGGCTCGGAAACTTGGCGGGCAGTTTGCTGTTAAGGAGCACCGAGAACGCAAGGTAGTTGGGGGAATCGGAGATAAACCGATTGAACCCGGCCCCGTCCCGGCCCTGGATCGATTCAAAGGCCGGACTGCCGTGACCAATATGCACGCAGATGGGCAGGTCCAGCTCGTCGGCAGCCGAATAGACAGGATCGAAATCCGGATGATCCAGAAACTTGTCGCCTTCCAGTCCCCGAAACAGGACACCTATCGCACCCTGGTCCTTAAAGGCGCGCATGTCCCTGACTGTTTCGTCGGGATTCTTGAGGGAAGGCACGAAGACCCACCGCAGGCGGCCGTCGGATGCGCCACAGCGATCGGCCATCCAACGGTTATATGCCCTCGTCAACGCAAGCTCGGCACGGGGCCGGGCGCAGCGAATGTTGAGAAAAAGGCTGGAAAAAACCACCTGGTAATCGACTTGCTGACGGTCCATGTCCTTGAGCCGGGCAGGGACGTCATCGAGCGTGATGGCGCTTGAGGAAAATTCGCCGTTTGAATGCTCGGCTATAAATTCAGGATCATGCTTCCCATAGAGAAAGTTGTCGATCACCCAGAATTCCCGGGTCCTGGCGCCTGCAAAATGGGCGTTGACGGGAGCGCCCAGTTGCTTGCGCAAGATCGAGGGTCGGAACTCCTCATCGCTGGAGGACAGGAAATCCCAAACGCAAGAAGGCTCCACGACATGGGTATCGGCATCTATGATTTTCATGAGCGGCTCCTGTTTCGTACTGGCGCGCCTGGCGAAGTTTCTCCCGAAAAGGCCTATTGATCAATACCATGAAAGGCCTGTTCCTGGCCAAAATCCAATATTGGAATTGCAGCCTCATTGGCTGCTACACTTTGGCCAGGAACCGCTGTGCTTTTGGGTTGTAATGGATGATCGTTCCAGGTCTGTGGGGCGGGTGATCGCCATACTGGATCAGTTGAGCGTTTCACCCCGTCCGCTGTCGAATTTGGAGCTGGCGACTGCTCTGGATGTTCCGCTGTCCAGCATGCATCGGCTACTGCGAAAACTGACTTCGCTGGGATACATCGATTGCGATGCAGTTACAGCCTGCTATTCGGTGGCGCCGCGGCTATGCGAGCTTGGCGGGCGCCTGGCTGAGGTTGGCGGCTATTCGCAACCGCTGCGGGACTTGATGGGTGAGATTCGTGATCAAACCGGCTACACGGTGAGCGTTCGAATACACAGCGGTGCGCATGTCCGGATTTCTGCATTGCTGGTAGGTACGACGCGCGGACCCAGCTCCCGGCTGCCGGGAGAATTGGCCGATCCCTTCTCAACACCTGGCTTGGCAATCGCATCTCAATACAACGACAACGAGATCCGAAAACTGATTGCTGTGGCCCGCCGTCACGGTGTTCCTCTCGGGAGAGGATTCACCCACGTTTCCCAAATAAGAAAAGCCGTCAACCAGGTCGCAAATCAGGGTTACCTGTTCGGTTTCAATATGCGTGGCGATGGTTGGGCAATGGCCGCCTGGCCAATTCCTGTCACGGTGAATCCTCCAAGGCTGGGTTGCCTGGCTGTGGGCGCGCTCGTTGAGGAACTGCGCCAGCGGCAGGATTACGTGGTTGAACTCGTAACAGGCCTGCGCAAGACCTATATCCGGAAGCTGAAGTCAGCAAGAAACCGCACCGCAAGACGGCGTGCGTCGCGGCGTGTTACCTAATCGCCGGCGGAAATGACGCTGCCAAGAAACTGCCTGGTGAGCTGGGCAACTTCTTCAGGCGCCTCCAGGGGAGGGTAATGATTGACGTCATCGAGTCTGTCCACCCGGACGGTCGTGGCACTTAGCCGGCGAGCAAGCAGCTCCAGGGTGGCCGGCGGCAGCACGGGATCGAGCATTCCCCAAATAAGTTGCGTGGGCGCCTTCACGGCGCCGAGGAAACGCCGCACCTCGCCGTCATCGCGCATGATCGCCGTCATGCTGGTGAATTCATAGGCGCCCGGGCGCCGGTTGAGGTCATAGTATTCCGTGACCAGGGCCTCCGTAACACGCTGTCGCCGCTCAAAATACGAGAACAAAAAATCACGCCAGCAGGTTCGGGAAAATGGCCTGGCCTTGACGCAGGTACCCATCGACCATCGTAGTTTCAACGGCAGGCGTGCCCGCGCTCCTGCATTATCGACCGGGGCCGACGGGGGGATATTCGACAATATGACCGCGCGAACACGCTCCGGATACGTGGCCGCGAACCGGTAGGCAATGATTCCCCCGCTTGAGGTTCCGAGCAGCGCGACCGAACCGACACCCAGGCGGTCAAGGAATTCATTAAGAAAGGCTTCGGAAGTGAGAGAGAATTCGGGTGGAACTGCCCCTGACAGACCCGAGGGCGGCTGGTCGTAGCGAATGGTTCGAAAGCCGTCGCCGAGTTCATGCACCATGTCGTCGAACATCCGCAGGCTGCCGAACGAGCCGTGCAGGAGCACGAGTGCGGGTCCATTGCCCTCATCACGATAGTTGACGTTTACGCCGGCAACCTCGATTTGGCGCGAACCGTCGCTGTACTTTGCCTGTACCTCGGCAAAGGTGACCGGAGGCGCACTGCGCCGCGCAACGAAAAACTGGCCGGTCACTACGAGCGCAACGGCCACCGCGCCCACCGCAAATGCCCAAAGGAACCTCTTTTTCAAGAGCCCCCTCACACCGATTGTCAGAACCGGAAGGTCCCGCGAACGCCGAAGGCGCGCTTGAACGGAAGTCCGGCCACAAAGGCGCGCGCGAAGTTGTCCAGGTCGGTGTTGATCGACACGTAGTTGTAGGTATCGTCGTCGAACAGGTTCGTGGCATAGGCCTCCACGCGGTACCTTTCGGCCTCAACGCCTACACGCAGATGCATGAGGTTACGGTCGCCGGTTTCGAACACGTTCGCCTCGGTGGCGTACTTGGTGGACTCATACAGGAACTCGCCGCGAACAAACCCGTCCATGCGCCCCCCGAACACCGGCCTCGTGTAGGTGGCCGTGGCCGAACCGGTATATTCCGGCGTCCAGTTCACCTGATTGCCCAGGTGATCCGTGTTGGTGGCCAGGGCTCCATTGCTTACGCAAAGGTTGCATATGCCTTCCACGTACTCGGTGTAGTTGCGGGCAAACGCAGCGGTGAGCAGCCATTCCTCGGTGAGCTGGAAGCGGGCCTCCAGTTCCATCCCGTTCATGTCGAGCAGGCCGACATTGGTGGTAATGCCGACAGGATTCTCAAGTCCATCCTCGTCGTCGACAAAATAGCCGATCTGCTGAACCTGCTGGTCCGTGATCTCCCCCCAATAGCCGACCAAGGAGGCCTGCATCCGTCCGTCCAGAAGCGTACCCTTGACACCTATCTCATATTGGTCGAGCGTTTCCGGCTCGACTGCAAGTTGCGCGCCGGAGTTGCGCTCCAGGCTGGCGGCTTCAGCGGCGGAAAGGGTAACGATGATGGAGTTGAACGTGCCGGGGCGGAAGCCGCGCGCGTAGTTGGCGAACAGCATGAGGTCATTGTCGGTCCGGTACTGGATCGTGGCCCGGCCGCCCACGTCGTTGAACTCTGCATCAAGGTCCCCGGATGGCACGCTCACCTCGTCGTTCTGATACCGTACTTCAGCGCTTACCGTGAGTTTTTCCGTGAAATCGTAATAGACGCCTCCGAAAATGCCCCGCGTAGACACTTCCAGAATCGGCCGGCAGGTGAAACCGCGGGGTCCAAAAAACGACCCTGCCACGCAGGAGGGCACGCCTTCGCTCTTGATAAGGTTGGCGCCTCCCGTCCAGCGGAACTGCCCCTCGCCCCCGGAAGACAGCCGCGCCTCGTGCGAGTAATTCTTGGCGTAACGCTCCACAATGAACGTATCAGCAATCGCGGAAGTGGCTGCCCTGGGAAGCGTGTTCTCGTCGCTGACCATAATCGTCTTCGTCTCGTTGAAGCCGCTGATCCAGTCCAGGGTCATGCTGGCGGGCAATTCCGCCGTAGCCGAGAATGTCGCACCCTGCACGCGCTTGGCCAGCCCCATTCCCTTGATGAATATGCCCTCGTCATCGATCTGCCTCGGAGAGGAGTCGGAATATAGCGAGTAGGCCGCGATCACATCCGTGTAGTAGTTGTAGCCGCTTGCATAGTCTGGAGAAAACGCATCGTTGTGGCCCACCATGGACTCGGCAACGCTCAAATCGGGGGCTATCCCGCAGCGGTAAGTGGCGCTTCCATTGCCGTTGGAATCACAGTTCGCGAAAGTGCTCGGGAAGCGGAACGAAGGCTGTGGTCCGTCATCAATCTCGATATCCTCAAGCCTGAGCTTGAAACGCAGCGTTTCCGTGGGCGTAGCCAGGATCGTCGCGACCAGCGACTGCGTCTCCTCGTCCCCGATTTCGCGCGCGTCGTTTCGGTTGTTCGTGTAGTGGCCTCCTTTCCTGTTATTCCGAGCAGTAAAGCGAACACTCAAGCGGTCCGCGATAATCGGTCCTTCGACGGACAGCGACAGGTCCGCAGTGCCGAACCGGTCGACGTCCAGACCGACCGAGCCGCCGAATTCCTCGCCGGGATCCTTGGTGACCATGTTGACGGCGCCGGAAAGGGTGTTGCGTCCGAAGTAGGCTGTCTGCGGACCCCGCAGCACTTCCACTCGAACGACGTCGACAAAGCTGCCGACTTCGCCGCCGAACACGGGCGCGCCGTCGATGAAAAACAGCGCCGGCGCCGACGAACTCGAGACGCCCAGGATGTTCAGTCCGCGGATGATGATGTTCGGCACGCCGCGGTCCGCGCGGTTGGCGGAAGCATTCTGATAGGTCAGCCCGGGAGTGAACAGCGACAGATCCACAAAGTTCTTCAGGTTGGATATGTCCAGATCCTCCTCGGAGAAAGCCGATACGGCAAACGGGATGTCCACCAGGGCCTCTTCGCGTTTTCGCGCCGTGACCACGATTTCCTCAAGGGCCACGCCCTGGGCGAGGGACCTGGATTCGGGCAACAGAAAGCTCGAGATTACAACTGCACATAGCGTCAATAATCCGATGCGATTGCGTGACTTGAACATGGTGACCTCCCAGCGAGTCTTCATCCCAAGTTTAGGAGAATTGCACGGTTCCGGCAAATAGTTGCCTGGAGAATAATCGATATTACTCGAAAATTCCATATTTGGAATCATGTGCACTCTCTTGCGGCGGATCGCAAGCTCTCCAGTTGATGCTCGCCAAGGCCGTAGCGGGATATGGCGGCTATGCTGATCGCCTGCAATACAAGCGGCAGGACCCCGACGCAGATATACAGTCCGAGCAACGCGCTTTCGGACTGCTCGATTCTTTGACCCCCGGTCGCCTCGATATATCCCATGGCGCCCAGGAACACGCCGACAAACGCGACACCCAGAGCCCCGGACAGCTTTTCCACAAGAACATACAGCCCCGTAAATGACCCCTCGCGTCGAAGGCCCGTTCGGAGATAGTCATATTCCAGGGCGTCAGGCAGCATCGCCTGCGTCAGCAGAAAGGTTCCCCCACCGGCAATGCCAATGAAGAGCCCGCGCAGGATGACCAGGCTGATGGGTTCACCGGGTCCGGCAAACCACCAGGAAAAATGCGCGACGCCATAAAGCGCCGCGGCAATGATGTAGGCGTTCCTCTTTCCCCATCGGCGTGCAACACCCAGCCAGAGAGGTTGAGAGAAGATGAGCACCACGCTCTGGAAACCCAGGAAAAGCCCAAGTAACTCGTCGGAAAACTGCAATACATGTTTCGTAAAGTAGGCGAGGGTGGAAACGGAGAGCGCCAGGGCCAGGAAGTACACCATCTTCGCCGCCAACAGCCAGAGGAAAGGAACGTTCTCAAGCGCCGAACGCAGTTGCTGCCTGAGCGGCGGCTGTTGCAGTTGTTGATGTGTCTGCGGGGCATTGCGAAGCGACCATATGCACACCATCAGCGACACGACTGCGAAACCCGCCAGCACCCAGGACATCCTGGCGTGGCCAGCCCGTGTTGCGCCCCACCAGGCCAGCAAGGCGGGGCCCAGGCTCAAGCCGATCAGTGATCCGAAAGAGGAAAATACGACCCGGAATGACATGAGCTGGGTGCGCTCGTGGTAGCTGGGCGTCAATTCCACCGCCATCGCAATGTAGGGGATATTGAACATCGTGTAGGCCGTGGCAAAAACCAGCAGCATGGCCGACAGGTAAATGAGCAGTGGCGTCCCGCTCAAATCAGGGGTCGTATATAACGCCACAACGGCGCCTACGCAAAGCAGGCCGCCCAATGCCAACCAGGGCAGCCGGCGGCCCCACGGTGTGGAAACACGATCCGAAAATGCGCCCATCAGCGGGTCGCTCATCGCATCCCAGACCTTCGCGCCGGCAAAGATCAGCCCTGCGACAGATGCTGCGATGCCGAGCGAGTCCGTCATGTAACGCAGCAACAGGACATTGGACGACAGATTCAGGATGGTGATGGGCATGGAGCCTAGTCCCCATCCCAGTCTTGTCTGCAGCGGGAGAATCGCCCCGCCTGACCCAGCGGCGGTCCCACCGTCGCCTGTCCTGGTCTTCAACGTATTCGCTGTCTGGATCGATTCGAAAGTCAGGCGGCGAAGTTTGCGGCGCCGAACAGTTCGAGGGCATTGTGGCTGAGGATGCGTATTTTCTGATCTTCCGTGACGTCCTCCCGCGCCCTCAGTTTGTGCTGGACGAATATGGACTCATCCACGTCGCCGGGATGGCCGAAGTCGCTGCCTATGACGAGATTGTCATCGCCGGAAAACTGCAGGATGTGCGGCAGGTCCTCATGTTCCTCGCAGGTGACGAATAGTCTTCTGTCCCGCATGACAGAGGCGGTAAAGGCCCGCCGGTCGCGCTGGTCCCGCACCTTGTAGGCCTGAACGACGATGTAGGGCAGCCATGCCGAGCCGACCTCGAAGAAACCGAAGCGCAGTCGCGGGAAGCGGTTGGCGATTTCGCTCGTCGCAATCGCCGTGAACGACATGAGCGTCGGCACGGACATGTGAAACCGTGATGGGCGTTCGTCACTGTTGCGGCTGATGCCTCTAAACGCGGAGCTGGCGTTCCCGATGTGGACGCAAATCGGGATGTCCAGCTCCTGCGCCACCTCGAACACAGGGTAAAAATCAGGGTGCTCGATTGGCCGATCGCCCTCCAGGCCACGCATGTGCACGCCGATGGCGCCACGGTCTCTTGCCCAGGCGATGTCCTTCAGGGTTTCATTCATGTTCTTGAGCGAGGGCTGCATGACCCACCGAAGCCGGCCTCCACTGGAACCGCATTGCTCGGCAAGGAAACGGTTATAGGCGCGGCTCAAGGCCAGTTCGGCAGCCGCAGATGCTGGCGACAGGGCAAGGAAAAGACTGGGGAAAATGACGTGGACATCAACTCCCTGCCGGTCCATTGCGCGGAGACGTTCGTCCGGGTCGGTCATTGCCAGCGCCCCGGGCTTGACCTGTCCTTCCGATATCTCTTCAATGACCTGGAGACTTGTTCGAGCGTAAATCTGGCCGTCAATGATCCAGACGGATTTCATGGGCCTGACAATCGGCGGCACGATCACGGCCTGGTCGAGTTCCACAGCTTGTGGACGATGCACGCTTTCCTTGCTCGTCAGGTGCTCCCAGATCGCGGCGGTCTCGATCAGGTGCGTATCGGCGTCAATAATTCTTGCTGTCATCTGAAATCCAGTGAGTTTAGGAACTTCTCAAGATCGGCGGTAAACAGATCCGGATCCTCCCACATGGGAAAATGTCCGAATTGAGGATAGTTTATGACCGTCAGCGGCGCCTCGCTGAATCTTTCAATCGTGGCATCGAGCGTCTGGTAAATGACCGTGTCCTGTTCGCACCATTGCAATAGCACGGGCACCGTTACCTTTTCCGCCAGCGCGCCGACGTCAGTGGTGCGGAAAAGTTCGACATTGGAGGCAATGTATTCCCTCTGACGTTGCGCCGCGCCCGGCAGATTGTTGGCGTCGTACGTCATGTCGACCATTTCGTCGGGTGGCGAGAAACCGGCTGGCGTAGTGTCTTCGAAGATGAGGCGCCACCAGTACTTCGAGTGATAATCCGGCAGAAAGCGGCTGTGGAACCAACCCATCGCCCGGATGCGCCAGTCGACTTTCCGGGTCTGGCTAGGTCGCTCGAGCGGCAGAACCGACAGCGCCATGGCCCTTACCCGGTCGGGGTAACGCGCGTAGTAGTCCAGCGCCACGTTCACGCCGTTTGACGTGGCGAGGATCGTAAAGGGCTCCAGGTCGAGATACTCGACCAGTCCGGCAACGATGTCGGCGGCCCGGGGCGTCGTCAGAATTCCCCTGGGGTCGGGCTCCGTAAAACCGTATGGAGGCCAGTCCAGCCGGACGACCCGGAAGCGGTCCTTCAGCCGGTCCGCCACCGGGTTCCATTCATGCATGTTCAGGATGCTGCCATGGAGCATCAGAACGACGGGGCCGCTGCCTTCGCTTCGCACATGCACGTTGACGCCGTCGATACTCACGAAGGTTGACGGGGGCGCTGCCCACCGTGCCCGAACGGTCTCGTAGTCGGTGTCCCACCAGCCGATGCGCATGGACCCGATGAGCGCGACCACCACGACTGCGATCACGACAACAACGGCGCTTGCTCGCCGCAACAGGTTCATTCCGTCCGCTTGTAACAGCACACTGGCATATTATGGCAACGTTCCGGACCGGAGACCAAGGTGAGCGACATTGAGCGCCAGTTTGTCGCATTGCGCGAGGGACAGTTGCATCTGCGGCGTCTCGAGGCGCCCGCCGGTGACACGGGTCTCAATGTACCGGCTGCGTTGCTGCTTCACCCCTCGCCGTCGTCGTCGTGGTTCATGCAAGGCCTGATGGCGGAACTGCGAAAGGCCGGCTGCAACGCAACGCTTATTGCACCCGACACCCTGGGCAATGGCGACTCGGCGCCACCCGGTATCGATCACCCCGACATTGCCTATTTCGCCGACAGCATTCGTCGCTTGATCGACGAGCTTGGGTTCGATCGAGTGGATTTGTACGGATCCCACACCGGGGCGCGGATCGCCTGCGAGTTCGCTGCAGCCTGTCCGGATCGGGTTCGACGGGTCGTGCTCGACGGCATCATCGAGTACGACGATGACATGCGCAAGACGATCATCGAGAATTACGCGCCACGCATCGAGCCGGATGAGTTCGGGCGGCAATTCGTGTGGGCGTTCAATTTCGTGCGCGACCAGGCGCTGCATTTCCCCTGGTTCATGCGCGACCCGAAGCACCGCCTGAGCGGTCCCGTGCCGCCTGCTGCCGTCCTTCACCGGGCGGCGCTCGACGTGCTGAAGGCGTTGGACACCTACGCCGATCCTTACATCGCGGCCTTCGAGTACCGCGCCTATGCGCGCATGCCGCACGTCCAGGCGCCCGTACTGCTTCTGAAGCCGGACAGCGAATTACCGGTATTGCGAGCTGCTGTCGCGAAGGCGGCGAGTCTGTTGCGCGATGCTCATATCGCAACGGTAGCTGGCGGCGACACGTCCAAGGCCAGGGCGATCACCGGCTTCCTGGCTTCCGAACAGTGAGCGCCCACACGGACCTCCAATGACACGCGCCAAGTGGATTGCACTGTTGCTTGTGGCGATTGCCGTGATTTTCATTGGAGCTGCGCGAATAGGGCTGCTTGAAGCGGACTATGAAGAAGCGTTGCTTCGCTACGGGTCCCCGCCCTCGCAGTTCATGGAAATCGATGGAACCCGGGTGCACTACAGGGACGAAGGCGAAGGCCGGACTCTGGTTTTGCTGCACGGTTCCCGCGGCAATCTTCAGCAGTGGGACGGTTGGGTCGCTGCGCTTGGCGCCGAATTCCGCATCATTCGCGTGGACGCCCTGGGACATGGTCTGTCCGGCCCCGACGGACCGGACGATTACAGTGCCGAGCGGGGCATCTTCCTGCTGCGCGAATTGCTGGCCTCGCTCAGGGTAGAGCAATTCATTCTGGGAGGCACGTCGGGCGGCGCCACCCAGGCCGTCCGCTACGCGGCGATGTATCCGCAGCAGGTGGAAGCGCTGCTGCTTTCGACAGTGCCGTTGAGACTGCCATCTACTTCCCAAACCCGCCCGCTCGACCGAATGACCTTCTGGATCCATGACGAGGTGCTTGGCACGAAAGGAACGAATCTGTACTGGAGTGCGTTTCTGCGCAGCATTTACGGTGACCCCGGAAAGGTCACCGAAGATCTCATCCAAAGGTATCGGACGCTCAATACGCTGCCCGGCCAGGAGCAGCGCTTCCGGAAACGTATCGACGTGTGGTACGCCGGCGGGGGGCCGGAACGCGATTACGCCACGGCCGGGAAGGTTGTAGCGCCAACGTTCATTCAATGGGGCGCCTCCGGTCCGGTGCTGCCGGCCGAGTTGTTCTGCGAGATTGCAGCCGCATTTTCGTCGACTTCGCCCCGGATGATTCAGTATTCCGACCTGGGCCACAAGCTGGTCATGGAGGACCCCGTACGGACAGCCCGCGACGCCCTTGCCTTCGTCAGGACCGGCGCAGCCGGAGAAGCATGTGATGAATCCGCAAATGCTCTCAGGCAGAGTATCGGATAGCCCACGTGCCGGAAGTTTGCCGTCACACTTCGGATCGGCGGCGGCCTGTTGAGAGTTGCCGGAGGCCGTTTTACGGAAAACGAGTATCATCCCGTCGCATGCGAACCATGCACAGTTGTTGGACAATAAACCAAGCCGACCGGCAGATTCCGTCCCAATAGCAGTTCAGTACATCCAAGAACGACAAGAGTTGCAGACAAACAGATACAAGGCGTGGCTTGAACAGCGTGGACTCGCACAATCGAGCGTCGGCACATTCATCTCGGACGCTAAGCGCGTCGAACGCTACTACGGTGACCTAGACGAACTATACGGGGAGAATCGCCTTGCCAGTGTGCTGCAGGAACTCCAGTATTCAGCGAGTGATAGACGAACAAGCGCACCCAACCCGTCGAAGATTCCTATAGACGGCAATCCATACAACGGCCTCGCAGGTTACCGGGCAACGGTAACCAAACCCTCATGTTTGCTGCGCTGAACACCCCGCGGTGATGTAACTGAGATTCCGGGGAGGCGGCGAACCGACCTCCCCGGAGTTGGCTGGCGCTTCGTCCCGGTGCATGATCCGGTTACGG
>LXNI01002441.1_pt1 | contig 12859 bp, 14 predicted proteins | sample 809091 | NCBI WGS metagenome assembly LXNI01 (sample SAMN04870527, study PRJNA318959) | sponge metagenome | biome: 01000161; feature: marine sponge reef; material: water | host: Sarcotragus foetidus | place: Greece: Milos, Mediterranean Sea | collected 2013-05-29 | depth 5-7 m | reverse complement strand
CTGCGCACCCTTTTGCCCATCCGCTCCCCGGGACTGACCCCTGGCAAGGTGCAAGCCCAGTCCCATGCACGCCCGCTGCTTCGCCCGTTCTTTCTCATTGGCGCCGATGCCCGCTCGAGAAGGTGGCTTGCCCGCAACCGTGCGCACCTGCTCTCGATCGGGGCCATCGGCATGCTGGTGGCCGCCGACAGTGAAGCAGAACTCAGGCAGATCGCAGCCCTTGCCCGGGGCCTGTCGATCACGCCGGCCTCCGGTGCAGATCTTGCGCGCGTGCTCGACATCAAACACTACCCCGTGCTGATTACGGCAAGCGGGCTCTCGCAGTGAGCGCGTATCCGGTGGAGGCGCTGCTTCGTCCTGCGGTCGAGCTGTACTCCGCACTCGCGGCCTTCGCCTGCGCGGCCCTGGCCGTCCTCGCACCGCAACTGCTGATGCTGCCGGGTGGGCTTGGTGTCGGGTGTGCAGCCGTGCTGGTCGCCCTTGGCCTGGTACGCGCAGTCCAGGGCCTTCGCGTGCTTCGCTACCGGGCCCACCTGATGCGCCTGCCACATTACCGCCTCTCGTGTGCACGTATCCCGCAACGCGCACACAAGGTGTTTCTCGGTCGCGGTTTTCGCTGGAGCCAGAAACACACGCAGCGCCTTCGAGACACCCTGCACCCTGCAGTGCAGCATTACCTGCAGCCCTGCCTCCTGTACCGCTTTCTGCATCGGCGTGCATCCGCTGTCGCCTCGCTCAAGGCCATCGGCGGGCAGGCGGCCCTGCACGGAGTGGAACCGCGTGAGCGCACCGTGTGGATGGATCGTGCCGAGCGCGTCGGGCACACCCTGGTGCTCGGCACCACGCGCGTCGGCAAGACGCGTCTTGCCGAGCTGCTGATCGCACAGGACATCGCGCGTGGCGATACCGTGATCGTGTTCGACCCGAAAGGCGATGCCGGGCTGTTGCGCCGGGTGTACGCGGAGGCCAGGCGCGCACATCGCCACCGCGACTTCTTCGTGTTCCACCTGGGCTTTCCCGAATACTCTGCGCGCTACAACGCCATCGGCAATTTCTCGCGCATCACCGAGGTCGCAACGCGTATTGCCAACCAGTTGCCGAACGAGGGCAACTCCGCGGCCTTTCGCGAATTCGCCTGGCGCTTCGTCAACATCATCGCCCGTTCCCTGGTCGCACTCGGGCGCACCCCCAACTACCGCCAGGTGAATCGCTACATCAATGACATCGAGCCGCTGTTCATCGAATACGCCGAGGACCACCTCACACGAACAGGCGCGCTCGGCTGGCGCAAGCGCGTCAGTGAGATCGCAGACTCCATCAAGGAGCGCAACCTGCCGACCGCGCTTCGCGGGCGCTCGGCGCGCGCCATCGCACTGATGCGCTACCTGCCCGGGCACATGCACTACGACCCGGTGCTCGATGGCCTGATCAGCGCCTTCAAGTACGACCGCACCTACTTCGACAAGATCGTGAGCTCGGTCGGGCCACTGATGGAGAAGCTCACCACGGGTGCCATCGCAGATCTCATCTCGCCTGGCGAGGAGGGCGGTGATGTGCGCCCGATCTTCGAGTGGCTGGACGTGATCCGAAGGCGCGCCATTGTGTATGTGGGCCTGGATGCACTCAGCGATACCACGGTTGCAAGTGCGGTTGGCAACTCCATGTTCGCCGACCTGGTCTCGGTCGCTGGGCACATCTACAAGCATGGCACGGGCGTCGGTCACGGTGGGGATCAACGCCCCTCGGTCAGCATCCATGCCGATGAGTTCAACGAGCTGATCGGTGATGAATTCGTGCCGCTGCTGAACAAGGCCGGCGGCGCCGGCTTCCAGGTGACGGCCTACACGCAGACCTGGTCGGACGTCGAGGCGCGCATCGGCAACCGTGCCAAGGCCGGCCAGGTGGCCGGCAACTTCAACACACTGATCATGCTGCGCGTCAAGGAACTGGCTACTGCGCGCATGCTGACCGACCAGTTGCCTGAGGTCGAGGTGCATACCCTGATGAGCGTCTCCGGCGTGAACGATTCTGCAGAGCCTGCCTCCGGCATCGACTTTCGCTCACGTAACGAGGACCGTATCAGCGTCTTCAAGACGCCCATGCTGAGCCCCGCCGAGCTCATCGCCCTGCCCAAGGGCCAGGCCTTCGCGCTACTCGAGGGTGGCCAGCTGTTCAAGCTGCGCATGCCCTTGCTTGCGGCCGCGCCCGAGCGCGCACTTCCCGAAGAGCTGGCAGAAATCGCGCAGGGGATGCAGCGTGCACACGCCGCAAGGCCGCACTCAGGTTTCTCTCGCACTCCCCGTGCCTGACTCGCGCACGACGCCCGCATACCCGGGTGCAAGACGAGGCGTGCTCACCCACCTCATACAAGGGCTGTCTCGCGCCCTCGCCTGGCTCGTGCTCTCGCTCATCCTGTCCATCGTGCTCGAATGGGTCGGCATGGTGTACTGGTGGCAAGATCAGGGCATCACCCACAGCGCGGACATGCTCGACTACGAGATCGCGCTGGTGGCATCCGAACTCGAGCACAGCCTGGTGACCGGGGATCCTGCAGGCTTTGTTGAGGATGCACGCGATCGTGCGCATCACTTTCTTGAAATCACCGGCATCACAGGCCTCACACACTGGGCCGCGGCAAAGCCCGAGCCCGCATCGAGAACCTACCTTGCGCGCGCACACCTGATCGCACACCGACTCTCCCATTTCCTCATCGCCGCCTTGCAGGTGGTGCAGCTGTTCACCGTGCGCCTGGCCATCCTGGTGCTTGCCCTGCCGGCCTTCGTGCTGCTGGGTGGCGTGGGCCTGGTCGATGGGTTGGTTGCGCGCGATTTGCGAAGGCGAGGTGGCGGGCGCGAGAGCTCGTTCATCTACCATCATGCAAGGGCCGCCATCGCGCCCTTGCTGGTAGCGCCATGGGTTGTGTATCTCGCCTTGCCGGTCAGCCTGCACCCGGGCTGGATCGTGTTGCCGGCTGCCGCCCTGGCGGGCCTTGCCATGGCCCTGTCGGCACGCAGTTTCAAGAAATACCTGTGACGGATTCAGCGCCCGGGGCATGGAAGCACACCTGTGGGCTTGCTAGAATTGGGCGTGTGCTTTGCCCCCTCAATTGAGTGGGTACAGGCCTGGTACTTAGGGGAACAAATGATCGTTAATTGACATCCTGGGGAGAGGTGTAATGTCGTACATGGTGATCTTCAAGCTGAGTCCTGAAAACGAGGGTAATCACGAGTCGCTGGTGGAGTTGATCGAAACATTCGAGCCGCATACGAAGATCTCGGATGCCGCTTACCTCATCTATACGCAGTGTGAGGTCTACGAGGTCTATGCCCAGTTCCAGCCGCTCATCAAGGAAGGGGATTTCCTGTACGTTATCCGGGTGGTGTGCCAGTGGGAGGGCCTTGGCGATGCCGACATCACGCACTGGCTTCGATACTATGCCTCGCCCCTGCTCGGCGAGGTGATCATCTAGAGGGTCTGCGAAACCGGAATAACGACTAGTCCCTGAGTCGGGCTATCAATTCATCGACCTCATCCCATGGTAATCGGCGGTCTCCATCCGACGTCGTGCGGCGAGTTCGTACGCCGTGATTGCTAACAATTCAGCGGCTTTGGATTCACCAATCCATCCTTCGCTTAGGGTTCGGTATACGGTCTGATCAAACAGCCGGGGCGACTCGGGAGGGTATTGTTCGCCGGGCTCCTTCTCTTTCCAGCCTTTGTGGGCAAATGCTTGCCAAAACGCTTTATGTGCTGTTTTCGAAATTACACCGGTTGCAAGTGCACGGTAACTCCAGCTACCCATGCTCAGTCCAAATTCGTGTTTGAGCAGATAGAGTTCCGGAAACTCCAGTGATTGCCGATGTTTCCCGAGCACATCGACTACTTTTTCTTCCGGCACTAGGAAAGCGCCGGCAAACCGATTAGCAGCATTCTCTTTGTCAATGTGTGTTGCAAGACGGTCATCCAGAACAATATGGCCGAGTTCATGCGCGAGCGTGAATCGCTGGCGATCTCCCGGCCAGTGTTGACTCACCACGATAATGCGATGCTTACCCGCCAATGCACTCATCCCTTCGAATCGCGGATCGTCAAACCCGGTCGTGAAAACTTTCAGACCACGCGACTCAAGGGTGTCGATGAGGTCCGGAATCGGGTTTAAACCCAGCTTCCAGTGATGGCGCATTTGGGTGGCAATAGGCTCGATGGCGTCCAGCTCTTCAACGGTGTCCGGCAAGTCATCGGGCAATGTAAAAGGTATCGACCAGGGTGCCGGTGTGACCTCATCCAACGCCATCCAACGCTCGAGTTGATCATGGACATCCGCAAGCACCTTCTTTTCAGCTAATTTCGGCAACTTCCAGACATGACGATTACGATGCTGAACTCGCTCGAGATTCGCTGCAGGGGTTCGGAAAAAGTATTCGGTGCGCACACCGAGTGCGCGGGCCAATGCGAGCAGCACATCGGAAGACGGGACCGATCGGCCACGTTCGTACTTGGAAATCATCATCGCGGAAACGCCGACATTCTCCGCCAACGCCCGCTGCGACAGGCCGATCGCATGCCGTGCCTGCATCAGTCGCTCTCCCAACATTTTTGGCCTCCTGGCAAGTTTACAAATTAATCTATATTTTCATATATTTGTAAACCTTAGTGGGTTGCGAGCCCGATTGCAAGCCCCCGCCTGCGCGCAAGGATCCGGGAAGTGATTGAAGGGGTGGGGCTTTGAAAGGGGTCGGATCAGGAGCGTCCGGCGGCCTTGGAGACGTGCATCTTCAGCTGCTTCCAGACCTCGGTACCATGCAGGGTGTCGTTGTGCTTGGCAAAATCCCACGCCGTCCTGTGCTCGCGATCGCGTGCATTCGGGTCGGCCCCGGCAGCAAGCAGTGCCGCGACCACGGCGGGATTCTTGTTGAGCCTTGCGGCCATGTGCAAAGGCGTCAGCCCGTTTGCGCCCTTCACATCGAGACGCCCCCCGGCGCCCAGCACGGTCTGGATGCTCTCGGGGTTGGCGTTCATGCCGGCAGCCATGTGCAGGGGGGTGAGGCCATCGACGGCCTGCGCATTCGGGTCGGCACCGGCGCGCACTAGGGCCGTGATCACACCGACCGGGTTGTCGTCATTCATGGCGGCCACGTGCAGCGGCGTCCAGTCGTACTGGTGCATGCGTGCCATCGGATCGGCGCCGGCCTTGAGCAGCACGACGGTCACACCGGCATCGCTGTTGAGCCCGGCCGTTCGGTGCAGCGGCGTGATGCCATACTCGTCATGATCGTTCGGGTCGGCACCTTCGGCGAGGCAGGCACGCACCGCATCCACGTTGGCGCTCTCAAAGAATTGCTCGGAGTTCCACTGCGCACACGAGGCGCCTAGGGCGATCTGGCTGGCGGTCGCCAGGCATACGCAGGCAACCAATACGCGACACAACCGGTTCATATTATCGTTTTAATTCCGGGTGATGGGACCCCAATGATGGCCTCTTGGCAGGCCTGATGCAAGCAGATTGGTTAAAAAGCGATCAATTATTAGGGGGTGGGACTATGCTTTGCCCACCCAAGTGTGCGAGAAAAATTGGCCCCAGCGAGTACCGATTCAAAAGTTTGTGCTGGCTTTACTTTAACCTCCTCTAGGCCTTAAATGATGCTTAGGGCAGACTACAACTGCTATGCATGGAGCAAATCCGACCCTTCGGCTTTTCATTCCATCTTGATTGCAAGCGATAGAATTATCCCTAATCTGATTTTGGAGTTTATTATTTTCAATGGCTGTTAACCATCTTATCTTCAAAAATTCAAAATATTTATAGCTATAATTTTGAATATATGATATTTTAATGGCTATGTACCATCAAAGAAAGCAAAGACTAAAACCACTTTTGGACAAAGTGCCCCCCGGTTACACGGTTGATACGCCTTGGCTGAGGGAACAGGGTATCGACCCCAAGTCGATCCACGATTATGTGGCCCGTGGCTGGTTGGAGCGGGTCATCCGGGGCGTCTATCGTCGCCCACTGCCCGACGGCATGGAGGGCACCACCGAAACTTCCTGGCAAACGCTCTTGATCTCACTTCAAAGGATTTTGGAGTATGACATCCATCTCGGCGGTGAGAGCGTGCTCGATTTGGCAGGCTATACCCACTATCAAAGCTTTGGGAACCTGCCACGCGTACATTTCTACGGCTCGGCACCCTCGTGGATGAAACGGCTGCCAATTCAGAAGGAGATTATTCTGCATCCATGTACGCTATTCAAAGAAAACCAGGACGCTATCGGCGAGATCAGTCAAGGCATGTGGCAATGGCCGATCAAGGCCTCATCACCGGAACGTGCCATCCTTGAAGCGCTTGATGAACTGCCAAGCCATGCAAGCTTCAGCAATCTCGACAAAATTTTTGAGGGATTGACGACATTGCGCCCGAATCAGCTGATGAAACTGCTCAAGAATTGCCGGAGTATAAAGGTGCTTCGACTGTTCTTTGTATTTGCAGACAAGCATCGACATTCATGGCGCAATCATCTGGATGCCTCGCAAATCGACTTTGGCTCAGGGCCACGCGCCCTGGTGAAAGGCGGGAAGATCCACCCCGAATACCGTATCTACGTGCCCAGCTGGCTCCTGTGAAGGAGTAAAAGACACATGCCGTACCATGAGCTATGCCAGGCAGGTTCATTTGATTCTGAGCATATTGCCTGATATCGCCAGGGAAGAGGTCTTCGCTCTCAAGGGCGGTACGGCCATCAACCTGTTTTACAGGGACATGCCACGGCTCTCTGTAGATATCGATCTCACTTACCTCCCGATTGGTGATCGTGCGGATTCGTTGAGAGATATAGAAATGACGCTTGACCGCATCACTGCGACGATTGCCAACCTCAATCCGCACATACATGTACAACCAATGGCTGGTGGCGGTGGCAACGATACGCGAATCGTGATGCGCAGCGGCCAAGCACAAGTGAAACTCGAAACCTCTCCCGTGACTCGTGGGGTAGTGTATTCGCCGCACAGGATGACTACATCAGAGGGCGTTACAGATAATTTCGGTTTTGCAGAGATGAATATTCTGGCATTTGAAGATCTGTATGGGGGCAAACTGCATGCTGCCCTGGACCGTCAGCATCCTCGTGATCTTTTTGACATTAAGCTCTTATATGAAAACGAAGGTCTCACGGATGAGCTGTTCCGCGTATTCATGGTTTATGTGGCGAGCTCAAACCGGCCAATGCATGAACTGCTGGCACCGAATATGCGATTGAGCGAGGAATTGCACAACAATGAATTCATTGGCATGACACGAGAGGCCGTGACAATAGATGCACTCATTGAGGTTCAGGAGCGGCTGCACACAGATATTCAGCAGCGTCTGACCGGTGATATCGCGGCTTTCCTTCTTTCACTCCATGATGCCGATCCTGACTTTGACCTGGTTGGTCTCTCGCGAGCCGAAGAACTTCCGGCTGGGTGCTGGAAACTGATAAATCTGGAGAAGCTGAAAAGACGTGATCCCGAGAAGCACGCAGCACAGCGAGGTGCGCTCGAAAATCTGCTTCAATGATTAGGCAGATTATCCATTGATATCTGAATTGATGATGCTTTTAAACCAAGTATATCTTTCCAGCTAACTGCTACTAAGGACCAGGAAGCGTCTTTCTGCTGCTTCTTTTTCTGTTCTTGGTTACGTCTTATCAATACGCGATGAGTAGAACTCTTCTTCTTGTAAATCTGCATTCTTTGCGTTTCTTTCTTGAAGAAGTGCCCTTGGACCTGACTGCATTAATGAGTGATGCGTTCTGAATCACTAAAGTGCTTTGTTTGATTAGTGTCCAAGGAACCTCAAAATGCTGTTCTGGACCTTCATTATTCCGCGGAGCAGAATGCCATCCTTTTTCACGCAGGAATGCATCAAGTTCCTTGTCTCCATCGAGATCAGAGAAAAGTGCATTCAGGGATTCCTCAATCAATCCACTGAACTCGTCAGGAGAATTTGCCTCAAGTACAAGACCAAGAGGTTCACATTCCAAAACCCATCGATCAGATGTTCTCTAATGAGTTTTTGCTATTCCTCAATGAGCGTTTCAAACGTGGCTGTGATGTCAAGATTGAGTTCCTCAGGGCAGACACAAACGGATGGGTTGAAAGGTGATCAATTCAGCGGGCCCCAGGCCGGTTCAGGCGCCGATGCGCGCCCCAGCATCTTGAGATACCCGTCGCGCAAGGCCTTCCAGGAACCCGTGTCCTCGCCGGGGTCGAAGTACTGCACGTACTCCCAGGGGGTCTGGCCGGTGAGATTGCGAAGGCTCGGATCGACGCCGACCTCGATCAGCGCCGCGACCACGGACTTCGGGCGCTCGTTGAAACGGATGGCATTGTGCAGGGCCGTGGAACCCACACCGTCGAGCAGGTTGGGATCCGCACCGGCCTCGATGAGCGCACGGATCGCCGGGGCACCACCGGAGTAGGTCGCGGCCCAGTGCAGGGGTGAGGAGCCGTTGAAGGTGCGCGCATTGGGGTCGGCACCGGCTTCGATCAGCAGATCGATCACGGCCTGCGGGTGATCGCTGTAGCGTGCGGCGCGGTGCAGGGCGGTGGTGCCGTAGTGGCCGCGCGCACCGGGGTCCGCCCCGATCGCAATCAGTGCACGGGAGATCACGACGGCCCGCTGCGGGTTGACCACGGCTACATGCAGTGGTGTCCAGCCGTAGTGGTCATAGCGGTTCGGGTTAGCACCCGCCTCCCCGAGGGCTTCGATGATGCCCGGGTTGGCGCTCATGTCCACGGCCGCGTGCAACGGCGTGGTGCCTTCCTCGGCCAGGTCGTTCGGATCGGCGCCGGCTTCGATCAGCGTGGCAATGACCGCAGGCTTTTTGGAGTGCATGGCCGCCACGTGAATCGGCTTCTCGCCGAAGAAATTGCGCACCCCGAGATCGGCGCCGTCCTCAAGACAGGCGCGCACATCGGAGGCCGAGGCCTTGCGGAAGAAGTCCTTCGTGTTCCAGTTCTCGCAACGGGTCTTGGAGGGGCCATCGCAGCCAGCGGCCAGCACAGCCAGTGCCAGTACGGCTGCCGCCAACCGGATCAGTCCTTGCAGGTGAATCATGGGCCGGTCGCTCGCATCAGTTCTTCGGCCATGGCGGGATTGCCCGGGTGGTAGGTGGTCCAGTGCAGCGGCGTGCGCCCTGCAGCACCTGCTGGCCCAGGGGTCTGCACCGGTACGCAGACAGGCGCGCACCTGTGCCTCGCTGGCGCGCTCAAAAAAGTACTGGCAGTTTCAGTCGCTGTACACGGGTGTTCGTGTGCACGGGCCATGGTGCATTGTAGCAGCGCCGACAGATGGGGCCAGACATTTTCAAGGATGTGGAGCTGGGCCGCAGCACTCGGGTGCAGGCCATCGAACAAAAAACCATCCTCGATCTTTGATACGCCTTCGAGCAGGTTGGGGATGTGTACCAGTCCGTGCTCTTTTGCAATGTGTGCATAGTTCTCGAAGAAGGCCGCGTGGTAGCGTTCCGGGTAATAGTCGGGCAGGCGCACGCCTGCGAGCACCACCTGTGCACCGTGTTGGCGGATCATGCGAATCATCGCCTTGAGGTTTTCGCGGATGCGCTTGATGCGGGCGAAGCGAAGTCCGTCATTGGCGCCGAGCTCCAGGATCACCACCTGCGGGCTGTGTTGTTCGAGCACCTCGGGCAGGCGTTTCAGTCCGCCCTTCGTGGTCTCACCGTTGACGCTCTCATTGAGGATGCGGGTGGCGGGACACTTGTTTTTCAGGCGCTCTCCCAGGAGATGTACCCAGCCCTGCGTCTCGTCCATGCCAAAGGCCGTACTCAGGCTGTCGCCGAAGACGAGCAGCACGCGTGCACTCACAGGGCTCGCGAGGGCACACAGTAGCAGTGCGAATACGGGCCAGCGAATCTTCATGGCGGTTTGGTCTTGTGGACAGGCACTTGTTGTCTGGATTTGAATATAAGGGCGATCCCCCTTCAAATGCAATCCGAACACCAGGGGATCCCATGTTGCGTACCGTCAATCCCGCAAGGCGCTTTGCAGGAGGACACAGGCCTCACGCACGCAGGTCTCCTCGCGAGACTGTGCAGTGTCCCAGTTTGAATAAATGGCTTGGATTGAGTAATTTTCAATCTGGACGATGCCCCGGGGTCGCATTGACTCGTCTGCATCTCTTTGACATGATGTCGTTATAATTCTTTGAAATATGACGGTACTATATTAGAAAATCTCTATCCCCGGCTGACCAGAGCGCCTGGACAAAGCTTCTTTCTCCTCGGTGTTCGCGGGGTGGGCAAGAGCGCCTGGGCGCGCCAGCAGTTTTCCGATGCGCGGCGCATCGATCTTCTCGATGAGGCCCGCTACCAGGATTATCTCGCCGATCCGTCCCTATTTGCTGCAGACCTTCAGTCGGCACCGCCCGGCAGCTGGGTAGTGGTCGACGAGATCCAGCGTCTTCCCAATCTGCTCAACGAAGTGCACCGCCATATCGAGGACCAACGACTCAAATTCGCCCTGCTCGGATCGAGCGTGCGAAAGCTCAAGGCAGCAGGTGTCAACCTGCTCGCCGGCCGTGCACTTCACAAAACCATGCATCCCCTGACCCCGGCTGAGCTTGGCAACGACTTCGACCTCGAGGTCGCCCTGGATACGGGAACCCTCCCCTTGGTCTGGGCTGCCGAAGAGCGCCGCGCGGTGCTCGAGAGTTATGTCAGGCTCTATCTGCGCGAGGAAATCCGGGCCGAGGGGCTGGTCCGAAACCTCCCGGGGTTCGCCCGCTTTTTGCCGATCGCTGCGCTCTGCCATGGCCAGGTCGTGAGCATCTCCGGGATTGCACGCGACTGTGGCGTCGCGCGCACCACGGTGCAGGGCTACCTGGACATCCTTGAGGACACGCTGCTTGCCTATCGCCTGCCGGCGTTTCAGCCGCGGCTTCGGGCGCGAGAGCGTCGCCATCCGAAGCTCTACTGGGTGGATCCCGGACTGGTTCGTGCGGTGAAGAAGCTGCACGGGCCGATCGCACCGGAAGAGCGTGGCGTACTTCTCGAGGGCTGGGTGCTGCACCTTTTGCGCGCGCACGCCGAGGAAGGTGAGTTGTTCGATGAGTTGCTCTACTGGGCACCGCACCCCGCGAACCGCACGGAGGTCGACTTCCTGCTGCGCCGGGGCGGCGATCTGGCAGCGATCGAGGTCAAGTCCCAGCCCCGCTACCACACCGGCATGCTGCAGGGGCTGCGTGCAATCGCAGCGCTCCCGCGACTGGTGCAACGGGTGCTCGTCTACGGCGGTGGGCGATCTTTCCGGACCAAAGACGGAATCGAGGTGTGGCCCGTCGCCCGTTTGCACCAGGGGCTCATCGAGCACACCCTTTGGCCCTGACATTCACGGGTATCGGTGTCCCATTATTGACCGGCTTGCGCATGCACGGATGCGATCACACCGAAGGTACACGCATGTACGCATAAAGCATGCACCTTCGTGAATCGATTTCCCCTCGCATGTACCCGCACGCTGACCCACCATGCGCCCATGTTCCAACCGATCAAATCCAACGGCCCTTTAACCTTCCTGTCAGTGACCGCGTTGATCGCGGCCCTGGCAGGACCCGCACTGGCCGCACCGGAGGCTGAGCACGAGGCACTCGCACGTATCGTGCACGAGCTTCAAGTGCTGGAGCCGCTGATAGCTGAGGCCGAGACCGCGGCATTGCCCGGCGCTGGCATCACGTTTCGCTACGACTGGCTGCGCCGTGACCTTGCGCGGATCAGGGACGGGCTCAAAGACCACCTGGATGCGGTGCGCGAAGCGCCCCGAAGCTTCACCCCCTTGCGCGGCGACTATCGCCGGTGAACTCCGCCCAGCAGGCGGCCTTCCAGGCCGGCTCAGGCGTGGCCCCCTCGACACTGGCCACTGCCATCGCCTCCATCACGGTGTTGCTGGCCTTCGTCTGGGTGGTGTGGGTGGTGCTTGGCAGCTTTCGTGCCTGGCAGACGGGCCAGTGTGCGCTCTTTGATGTGATGTGGGCGGCCCTTCGCGCCAGCATCGTCTTGATGGTGTTGGGATTTTACCTGCGGTGAGTTTGGCATCACCACTGCATCAATCATGCGGGCTGTGCCCGCCGACAGGAGAAATGCACATGATAATCAAGCGACTCAAACCAGGGCCGGGTGTTCTCGCCTTGCCTGTCCCCTTCATACTCACCCCCGTGCGTGGCGCACTGCCCACCCCGGTGGCGCCGAGCACGGCGCCCGGGGCCGGCGACTGGATCGGGCTGATCCAGGGCTACATCAAGGACGGCGGCCTGGTGCTCGGGCTCGCCATCGCGGTGCTCGGCTTTCTGTGGATCGCCTACCTCGGTCTTGCCAAGTTCAACGAGGCGCGCCAGGGCAAGGCGGAGTGGGCCGAGGTCGGCGTGCTCGGCATCGTCGGGGCGATCGTTTTGACCTTTGCGAGCTACCTGCTCACCGAAGCCGCCGGCGTCATCTAAGCGATGTCCGTGCGAGACGAGGTCCGGGCTGATCGCCTCAATTGCGAGCCGGTCGTCTTCAAGGGCTGCTCCTCGATGGAGCTTGGCATCATCACTGGTTTGAGCGCGCTCGTATGGCTTCCGGCAAGCCTCCTCCTTGCGGGGCTTGCGGGCGCACTCACCATGGGATTCGGCATCGCCGCCGTCGCTACCGTGGCAAGCGTGGTAGTACTCGCCGGTGTCTTTGCACGCATCAAACGCGGGCGCCCCGACGGCTACTACCAGCAGCGTTTCCTGATCGCACTTGAATCCCGGGGCCTTCGCGCCCCGACCTTCGTACTGCGCTCGGGCACCTGGGATCTCGGAAGGAGTGGGGATGCGTCGCTACC